>OEQX01000057.1_pt1 | contig 41716 bp, 27 predicted proteins | sample 1539851 | NCBI WGS metagenome assembly OEQX01 (sample SAMEA3891238, study PRJEB23780) | metagenome | biome: terrestrial biome; feature: animal house; material: water of meat washing | place: Italy | collected 2015-05-12
CGTTCATCAGGCGTTTTACAGACAGAAAAGTGTCAACGTATATCAGGACTAGTCATGTAGCCTATGAGGATGAGAACCTCCGGGGGCAGGGAGGTTCGACTCGAGCGAAGCGAGAGAACGTTGCGCCAGCAACGGCCCGCAGGGCGAGCCACGAAGTGGCGAGTAATCCTCTATCACCGACCAAATTCGAAAAGCCTGCTCAACGAGCAGGCTTTTTTGCATCTGTAGCCCATGAGGATGAGAACCTCCGGGGGCGGGGAGGTTCGACTCGACGTAGGCCTGATAAGACGCGCCAGCGTCGCATCAGGCAAATGTACCGGCCCATTGTCGGATTCGGCGCGACCGCCTTATCCGATCTACACACCACACATTTCCCTGCCAAATTTGCGCCCCATATCTCACTATCCATTAACGGATTTGTGACAGAAACCATTGTCTTTTTTTATATTTGCTTAAATCTTTTTTTGCGTTACTTATGGCTGGCGCTGGCATTTTCCGCTGTGCGTTTTAGCGTTCATGGTATTAATCGCTCAGATATCCACCTTTACCTCAGATTTTTTTCATTAAATGCATAAAACTTAATCACCAAATGTTGCTAAATATTAAGCTGATTGTTCTGGTTGTGTTGGCGTAGCACAAATTTCTCTGCTGCAAATAGCTGTTTGAAGTTTTTTTAATCTTTGTTTGTGGATTCTCACCGTTGGTGTAAATCCCGGTTGGCTGTATTGACGTTTTCACATTCTGTTGACAGATTGTAGGTCACGAGGGGCATTTTATGGAGGATCCGCACTGTTACACTGATGTTAATTAGTACGGCATCCCCACCTCATAACGTTGACCCGACCGGGCAAAAAACAAAAAAGGTCAGGCAGCGACAACCCACTGCAAAGGGTTAAAACAACAAACATCACAATTGGAGCAGAATAATGCGTATTTCCTTGAAAAAGTCAGGGATGCTGAAGCTTGGTCTCAGCCTGGTGGCTATGACCGTCGCAGCAAGTGTTCAGGCTAAAACTCTGGTTTATTGCTCAGAAGGATCTCCGGAAGGGTTTAACCCGCAGCTGTTTACCTCCGGCACCACCTATGACGCCTCTTCCGTACCGCTTTATAACCGTCTGGTTGAATTTAAAATCGGCACCACTGAAGTGATCCCGGGCCTCGCTGAAAAGTGGGAAGTCAGCGAAGACGGTAAAACCTATACCTTCCATCTGCGTAAAGGTGTGAAGTGGCACGACAATAAAGAATTCAAACCGACGCGCGAACTGAATGCCGATGACGTAGTGTTCTCGTTCGATCGTCAGAAAAACGCGCAAAACCCGTACCATAAAGTTTCTGGCGGTAGCTACGAATACTTTGAAGGCATGGGCTTGCCGGAGCTGATCAGCGAAGTGAAAAAGGTGGACGACAACACCGTTCAGTTTGTGCTGACTCGACCGGAAGCGCCGTTCCTCGCTGACCTGGCAATGGACTTCGCCTCTATTCTGTCAAAAGAATATGCTGACGCGATGATGAAAGCCGGTACACCGGAAAAACTGGACCTCAACCCAATCGGCACCGGTCCGTTCCAGTTACAGCAGTACCAAAAAGATTCCCGTATCCGCTACAAAGCGTTTGATGGCTACTGGGGCACCAAACCGCAGATCGATACGCTGGTTTTCTCTATTACCCCTGATGCTTCCGTGCGTTACGCGAAATTGCAGAAGAATGAATGCCAGGTGATGCCGTACCCGAACCCGGCAGATATCGCTCGCATGAAGCAGGATAAATCCATCAATCTGATGGAAATGCCGGGGCTTAACGTCGGCTATCTTTCATATAACGTGCAGAAAAAACCACTTGATGACGTGAAAGTTCGCCAGGCTCTGACCTACGCGGTGAACAAAGACGCGATCATCAAAGCGGTTTATCAGGGCGCGGGCGTGGCAGCGAAAAACCTGATCCCGCCAACCATGTGGGGCTATAACGACGACGTTCAGGACTACACCTACGATCCCGAAAAAGCGAAAGCCTTGCTGAAAGAAGCGGGCCTGGAAAAAGGCTTCTCCATCGACCTGTGGGCAATGCCGGTACAACGTCCGTATAACCCGAATGCTCGCCGCATGGCAGAGATGATTCAGGCAGACTGGGCGAAAGTGGGCGTGCAGGCCAAAATTGTCACCTACGAATGGGGTGAGTATCTCAAGCGTGCGAAAGATGGCGAGCATCAGACGGTAATGATGGGCTGGACTGGCGACAACGGGGATCCGGATAACTTCTTCGCCACCCTGTTCAGCTGCGCCGCCTCTGAACAAGGCTCCAACTACTCAAAATGGTGCTACAAACCGTTTGAAGATCTGATTCAACCGGCGCGTGCCACCGACGACCATAACAAACGTGTTGAACTGTACAAACAAGCGCAGGTGGTGATGCACGATCAGGCTCCGGCACTGATCATCGCTCACTCCACCGTATTTGAACCGGTACGCAAAGAAGTTAAAGGCTATGTGGTTGATCCATTAGGCAAACATCACTTCGAAAACGTCTCTATCGAATAATTAAAAGCCATACAAGACTGATGGCAAAGGCAAAACTGCCTGATGCGCTCCGCTTATCAGGCCTACGAAAATTCTGCAATGTATTGAATTTGCACGATTTTGTAGGCCGGATAAGGCGTTAACGCCGCATCCGGCATAAACAAAGCGCACTTTGTCAACAATCTGCATACCCGGTGGCGCTGTGCCTCTGCGTGCAGCGCCATCCGGCAGCAATACTTCATTCCCTGTTCCACAAGGGCGGGAATTGATTTGTGAGCAATACAGACACGCAGTTCCAGGCTGCGGGTCATTATAGAGAATCCGGGTTATGTTGCAGTTTATTCTCCGACGTTTGGGACTCGTCATCCCCACGTTTATCGGTATTACCCTTCTCACATTTGCCTTTGTCCACATGATCCCGGGCGATCCGGTGATGATCATGGCGGGCGAACGTGGGATCTCCCCAGAGCGTCACGCGCAATTGCTGGCTGAACTCGGCTTAGATAAACCGATGTGGCAGCAGTATCTCCATTACATTTGGGGCGTAATGCACGGTGATTTAGGCATTTCGATGAAAAGCCGAATTCCGGTATGGGAAGAGTTCGTGCCGCGCTTTCAGGCCACGCTGGAACTTGGCGTCTGCGCGATGATTTTTGCGACCGCAGTCGGGATTCCGGTTGGTGTGCTGGCTGCGGTTAAACGTGGTTCCATTTTCGATCACACAGCGGTTGGCCTGGCGCTGACCGGCTACTCGATGCCAATTTTCTGGTGGGGCATGATGCTGATCATGCTGGTTTCGGTGCACTGGAACCTGACGCCCGTCTCCGGTCGCGTGAGCGACATGGTGTTCCTCGATGATTCCAATCCGTTAACCGGTTTTATGCTGATCGACACCGCCATCTGGGGTGAAGACGGTAACTTTATCGATGCCGTCGCCCATATGATCTTGCCCGCCATTGTGCTGGGTACTATCCCGCTGGCGGTCATTGTGCGTATGACACGCTCCTCGATGCTGGAAGTGCTGGGTGAAGATTACATCCGCACCGCGCGCGCCAAAGGGTTGACCCGCCTTAGGGTGATTATCGTCCATGCGCTGCGTAACGCGATGCTGCCGGTGGTGACCGTTATCGGCCTGCAGGTGGGAACGTTGCTGGCGGGGGCGATTCTGACCGAAACCATCTTCTCGTGGCCCGGTCTGGGGCGCTGGTTGATTGACGCACTGCAACGCCGCGACTATCCGGTAGTGCAGGGCGGCGTATTGCTGGTGGCGACGATGATTATCCTCGTCAACTTGCTGGTCGATCTGCTGTACGGCGTGGTGAACCCGCGTATTCGTCATAAGAAGTAAGGGGACATCATGTCACAGGTTACTGAAAATAAAGTGATTAGCGCACCGGTGCCGATGACCCCGTTACAGGAGTTCTGGCACTATTTTAAACGCAACAAAGGCGCGGTCGTCGGGCTGGTTTACGTCGTCATCGTGCTGTTTATCGCGATCTTTGCCAACTGGATTGCACCCTATAACCCGGCGGAACAGTTCCGCGATGCACTGCTCGCCCCGCCAGCCTGGCAGGAAGGCGGCAGCATGGCGCACTTGCTGGGCACCGATGACGTAGGCCGTGATGTGCTGTCGCGTCTGATGTACGGTGCGCGATTGTCACTGCTGGTTGGCTGTCTGGTAGTTGTGTTATCGCTGATTATGGGCGTTATTCTCGGCCTGATCGCCGGTTACTTCGGCGGCCTGGTCGATAACATCATCATGCGCGTGGTCGATATCATGCTGGCGCTGCCAAGTCTGCTGTTGGCACTGGTGCTGGTGGCGATTTTCGGCCCGTCGATTGGTAACGCAGCGCTGGCGCTGACCTTCGTTGCCTTGCCGCACTATGTGCGCTTAACACGCGCCGCCGTGCTGGTGGAAGTTAACCGCGATTACGTTACCGCGTCTCGCGTGGCAGGTGCCGGGGCAATGCGCCAGATGTTTATTAACATCTTCCCGAACTGCCTTGCGCCGCTGATTGTTCAGGCGTCGCTCGGTTTCTCTAACGCCATTCTCGATATGGCTGCTCTTGGTTTCCTCGGCATGGGGGCGCAGCCGCCAACGCCGGAGTGGGGCACCATGCTCTCCGACGTGTTGCAGTTCGCGCAAAGCGCCTGGTGGGTCGTGACCTTCCCGGGTCTGGCGATCCTGCTGACGGTGCTGGCATTTAACCTGATGGGTGACGGTCTGCGTGACGCGCTCGATCCCAAACTGAAGCAGTAAGAGGTTCGAGATGGCGTTATTAAATGTAGATAAATTATCGGTGCATTTCGGCGACGAAAGCGCACCGTTCCGCGCCGTAGACCGCATCAGCTACAGCGTAAAACAGGGCGAAGTGGTCGGGATTGTGGGGGAGTCTGGCTCCGGTAAATCGGTCAGTTCGCTGGCGATTATGGGGCTGATTGATTATCCGGGCCGCGTAATGGCGGAAAAGCTGGAGTTTAACGGTCAGGATTTGCAGCGTATCTCGGAAAAAGAGCGCCGCAACCTTGTGGGTGCCGAAGTGGCGATGATCTTCCAGGACCCGATGACCAGCCTTAACCCGTGCTACACCGTGGGTTTCCAGATTATGGAAGCGATTAAGGTGCATCAGGGCGGTAATAAGAGCACTCGTCGTCAGCGGGCGATTGACTTGTTGAATCAGGTCGGTATTCCCGATCCGGCTTCGCGTCTGGATGTTTACCCGCATCAGCTTTCCGGCGGCATGAGCCAGCGCGTGATGATTGCCATGGCGATTGCCTGTCGGCCAAAACTGCTGATTGCCGATGAACCAACCACTGCGCTGGACGTGACCATTCAGGCGCAAATCATTGAACTACTGCTGGAGCTACAGCAGAAAGAGAACATGGCGCTGGTGTTAATTACCCATGACCTGGCGCTGGTGGCGGAAGCGGCACATAAAATCATCGTGATGTATGCCGGTCAGGTGGTGGAAACGGGCGATGCGCACGCCATCTTCCATGCGCCGCGTCACCCGTATACTCAGGCATTGCTGCGTGCGCTGCCGGAATTTGCTCAGGATAAAGAACGTCTGGCGTCGTTGCCAGGTGTTGTTCCCGGCAAGTATGACCGCCCGAACGGCTGCCTGCTTAACCCGCGCTGCCCCTATGCCACTGACAGATGTCGCGCTGAAGAACCGGCGCTGAATATGCTTGCTGACGGGCGTCAGTCCAAATGCCATTACCCACTTGATGATGCCGGGAGGCCGACACTATGAGTACGCAAGAGGCCACCTCGCAACAACCGCTGTTGCAGGCTATCGACCTGAAAAAACATTATCCGGTGAAGAAAGGTATGTTCGCGCCGGAACGTTTGGTTAAAGCGCTGGACGGCGTTTCGTTTAACCTTGAACGCGGCAAAACGCTGGCGGTAGTAGGGGAATCTGGCTGCGGTAAATCGACCCTCGGTCGGTTGCTGACGATGATCGAAACGCCCACCGGTGGTGAACTGTATTACCAAGGGCAGGATCTGCTCAAGCACGATCCGCAGGCGCAGAAGCTGCGTCGGCAGAAAATCCAGATTGTCTTCCAGAACCCTTACGGTTCGCTGAATCCACGTAAAAAAGTCGGGCAAATTCTTGAGGAGCCGCTGCTGATTAATACCAGCTTAAGCAAAGAACAGCGTCGGGAAAAAGCCCTGTCGATGATGGCGAAAGTCGGCCTGAAAACCGAACATTATGACCGCTATCCGCATATGTTCTCCGGCGGTCAGCGTCAGCGTATCGCCATTGCCCGAGGTCTGATGCTCGACCCGGATGTGGTGATTGCCGATGAGCCGGTTTCCGCGCTGGACGTCTCAGTGCGCGCGCAGGTGCTGAATCTGATGATGGATTTGCAGCAGGAGTTGGGGCTGTCTTATGTCTTTATCTCGCACGACCTGTCGGTGGTAGAGCACATTGCTGATGAAGTGATGGTGATGTACCTGGGCCGCTGCGTGGAGAAGGGAACGAAGGACCAAATCTTCAATAACCCGCGTCATCCGTACACTCAGGCGCTACTCTCCGCGACGCCGCGCCTGAACCCGGACGATCGCCGCGAGCGCATCAAGCTCACCGGTGAACTGCCAAGCCCACTGAATCCACCGCCGGGTTGCGCCTTCAACGCCCGCTGTCGTCGGCGCTTCGGCCCCTGCACCCAGTTGCAGCCGCAGCTAAAAGACTACGGCGGTCAACTGGTAGCTTGTTTTGCTGTTGATCAGGATGAAAATCCGCAGCGTTAACTCACAAAACCGGGGCCATGCGCTCCGGTTTACTCAATCAACTTCAACAGTGGCGACAAACATAACAAAATGCCGTACAGCAGAATCAGCCAGGCTTTAAACCCGCGAAGTTTTTCCAGTTGTGCGACTTTATAGATCAGGAAAAATGGAATGAGGCACGACACAATGCCATATAACGGGCTTCCCAACTGAAAGAACACCAGCACCGATACACGAAACGAGACCCAAATCGTCAACGTAATGACGATAAAAGCGCAGATCGCCAGAGTCAGCATGCGTGAGTTAATTTTCTTGGTATCAATAATTCGGCTTAACAGATTGAGAATAATGCCTTTAATTGCCTCGTGGAAACCGAGATAAATGCCAAAGAATGCGGTCAGTACGGCAAAGATATTCAGCACCGTAGAGGTGATATGAATGATATGCCCAGGGATCACCTGCGCGGCCAGTGCCAGTGCCGAGATATTTTGTTCAAAGGCAGAAACGGCTTCTTCGTGGCTAATTGAGAAGGTAAACGAAAAGGCAAAAAACAGGATCACCGCGATGAGCGTGACATAACTAATTCGGTGGGTACGCAGCGCGAGCCGGGTTGCCAGTACTTTATCCGCTTCCCGTTTGCGGTAGGCAATATTCATCGGGTTTAGCACCTGAATAAATACCGCAGAAAAGAAGCAAAAAGGAATAGTAAGCAGGACGTCGCGGAAGAAGACGGAGGCTTGCGGGAAGGCGGTTATATTGGCGAAATTCCAGTGCGGGATCATCGCAAAACCGAAGACGACAATAATCCCTACTTTGACCACCACCATTGGCCCGGAAATCTTAAACAGTAATCGTTCACCACCAGACGCAATTGCCACCAGTACGGCGAAAATGGCGACTTTATAAAGTAGAGATTGTGAAAGATCGGCATCGGTTAAACCGAAGGTTTTCAGGTACGAGGCGCTGTCGAAAACCACGGAGAGAGAGTAGATAAAAATCCCGTGGATAATCATCAAAAAGTAGATAACCCCGAGGAAAATTCCCCAGTTCTTCCCCAGGTAATGACTGATAATATCGGTGTAGTCATTACAGGAATCGCTTTCAGAAAGGGTTTTTAAATAAATGTCCTGCACTACCCAGGTGGCAGGATAAGCAATGATCGCTGCGGTAATAAATACCCAAATTCCCTTCAAGCCAATTTGTACTGGCATCAGCACGGTTCCGGCACCAATCGCCATGCCTATGCATAATAAAACCCAGCCGAAGTCGTAGCGTGTAAACGGCATTTTCTGATCGTGTTTCGGTAGTGTGTTGTGCTGCATAAAGTCCTGTCCAGAAAGAAGTCGGCCTCGCAAAAATGAATAAACCCAGTTTCTCTTGCGCAACAGGTGGAGAAGTCGAATACGCAGTATGTAAAAAATGAGGCAACAGATTCACTGGGGAGGTCGCGAGGAGGCGCAATTCTACAAAATTGCGCATTTCACTACCAGTCTGGAGTCAGCCCGGATATGAACTGCAACTAATGCAAATAAAGAAATTAAGCTGGAAGGCATCACGCAATGAGGAAGATTGCCGGGTGCTGACGGTAAAAAGCAATCGTAAAATCAGCGGCAAGCCGGAAAGGTTCCGGTGAGGCGCAATGTTGCGGGGGCTTAATCCCTGGTGGCATTGGTTGCTGGAGAGAGAAAACCCCCGCACGTTGCAGGTATGCACCTGACAACATCACGGGGGCCATTCTTGAACCTAGACAACTCAAGAATAGCCGCGAAACGTTGTCATTACAACTCAGGCGGCTATATGACGCTCGCAGAGCTGGGCATGGCCTTCTGGCATGATTTAGCGGCTCCGGTCATTGCTGGCATTCTTGCCAGCATGATCGTGAACTGGCTGAACAAGCGGAAGTAACGTGTCAGACGGGCGTCAGGCTGCCGTAATGGCAATTTGCGCCCGGATCAGGCCGCAGGGATAAAACTCTGCGGCCTTTTTCGTAAGAAAAATGCAACGGTTGCAAGCGGATAATATTCTGCGGAATGCGCAGCACAGAGTGAAGAAGTGACGGATTCCGGAACAGAAAAACAGTCGTAGAATCAGCGGCAAGCCGGAAAGGTTCCGGTGAGGCGCAATGTTGCGGGGGCTTAATCCCTGGTGGCATTGGTTGCTGGAGAGAGAAAACCCCCGCACGTTGCAGGTATGCACCTGACAACATCACGGGGGCCATTCTTGAACCTAGACAACTCAAGAATAGCCGCGAAACGTTGTCATTACAACTCAGGCGGCTATATGACGCTCGCAGAGCTGGGCATGGCCTTCTGGCATGATTTAGCGGCTCCGGTCATTGCTGGCATTCTTGCCAGCATGATCGTGAACTGGCTGAACAAGCGGAAGTAACGTGTCATGCGGGCGTCAGGCTGCCGTAATGGCAATTTGCGCCCGGATCAGGCCGCAGGGGTGAAACTCTGCGGCCTTTTTCGTTCTTATTGCGGGTAAGGCACCCAGTCGCCGCCGTTCAGGCGAACGTACGGTTTATCCTGGTATTGAATAACTACTGCATTTGAGTTCTCGGAGACCGGTGCTGTTTGTGGCAACCCACTGGTGAGTTTTTTCCAGTCAACATTGTCTTCGGAGAAAATCTTGCCATCAAGAACGCGAACCACCAGATCGGAGATAGCCAGGAAGCTGCTCGGTTGGTCGATGACAATCGGTGCCCCCTGATGTGGTGCCTTCATGCCGAAGAATTTCACCCCAACGGGGACGTCTGTGATAGACGGGCTAGGGATATCACGTAGGCCAGATACCTGCATTCTGTCGCCCTTCAGCGCGCCGCCGTGTTCCGGCACCACGACCACCATCACTTTACGACCCGATTTCTCCAGTTCAGTAAAGAAGGCGTCCAGTTCATCAAAGAATTTCTGCGCCCGCGCTTTGTAATCCGCTGTTTTGCTGACGCCCGGATAATGGTTGCCGTCATGCAGTGGAAGCGTGTTGTAGAACGTGGCACTACGGCTGTTTTTATCTTTTTCGGTAATGTCCAGCCAGCGGTTAAGCACGGCGGTATCGTCATAAACCGGCGAACCATCAAAGCCCAGCAAAATAACCGGCAGATTTGTTTGATCCATCAATTCGGTCTGCATGCCGCCATTTTCGCGAACTTCTTTCAAAAAACCGCCGAACTGGCCGTTATGTCCCATCATCAGGTGCTGGGTAAAGCCCAGTTTCGACAGGTTATCAAACAGATAGCAGTCGTTATTTGCCGGTTGATACAGATTAGTGTGCGAAGTCTGCCCGCAGCTGGCGCGCAGTAAACGGATCGCCGCCGGGCCACTGTAGGAGGTGGCGGAGTTAAAGTTCTTGAACTCAATATCGAAATGCGACCACAGCGGATGCGACATCAACCCGGCGGCTTCAATATCCGACCAGGAAAGCGAACAGATATTAATCACCAGTAGTTCAAATGGCTGAGCATCAGCGGGCAGCGAAGACGGGAAGGTCGATTTACGTTTCGCCTCCGCGTTATAGAAATTATTCAGCCAAGCGTTAAGGTTCGCCGTTGTTGGCGGTGCAGTTTGTGCGGGCATATCACCCACTACCGGTGCGCCACCCGTCGCCGCAACGGTTGCCGCTGCGTTACCACCCGTCGTTGTTACAGTGGTCGTCGGTTGACCGGCTGGCCACAAGGAGAAACTTGGTCCCGCCAGGGTAAGTACGTTCAGCCATAGCAGAATGGCAACCACAAAAACGGTAATGCGAATCCATTGTGACAGGAATAACCAGGCCACGAATAAAACAAAAATGGCCCCAATCATCTGCCAGTTAATAAAGCGTGTGACAAGGTCGATTAAATAATCGGTACTGAACCCCGCCACCTGCGAACCCTGGCTCATTATGCTTTCCGGGCCAGGCAACCAGGTGTCATGCCAGAACAAAGCAAAGCCGATCGGCAGGGCAATCCAGTGGCGCAAGCGATGCAGGCTGTAGCGCGGAATGGGCATCAGCAGAAACGCGGCAAAGACCAAATTGAGGAGCGGATGGAAGTTAAGATATCCCGCCCACAACAGGCCGAACTTAACCAGAAAATAGAAGTTCCAGCCGGAAAGGCCGCGCCAGTATTGCCAGAGGGAAGAAGGCATGGCGGTATTTTGCGTAAATTGAGTCATTTTTTGGTTGCCCTGGCTTTTTCCGTGCGGCGTAACGTCCCGGCCGGTTTAACATAACGAGGTTTAGCAAAGAACAAACGTAAGGTGTCGCGAATGCGTCGCAAAGAGTGCCGCGCCAGATAGCCCAGCGGGAAAAATATCAGTGCGCAAACGACAATAATTTCAATGATATCGCTGATGGTCATCATGATGAGCGCTCCACAGCATCATCTAACAGTCGCATTGGTTCTGGTATTCGTCGCCAGTGGCGACCATCGTGCTCGGCATTGATGACCGGTTTAGAACTTTGCGTTAAAGGCAGCGGCATGCCCCATTGTTCTGGGGCAAGCAGGCGCATCTGCACCAGCTCGGCACTGATTTGATCATCTTCAAACCAGACCATACGGTTTGAGAAAATGTCGCCAGTAGGCAATGGGAAAATATGATTCAACGCGGTATCCAGATCGTTAATCCGACAGAATGAGAGAAACAGCACCAGCCGATTACCGCCAATGGTCATGATATCGCCGGTGCGATTAGGGCGACATAGCGTCAGGGCTTGCTCAACGCGGATACCCGGTACCGGACGTAGGGCAACCAGAACGCCTTTACCGTGGGCAGGTAATAGAGGGTTATTCATCATGTTGTTGACGGCATTACAGAACACATCCCACTTCTGGAAACCACGCAGTTTGAGCGGCTGGGTCATTGACAGCAAGGTAGTGATATCTTCCGGCACATAGCGACTAAACTTCTGCCCTTGCACGCTTTCGATCATCGTCAGACAGCGGGAGAGTGGGGCATTCCATGGGATAACCATATTTGCACCGCAGGCCAATAACAAACGTTCATCGGTGGCGCGCAGGCTAGCGGTATTTTCCCGTACGAGGATTTTCATCGCACTACCGCGCTGGCGACGCAGAGTATGAATGCTGCGGGCCAGTGGCTCGATTTGCGCATTTTGCTGTAAAGAAAAGACCACCGTCGCCGCCTGAGCGGTACGGGCTTCATTGAACAGAACTTCGTTATTGTTGAACAGTTGCCAGTGTTCCGATAGCGGCGGCGCACCTTCCAGTACAGCAACATTACTCAGAATGCGTTTTTCGTCGCTGCGTGGTTGGATCTCCGCCTCTTCGCTTTGAACTAATGTCCAGATACCCTTTTGTTGCTGAACGCTAAGCTGCTGACGGGCGCTGACCCCTTTTTCGTTGCACCAGAAAGCAATATCCAGCAAATGTTGGTCGCCCTGAAAACGCAAACTGGCAAGACCAAAAAGTGAACGGTATTCCTCAAGTAACAATGAAAATTGTTTATCGTTATTATTTCCGGAATTAATTACCAAAAGCGAACAATGGTTTAGCCGGCTCCATTTATTCATTTTATCCAACCATGAGCGAAGCCGCTCGGCAGGAATGTTTTGCCATGCGTTATTTGCGCAAACAAGAATAAAAAGGTAATTATGGGGATCAATAGAACACTGCAAATCACGGGCCAAATAGTATAGACCTTTTTCATGATTTAGCATTGAAAATAATGTTATTTTTCCCGGCCCTTGAGAATCATCTAATTGAAAGATTTTCGCTGGATCGCTGTCCATGCTAATGACCGCGACGTGTGCGGTTTCAGCCTGGGATGCAATTGTTTGATTCGCCAGACTGATAGCATCTTCATGGCGATCGACGTTAAACCACCAGACGCCGCCTGCTGGCATATGTCGCAGCTCATCCCATAATGATGAGATACCGATAGAGAATACAGGGTCCACAATGTCCCTCATGTCAACATTTTGTCTGATTATCAGTTTACTAGCGAAAGCTAAGAAATAAACCTACCATTGAAATTAAAACTTATCAGATTTAGCATGTGAATCAATTTAGCAGGTCACAAGACATGTGATTTTAGTCTTTTCGTTTTTAACTTTTTCTGTTGCGTAACGGAAAGTCAAAAAGTGAGCACATTCCCGTCTCGCCGTAAACAATAAACCGACGAAATGCTCACAGTTAGAATTGTCTCATGAACGGTACGGTTATTTCATAGGGATCAAGAAAAATGAATAACAATGAACCAGATACTCTGCCTGATCCCGCGATAGGCTATATCTTCCAGAATGATATTTTGGCGTTAAAGCAGGCATTTTCACTGCCTGATATTGATTATGCCGATATTTCCCAACGCGAACGGTTGGCCGCGGCATTAAAACGCTGGCCGTTGCTGGCAGAGTTTGCGCAACAAAAGTAGGGGATTGGTGAATGGCCGTACTGGGATTGCAGGGGGTTCGGGGAGGCGTGGGGACAACAACCATCACCGCCGCATTAGCCTGGTCATTACAAATGTTGGGAGAAAATGTCCTGGTGGTCGATGCCTGCCCGGACAACTTGTTGCGCCTGTCATTTAACGTTGATTTTACCCACCGTCAGGGTTGGGCCAGAGCTATGCTGGATGGCCAGGACTGGCGTGACGCCGGGTTGCGCTATACCTCGCAGCTCGATTTGCTGCCTTTTGGTCAGTTATCCATTGAAGAACAAGAAAATCCACAGCACTGGCAAACCCGGCTGAGCGATATTTGCACCGGCTTACAGCAACTAAAAGCCAGCGGGCGTTACCAGTGGATTTTAATTGACTTACCGCGTGATGCCTCGCAGATAACCCACCAGCTGCTGAGTTTGTGCGATCACTCGCTGGCAATCGTCAATGTGGATGCCAACTGCCATATCCGACTGCATCAGCAAGCGCTGCCGGATGGTGCACATATTTTGATTAATGACTTCCGTATTGGCAGCCAGGTTCAGGACGATATTTACCAGCTTTGGTTGCAAAGCCAGCGCCGATTGCTGCCGATGCTCATTCATCGTGATGAAGCGATGGCTGAATGTCTGGCAGCTAAGCAACCAGTCGGTGAATTTCGCAGTGATGCGCTGGCGGCTGAAGAAATACTGACGCTGGCGAACTGGTGCCTGTTGAACTATTCCGGGCTGAAAACGCCAGTCGGGAGTGCATCATGAGTATCCTGACCCGGTGGTTGCTTATCCCGCCGGTCAACGCACGGCTTATTGGGCGTTATCGCGATTATCGTCGTCACGGCGCGTCGGCTTTCAGCGCGACGCTCGGCTGTTTCTGGATGATCCTGGCCTGGATTTTTATTCCGCTGGAGCACCCGCGCTGGCAGCGTATTCGCGCAGAACATAAAAACCTGTATCCGCATATCAACGCCTCGCGTCCGCGTCCGCTGGACCCGGTCCGTTATCTTATTCAAACATGCTGGTTACTGATCGGTGCATCGCGCAAAGAAACGCCGAAACCGCGCAGGCGGGCATTTTCAGGTCTACAAAATATTCGTGGACGTTACCATCAATGGATGAACGAGCTGCCTGAGCGCGTTAGCCATAAAACACAGCATCTTGATGAGAAAAAAGAGCTCGGTCATTTGAGTGCCGGGGCGCGGCGGTTGATCCTTGGTATCATCGTCACCTTCTCGCTGATTCTGGCGTTAATCTGCGTTACTCAGCCGTTTAACCCGCTAGCGCAGTTTATCTTCCTGATGCTGCTGTGGGGGGTAGCGCTGATCGTACGGCGGATGCCGGGGCGCTTCTCGGCGCTGATGCTGATTGTGCTGTCGCTGACCGTTTCTTGCCGTTATATCTGGTGGCGTTACACCTCGACGTTAAACTGGGACGATCCGGTCAGCCTGGTGTGCGGGCTTATTCTGCTCTTCGCTGAAACGTACGCGTGGATTGTGCTGGTGCTCGGCTATTTCCAGGTCGTATGGCCTCTGAATCGTCAGCCGGTGCCATTGCCGAAAGATATGTCGCTGTGGCCGTCGGTGGATATCTTTGTCCCGACTTACAACGAAGATCTCAACGTGGTGAAAAATACCATTTACGCTTCGCTGGGTATCGACTGGCCGAAAGACAAGCTGAACATCTGGATCCTCGATGACGGCGGCAGGGAAGAGTTTCGCCAGTTTGCGCAAAACGTGGGGGTGAAATATATCGCCCGTACCACTCATGAACATGCGAAAGCGGGCAACATCAACAATGCGCTGAAATATGCCAAAGGCGAGTTCGTGTCGATATTCGACTGCGACCACGTACCAACGCGATCGTTCCTGCAAATGACCATGGGCTGGTTCCTGAAAGAGAAACAGCTGGCGATGATGCAGACGCCGCACCACTTCTTCTCGCCGGATCCGTTTGAACGCAACCTGGGGCGTTTTCGTAAAACGCCGAACGAAGGCACGCTGTTTTATGGTCTGGTGCAGGACGGCAATGATATGTGGGATGCCACTTTCTTCTGCGGTTCATGTGCGGTGATTCGCCGTAAGCCGCTGGATGAGATTGGCGGAATTGCTGTCGAAACGGTAACCGAAGATGCGCACACTTCTCTGCGTCTGCACCGTCGAGGCTACACCTCAGCGTATATGCGTATTCCGCAGGCAGCGGGGCTGGCGACCGAAAGTCTCTCGGCGCATATCGGTCAGCGTATTCGCTGGGCGCGCGGGATGGTGCAAATCTTCCGTCTCGATAACCCACTCACCGGTAAAGGGCTGAAGTTTGCTCAGCGGCTGTGCTATGTCAACGCCATGTTCCATTTCTTGTCGGGCATTCCACGGCTGATCTTCCTGACTGCGCCGCTGGCGTTCCTGCTGTTTCATGCCTACATCATCTACGCGCCAGCGTTGATGATCGCCCTGTTCGTGCTACCGCATATGATCCATGCCAGCCTGACTAACTCGAAGATCCAGGGCAAATATCGCCACTCTTTCTGGAGTGAAATCTACGAAACAGTGCTGGCGTGGTATATCGCACCACCGACGCTGGTGGCGCTGATTAACCCGCACAAAGGCAAATTTAACGTCACCGCCAAAGGTGGACTGGTGGAAGAAGAGTACGTCGACTGGGTGATCTCGCGGCCCTACATCTTCCTTGTTCTGCTCAACCTGGTGGGCGTAGCGGTTGGGATCTGGCGCTACTTCTATGGTCCGCCAACTGAGATGCTCACCGTGGTCGTCAGTATGGTGTGGGTATTCTACAACCTGATTATTCTCGGCGGCGCAGTCGCAGTATCGGTAGAAAGCAAACAGGTACGCCGATCGCACCGCGTGGAGATGACGATGCCCGCAGCAATTGCCCGCGAAGATGGTCACCTCTTCTCGTGTACCGTTCAGGATTTCTCCGACGGTGGTTTGGGGATCAAGATCAACGGTCAGGCGCAGATTCTGGAAGGGCAGAAAGTGAATCTGTTGCTTAAACGCGGTCAGCAGGAATACGTCTTCCCGACCCAGGTGGCGCGCGTGATGGGTAATGAAGTTGGGTTGAAATTAATGCCGCTCACCACCCAGCAACATATCGATTTTGTGCAGTGTACGTTTGCCCGTGCGGATACATGGGCGCTCTGGCAGGACAGCTATCCGGAAGATAAGCCGCTGGAAAGTCTGCTGGATATTCTGAAGCTCGGCTTCCGTGGCTACCGCCATCTGGCGGAGTTTGCGCCTTCTTCGGTGAAGGGCATATTCCGTGTGCTGACTTCTCTGGTTTCCTGGGTTGTATCGTTTATTCCGCGCCGCCCGGAGCGGAGCGAAACGGCACAACCATCGGATCAGGCTTTGGCTCAACAATGATGATAACGCGATGAAAAGAAAACTATTCTGGATTTGTGCAGTGGCTATGGGGATGAGTGCGTTCCCCTCTTTCATGACGCAGGCGACGCCAGCAACGCAACCACTGATCAATGCTGAGCCAGCTGTAGCCGCCCAGACGGAACAAAATCCGCAGGTGGGGCAAGTGATGCCGGGAGTGCAGGGCGCTGATGCGCCAGTCGTGGCGCAGAACGGTCCTTCGCGTGATGTGAAGCTGACCTTTGCGCAAATTGCGCCGCCGCCGGGCAGCATGGTGCTACGTGGCATTAACCCGAACGGCAGCATTGAGTTTGGTATGCGCAGCGATGAAGTGGTGACGAAGGCGATGCTCAATCTCGAATACACGCCATCGCCATCGTTACTGCCTGTCCAGTCGCAGTTAAAGGTTTATCTCAATGATGAACTGATGGGCGTGCTGCCAGTGACCAAAGAACAGTTGGGTAAAAAAACGCTGGCACAAATGCCAATTAACCCACTGTTTATTACCGACTTCAACCGTGTGCGGCTGGAGTTTGTCGGTCATTATCAGGACGTGTGCGAAAACCCGGCCAGCACCACGCTTTGGCTGGATGTTGGGCGGAGCATTGGACTGGATCTGACCTATCAGACCCTGAATGTGAAGAATGACCTGTCACACTTCCCGGTGCCATTCTTTGACCCGCGTGATAACCGTACTAACACCTTGCCGATGGTCTTTGCGGGTGCGCCGGATGTCGGGCTGCAACAAGCATCTGCCATTGTCGCCTCGTGGTTTGGTTCGCGTTCTGGCTGGCGTGGGCAGAACTTCCCGGTGCTCTATAACCAATTGCCGGATCGCAATGCCATCGTTTTTGCCACCAATGACAAACGCCCGGACTTCCTGCGCGATCATCCGGCGGTAAAAGCCCCGGTGATTGAAATGATCAACCATCCGCAGAATCCTTATGTCAAACTGCTGGTGGTGTTTGGTCGTGACGACAAAGACCTGTTGCAGGCAGCGAAAGGTATCGCTCAGGGTAACATTCTGTTCCGTGGTGAAAGCGTGGTAGTGAATGAAGTGAAACCGCTGCTACCGCGTAAGCCGTACGATGCGCCGAACTGGGTGCGTACCGATCGTCCGGTTACCTTTGGTGAACTGAAAACCTATGAAGAACAGTTACAATCCAGCGGTCTTGAGCCAGCAGCGATTAACGTTTCGCTAAACCTGCCGCCGGATCTCTACCTGATGCGCAGTACCGGCATTGATATGGATATTAATTATCGCTACACCATGCCGCCAGTGAAAGACAGCTCACGGATGGATATCAGCCTGAATAACCAGTTCCTGCAATCCTTCAACCTGAGCAGTAAACAGGAGGCGAACCGCCTGCTGCTGCGTATTCCGGTATTACAAGGTTTGCTGGATGGCAAAACGGATGTCTCTATTCCGGCGCTGAAACTGGGCGCGACCAACCAGCTGCGCTTTGACTTTGAGTATATGAACCCGATGCCGGGCGGTTCGGTGGATAACTGCATTACCTTCCAGCCGGTGCAGAATCATGTGGTGATTGGTGATGATTCCACCATCGACTTCTCGAAGTATTACCACTTCATCCCGATGCCGGATCTATGCGCCTTTGCTAACGCGGGCTTCCCGTTCAGCCGGATGGCGGATCTGTCACAAACCATCACCGTGATGCCGAAAGCGCCTAACGAAGCACAGATGGAAACCTTGCTGAATACCGTTGGCTTTATCGGTGCGCAGACGGGCTTCCCGGCGATTAACCTGACGGTGACCGATGATGGCAGCACTATTCAGGGGAAAGATGCCGACATCATGATCGTCGGTGGTATCCCGGACAAACTGAAAGACGACAAGCAGATCGACCTGTTGGTGCAGGCGACCGAAAGCTGGGTGAAAACGCCGATGCGCCAGACCCCGTTCCCCGGCATTGTACCGGACGAGAGCGATCGCGCGGCAGAAACTCAGTCAACGCTGACCTCTTCAGGTGCGATGGCAGCGGTGATTGGCTTCCAGTCGCCGTATAACGACCAGCGTAGCGTGATTGCGCTGCTGGCAGATAGCCCACGCGGTTATGAAATGCTTAACGATGCGGTGAACGATAGCGGCAAACGCGCCACCATGTTCGGTTCGGTCGCGGTGATCCGCGAGTCCGGTATCAATAGCCTGCGTGTTGGCGACGTCTATTACGTTGGCCATCTGCCGTGGTTCGAACGCTTATGGTATGCGCTGGCAAACCATCCGATTCTGCTGGCGGTGCTGGCGGCAATCAGCGTCGTGCTGCTGGCATGGGTACTGTGGCGTCTGCTGCGTATTATCAGCCGTCGTCGTCTTAACCCGGATAACGAGTAATTGAAGATGAATGTGTTGCGTAGTGGACTCGTGACGATGCTGCTGCTGGCTGCCTTTAGTGTTCAGGCAGCCTGTACCTGGCCTGCCTGGGAGCAGTTTAAAAAGGATTACATCAGTCAGGAAGGGCGCGTCATCGACCCCAGCGACGCGCGCAAAATCACCACCTCCGAAGGGCAAAGTTACGGCATGTTCTTTGCCCTGGCGGCTAACGACCGTGCAGCTTTCGATAATCTTCTCGACTGGACGCAGAACAATCTCGCACAGGGTTCTTTAAAAGAACATTTGCCCGCCTGGCTGTGGGGCAAGAAAGAGAACAGTAAGTGGGAAGTGCTGGACAGCAATTCGGCCTCCGATGGTGATGTCTGGATGGCCTGGGCGTTGCTGGAGGCGGGGCGTTTGTGGAAAGAGCAGCGTTATACCGACATCGGCAGCGCATTGCTAAAACGTATCGCGCGGGAGGAAGTGGTGACGGTGCCTGGGCTGGGCTCCATGTTGTTACCGGGCAAAGTGGGATTTGCAGAGGATAACAGCTGGCGTTTTAACCCCAGCTACCTGCCGCCGACGCTGGCGCAGTATTTCACCCGCTTTGGCGCGCCGTGGACCACGCTGCGCGAAACCAATCAACGTTTATTGCTGGAAACCGCCCCGAAAGGCTTTTCGCCAGACTGGGTGCGCTATGAGAAAGACAAAGGCTGGCAGCTAAAAGCCGAAAAAACATTGATCAGCAGCTACGACGCTATCCGCGTTTACATGTGGGTAGGCATGATGCCTGACAGCGATCCGCAAAAAGCGCGGATGCTCAACCGGTTTAAACCGATGGCGACATTCACTGAGAAAAACGGTTATCCGCCGGAAAAAGTGGATGTGGCTACGGGGAAAGCGCAGGGTAAAGGACCGGTCGGTTTTTCTGCCGCCATGCTGCCCTTTTTACAAAACCGCGATGCGCAGGCCGTTCAGCGCCAGCGCGTGGCCGATAACTTTCCTGGCAGCGATGCCTATTACAACTATGTGCTGACCCTGTTTGGACAAGGCTGGGATCAACACCGTTTCCGCTTCTCGACAAAAGGTGAGTTATTACCTGACTGGGGCCAGGAATGCGCAAATTCACACTAAACATATTCACGCTTTCCCTCGGTCTGGCCGTCATGCCGATGGTCGAGGCAGCACCAACCGCTCAGCAACAGTTGCTGGAGCAAGTTCGGTTAGGCGAAGCGACCCATCGTGAAGACCTGGTGCAACAGTCGTTGTATCGTCTGGAACTTATTGATCCGAATAACCCGGACGTCGTTGCCGCCCGTTTCCGTTCTCTGTTACGTCAGGGCGATATTGATGGCGCGCAAAAACAGCTCGATCGGCTGTCGCAGTTAGCGCCGAGTTCAAATGCGTATAAATCGTCGCGGACCACAATGTTGCTTTCCACGCCGGATGGTCGTCAGGCACTGCAACAGGCAAGATTGCAGGCGACGACCGGTCATGCAGAAGAAGCTGTGGCGAGTTACAACAAACTGTTCAACGGTGCGCCGCCGGAAGGTGACATTGCCGTCGAGTACTGGAGTACGGTGGCGAAAATTCCAGCTCGCCGTGGCGAAGCGATTAATCAGCTAAAACGCATTAATGCGGATACGCCGGGCAATACGGGCCTGCAAAACAATCTGGCGCTATTGCTGTTTAGTAGCGATCGCCGTGACGAAGGTTTTGCTGTCCTGGAACAGATGGCGAAATCAAACGCCGGGCGCGAAGGGGCCTCTAAAATCTGGTACGGGCAGATTAAAGACATGCCCGTCAGCGATGCCAGCGTGTCGGCGCTGAAAAAATATCTCTCGATCTTTAGCGATGGCGATAGCGTGGCGGCTGCACAATCGCAACTGGCAGAACAGCAAAAACAGCTGGCCGACCCTGCTTTCCGCGCTCGTGCGCAAGGTTTAGCGGCGGTGGACTCTGGTATGGCGGGTAAAGCCATTCCCGAACTACAACAGGCGGTGCGGGCGAACCCGAAAGACAGTGAGACTCTGGGGGCGCTGGGCCAGGCGTATTCTCAGAAAGGCGATCGCGCCAATGCGGTGGCGAATCTGGAAAAAGCCCTCGCCCTGGATCCGCACAGCAGCAACAACGACAAATGGAACAGTCTGCTGAAAGTAAACCGCTACTGGCTGGCAATCCAGCAGGGCGATGCTGCGCTGAAAGCCAATAATCCTGACCGGGCGGAACGGTTGTTCCAGCAGGCACGTAATGTCGATAACACCGACAGCTATGCGGTGCTGGGGCTGGGCGATGTGGCGATGGCACGCAAAGATTACCCCGCCGCTGAACGCTATTACCAGCAGACGCTGCGTATGGACAGTAGCAACACTAACGCCGTGCGCGGGCTGGCGAATATTTACCGCCAGCAGTCGCCAGAAAAAGCCGAAGCGTTTATCGCCTCGCTCTCTGCCAGTCAGCGGCGCAGCATTGATGATATCGAACGCAGCCTGCAAAACGACCGTCTGGCACAGCAGGCAGAGGCACTGGAAAAGCAGGGCAAATGGGTGCAGGCGGCAGCACTTCAGCGGCAACGACTGGCGCTGGCCCCCGGCAGTGTATGGATTACTTACCGACTTTCACAGGATCTCTGGCAGGCCGGACAACGCAGCCAGGCCGATACGTTAATGCGTAATCTGGCGCAGCAGAAGCCGAACGACCCGGAGCAGGTTTACGCTTACGGGCTGTATCTCTCTGGTCATGACCAGGACAGAGCGGCGCTGGCGCATATCAACAGCCTGCCGCGCGCGCAGTGGAGCAGCAATATTCAGGAGCTGGTTAATCGACTGCAAAGCGATCAGGTGTTGGAAACCGCTAATCGCCTGCGAGAAAGCGGCAAAGAAGCTGAAGCGGAAGCGATGCTGCGCCAGCAACCACCTTCCACGCGCATAGACCTCACGCTGGCTGACTGGGCGCAACAACGACGTGATTACACCGCCGCTCGCGCTGCATATCAGAATGTCCTGACGCGGGAGCCAACTAACGCCGATGCCATTCTTGGTCTGACGGAAGTGGATATTGCTGCCGGTGACAAAGCGGCGGCACGTAGCCAGCTGGCGAAACTGCCCGCCACTGATAACGCCTCTCTGAACACTCAGCGGCGCGTGGCGCTGGCGCAGGCGCAGCTTGGCGATACCGCAGCGGCGCAGCAGACGTTTAATAAGTTGATCCCGCTGGCAAAATCTCAGCCGCCGTCGATGGAAAGTGCGATGGTACTGCGTGATGGTGCGAAGTTTGAAGCGCAGGCGGGCGATCCAACGCAGGCGCTGGAAACCTACAAAGACGCGATGGTTGCATCCGGTGTGACCACGACGCGTCCGCTGGATAACGACACCTTTACCCGACTGACCCGCAATGACGAGAAAGATGACTGGCTGAAACGCGGCGTGCGCAGCGATGCGGCGGACCTCTATCGCCAGCAGGATCTTAACGTCACCCTTGAGCATGATTACTGGGGTTCGAGCGGCACCGGTGGTTACTCCGATCTGAAAGCGCACACTACCATGTTGCAGGTGGATGCGCCGTATTCTGACGGGCGGATGTTCTTTCGCAGTGATTTCGTCAATATGAACGTCGGCAGTTTCTCCACTAATGCCGATGGTAAATGGGATGACAACTGGGGCACCTGTACATTACAGGATTGTAGCGGCAACCGCAGCCAGTCGGATTCCGGTGCCAGCGTGGCGGTCGGTTGGCGCAACGACACCTGGAGCTGGGATATCGGCACCACGCCGATGGGCTTCAACGTGGTGGATGTGGTCGGCGGCATCAGTTACAGCGATGATATCGGGCCGCTGGGTTACACCGTTAACGCCCACCGTCGGCCCATCTCCAGTTCTTTGCTGGCCTTTGGTGGGCAAAAAGACTCCCCGAGCAATACCGGGAAAAAATGGGGCGGCGTGCGTGCCGACGGCGTGGGGCTAAGTCTGAGTTACGATAAAGGTGAAGCAAACGGCGTCTGGGCATCGCTTAGCGGTGATCAGTTAACTGGTAAAAATGTCGAAGATAACTGGCGCGTGCGCTGGATGACGGGCTATTACTATAAGGTCATCAACCAGAACAATCGCCGCGTCACCATCGGCCTGAACAACATGATCTGGCATTACGACAAAGACCTGAGTGGCTACTCACTCGGTCAGGGCGGTTACTACAGTCCGCAGGAATACCTGTCGTTTGCCATACCGGTGATGTGGCGGGAGCGCACGGAAAACTGGTCGTGGGAGCTGGGGGCGTCTGGCTCGTGGTCGCATTCACGCACCAAAACCATGCCGCGTTATCCGCTGATGAATCTGATCCCGACCGACTGGCAGGAAGAAGCTGCGCGGCAATCCAACGATGGCGGCAGCAGTCAGGGCTTCGGCTATACGGCGCGGGCATTACTTGAACGACGTGTTACTTCCAACTGGTTTGTCGGCACGGCAATTGATATCCAGCAGGCGAAAGATTACGCACCCAGCCATTTCCTGCTCTACGTACGTTATTCCGCCGCCGGATGGCAGGGTGACATAGATTTACCGCCGCAGCCGCTGATACCTTACGCCGACTGGTAAGTTTTCAGATAGCGCCTCTCTTAATGCCGCTGCGATCGGGTATACTCGGGCGGCAATCTGGGATTTCCGGGGGGAGACAATTTGCGCGTAAGTCGCTCGTTAACAATCAAGCAGATGGCAATGGTGGCAGCCGTTGTCCTGGTGTTCGTTTTTATTTTTTGCACCGTTTTGCTGTTCCATCTGGTCCAGCAGAATCGCTATAACACGGCTACGCAACTGGAAAGCATTGCTCGCTCTGTCCGCGAACCCTTATCTTCAGCTATTTTGAAAGGCGATATTCCCGAAGCGGAAGCTATTCTTGCCAGCATTAAACCGGCAGGCGTGGTCAGCCGTGCCGATGTAGTGCTGCCTAACCAGTTCCAGGCGCTGCGTAAAAGTTTTATTCCAGAGCGTCCGGTGCCGGTAATGGTTACTCGCCTGTTTGAGCTACCGGTTCAAATCTCGCTGGGTGTCTACTCGCTCGAACGTCCGGCAAATCCGCAGCCAATTGCCTATCTGGTGCTACAGGCGGATTCCTTCCGCATGTATAAGTTCGTGATGAGCACCCTCTCAACGTTAGTGACCATTTACTTACTTTTGTCGTTAATATTGACGGTGGCGATTAGCTGGTGCATTAACCGCCTGATTTTGCATCCGTTACGCAATATTGCTCGCGAACTTAACGCCATCCCTGCCCAGGAGCTTGTTGGTCACCAACTGGCATTACCACGTCTGCATCAGGACGATGAAATCGGTATGCTGGTGCGCAGTTACAACCTCAACCAGCAATTGCTGCAGCGCCATTATGAAGAACAGAACGAAAACGCGATGCGCTTCCCGGTGTCGGATTTGCCGAACAAAGCCTTGCTGATGGAGATGCTGGAGCAGGTTGTCGCGCGTAAACAAACCACCGCGCTGATGATCATCACCTGTGAAACCCTGCGTGATACTGCGGGCGTGCTGAAAGAGGCGCAACGAGAAATTCTGCTGCTGACGCTGGTGGAAAAACTCAAATCGGTACTGTCGCCACGTATGATCCTCGCGCAGATTAGTGGTTATGACTTTGCTGTCATTGCCAATGGTGTACAGGAACCGTGGCACGCAATCACTTTAGGTCAGCAAGTGCTCACTATCATGAGCGAGCGCCTGCCGATTGAACGTATTCAACTCCGTCCGCACTGTAGCATTGGCGTGGCGATGTTCTACGGCGATCTCACCGCCGAACAGCTTTACAGTCGTGCTATTTCTGCGGCATTTACCGCTCGCCATAAAGGCAAGAATCAGATTCAGTTCTTTGATCCGCAGCAGATGGAAGCCGCCCAACAGCGGTTGACGGAAGAGAGCGATATCCTTAATGCACTGGAAAATCATCAGTTTGCGATTTGGTTACAGCCACAGGTCGAGATGACCAGCGGTAAACTGGTCAGTGCGGAAGTGTTACTGCGTATCCAGCAACCGGATGGCAGTTGGGATCTGCCGGATGGCTTAATCGATCGCATTGAATGCTGTGGGCTGATGGTTACCGTTGGTCACTGGGTGCTGGAAGAGTCCTGTCGACTGCTTGCTGCCTGGCAAGAGCGCGGCATTATGCTGCCCTTGTCGGTAAACCTCTCAGCGCTGCAACTGATGCACCCGAATATGGTGGCGGATATGCTGGAACTGTTAACCCGCTATCGCATTCAGCCGGGAACACTGATTCTGGAAGTGACAGAAAGCCGACGTATTGACGACCCTCATGCTGCGGTGGCAATCCTCCGTCCGCTGCGCAATGCCGGAGTTCGGGTGGCGCTGGATGATTTCGGCATGGGCTATGCGGGGCTGCGTCAGCTGCAGCATATGAAATCGTTGCCAATCGACGTACTGAAAATCGACAAAATGTTTGTTGAAGGCTTGCCGGAAGATAGCAGCATGATTGCTGCAATTATCATGTTGGCGCAAAGCCTGAACTTACAAATGATTGCCGAAGGCGTGGAGACTGAAGCACAACGCGACTGGCTGGCAAAAGCGGGCGTTGGTATTGCCCAGGGCTTCCTTTTTGCTCGCCCACTCCCTATTGAAATCTTCGAAGAGAGTTACCTGGAAGAAAAGTAGCTACCCCAAACTGATTACAAAACTTTAAAAAGTGCTGGTTTGTGCGAGCCAGCTCAAACTTTTTAACCTTTTTGTTTCAATTATGATCCAGGTACATTTCTGTGATGTTGTCTGGGTGTTATTTTAAGGCCGCAGGTACCCCATAACCTTACAAGACCTGTGGTTTTACTAAAGGACACCCTATGAAAACCTCTCTGTTTAAAAGCCTTTACTTTCAGGTCCTGACAGCGATAGCCATTGGTATTCTCCTTGGCCATTTCTATCCTGAAATAGGCGAGCAAATGAAACCGCTTGGCGACGGGTTCGTTAAGCTCATTAAGATGATCATCGCTCCTGTCATCTTTTGTACCGTCGTAACGGGCATTGCGGGCATGGAAAGCATGAAGGCGGTCGGTCGTACCGGCGCAGTCGCACTGCTTTACTTTGAAATTGTCAGTACCATCGCGCTGATTATTGGTCTTATCATCGTTAACGTCGTGCAGCCTGGTGCCGGAATGAACGTCGATCCGGCAACGCTTGATGCGAAAGCGGTAGCGGTTTACGCCGATCAGGCGAAAGACCAGGGCATTGTCGCCTTCATTATGGATGTCATCCCGGCGAGCGTCATTGGCGCATTTGCCAGCGGTAACATTCTGCAGGTACTGCTGTTTGCCGTACTGTTTGGTTTTGCGCTCCACCGTCTGGGCAGCAAAGGCCAACTGATTTTTAACGTGATCGAAAGTTTCTCGCAGGTCATTTTCGGCATCATCAATATGATCATGCGTCTGGCACCTATTGGTGCGTTCGGGGCAATGGCGTTTACCATCGGTAAATACGGCGTCGGCACACTGGTGCAACTGGGGCAGCTGATTATCTGTTTCTACATCACCTGTATCCTGTTTGTGGTGCTGGTATTGGGTTCAATCGCTAAAGCGACTGGTTTCAGTATCTTCAAATTTATCCGCTACATCCGTGAAGAGCTGCTGATTGTACTGGGCACTTCTTCTTCCGAGTCGGCGCTGCCGCGTATGCTCGACAAGATGGAGAAACTCGGCTGCCGGAAATCGGTGGTGGGGCTGGTCATCCCGACAGGCTACTCGTTTAACCTTGATGGCACATCGATATACCTGACAATGGCGGCGGTGTTTATCGCCCAGGCGACTAACAGTCAGATGGATATCGTCCACCAAATTACGCTATTAATTGTGTTGTTGCTCTCTTCCAAAGGGGCTGCCGGGGTAACGGGCAGTGGCTTTATCGTGCTGGCGGCGACGCTCTCTGCGGTGGGCCATTTGCCGGTAGCAGGTCTGGCGCTGATCCTTGGTATCGACCGCTTTATGTCAGAAGCTCGTGCGCTGACTAACCTGGTCGGTAACGGCGTAGCGACCATTGTCGTTGCTAAGTGGGTGAAAGAACTGGACCACAAAAAACTGGACGATGTGCTGAATAATCGTGCGCCGGATGGCAAAACGCACGAATTATCCTCTTAATCTCATCACTTATGCCCGCACTCCCTTCCCCGAGTGCGGGTGTTTGCGCATAATTGACCCCTGTGCCTGAACTTACCACCTGGGTGAGTTCAGGTTTATTTCACTTCTTCCGTGACATTTTCATGTTCTTGCGGTCTAACACGAAGTGTTTTTAACGTCATTTAGACTGACCGACAACGGGCAGTTTTTTTATTACCAGGATAGTTGATCAGGGGTTCACATGCAGGGCACAAAAATTCGACTTTTAGCGGGCGGTTTGCTGATGATGGCCACTGCTGGCTATGTGCAGGCAGATGCGCTCCAGCCTGATCCAGCATGGCAACAGGGGACGCTTTCCAACGGTTTACAGTGGCAAGTGCTGACCACGCCCCAGCGTCCTAGCGATCGTGTTGAAATTCGCCTGCTGGTTAATACCGGTTCGCTCGCCGAAAGTACACAACAGAGCGGTTACAGCCACGCCATCCCTCGTATTGCGTTAACGCAAAGCGGTGGCCTTGAAGCAGCACAGGCGCGTTCATTGTGGCAGCAGGGGATCGACCCTAAACGCCCGATGCCGCCAGTAATTGTCTCTTATGACACCACGCTGTTTAATCTGAGTTTGCCCAATAACCGTAACGACTTGCTGAAAGAAGCGCTCTCTTATCTGGCAAATGCCACTGGCAAACTGACCATCACACCAGAAACCATCAACCACGCGCTGCAAAGTCAGGACATGGTGGCAACCTGGCCTGCCGATACTAAAGAGGGCTGGTGGCGTTATCGTCTGAAAGGATCAACCTTGTTAGGTCACGATCCTGCCGATCCGCTGAAACAACCCGTTGAAGCGGAAAAGATTAAAGATTTCTATCAGAAATGGTATACCCCGGATGCAATGACGCTGCTGGTGGTGGGAAACGTGGATGCGCGCTCGGTCGTCGACCAAATCAATAAAACGTTTGGCGAACTGAAAGGCAAACGTGAAACACCGGCTCCGGTGCCGACGCTTTCTCCGCTGCGTGCGGAAGCGGTGAGTATTATGACTGACGCGGTGCGTCAGGACCGGTTATCAATCATGTGGGATACGCCGTGGCAGCCGATTCGTGAATCAGCCGCACTGCTGCGCTACTGGCGTGCGGACCTGGCCCGTGAGGCGCTGTTCTGGCATGTTCAGCAAGCGTTAAGCGCCAGTAACAGCAAAGATATCGGTCTTGGATTTGACTGTCGTGTGCTGTATCTGCGTGCGCAGTGTGCCATCAACATCGAATCACCAAACGACAAGCTGAACAGCAACCTTAATCTGGTGGCGCGTGAACTGGCGAAGGTTCGCGATAAAGGTCTGCCGGAAGAAGAGTTCAATGCGTTAGTGGCGCAAAAGAAACTGGAGCTGCAGAAACTGTTTGCCGCCTATGCGCGAGCTGATACCGATATTCTGATGGGGCAGCGGATGCGTTCGTTGCAAAATCAGGTCGTCGATATCGCGCCGGAGCAATATCAGAAACTGCGTCAGGATTTCCTTAACAGCCTGACGGTGGAGATGTTAAATCAGGATCTGCGTCAGCAGTTGTCGAATGATATGGCGTTAATACTGCTGCAGCCGAAAGGCGAGCCGGAATTTAACATGAAAGCGTTGCAGGCGGCCTGGGATCAAATCATGACCCCATCGACTGCGGCTGCCGCCACATCTGTCGCCACGGATGACGTACATCCTGAAGTGACGGATATTCCACCTGTACAGTAATGCCTGATGGTGATGAGTTAGAACAACCATCAGGTATTTATGGATGAGCTGGATAGGGGGGTAACACTCTATCCAGCCTTTTGCATATGCTGCTTTTACGCTGGCATCGCTTCACGCGGGATAATCGCGCCGCGATACTGAATAACGGTACTTGCGGTCAGGTGCCCGCGTTTCGCTGCGTCTTCCGCACTGCCGCCCGTCAAACGTACCGCCAGATAACCGGCACTGAAAGAGTCGCCAGCTGCGGTGGTATCGATCACTTTTTCTTTCGGCAGTTTTACCGCCGGAACATCCACTAACCCTTCGCCAGCAATGGACACCAGGCAAGAATCCGCCCCGCGTTTCACCACCACTTCTTTCACGCCCGCGTTATGGGTGCGCGCAATGACGTCTTCCACCGGCTGTTGACCCCACAGCGCGTCTTCATCGTCCAGCGTCAGGAAGGCGATATCCGTGCATTCCAGCATTTGTTGGTACACCTGCTGTGTCTCTTCTTTGCTGGCCCACAGGCGCGGACGATAGTTATTGTCGAAAATCACTTTTCCGCCGTTGGCGCGGCATTCGCGCAGCAGGGAAAGCAGCTTTTCGCGGCTGGTCTGGCTTAAGATCGCCAGGCTAATCCCGCTCAGGTAGAGATAATCGAAATTCGCCAGCTCTTCGCAAATCGCCGCGGATTGCTCACTCTCCAGCCAGAATTTGGCGGCGGCTTCGTTACGCCAGTAGTAGAACGTACGTTCGCCGGTGCTGTCGGTTTCAATGTAGTAAAGGCCCGGCAGACGGTTTTCCATCCGTTGGGTCAGGGAAGTATCAACGTTCTCGCCGTGCCAGGCGTCCAGCATCTGCTGGCTAAAACTGTCCGTTCCCAGCGCCGTTACGTAATGAACGGTTAATGCCGCAGGATCGACCTGACGGGCGATATAGACGGAAGTGTTCAGGGTATCGCCGCCGAAACCGCGCTTAACGTCCGCGCCTTTCTCGGAAAGCTCAATCATGCATTCGCCAATCACGGCAATCTTTTTGGACATAGTCGTGAACCTGATCTGTAAAAAATTAGCGTTAGTTTGCGCTGTGGTGGTTTGCTGGTCAACCATATTAAAACAGTGTTCCATTATTTTTTTGAGCCAGAACGTATTCCTGAAAGATTCCGTTGTGGAGTGGGGAAATTTACCCCGACCAGGCGGTAAAGTTCTGCCCTTGCGCGCCGATAATCTTTGTCGAGTCCGGGCAGCATCACTTTTAAACACAGGACATCTTTGATGATAAGGCAGGTTATCCAGCGAATAAGCAACCCTGAAGCAAGCATCGAGAGCTTGCAGGAACGGCGTTTTTGGTTGCAGTGTGAGCGTGCTTACACCTGGCAGCCGATCTATCAAACCTGCGGACGGTTAATGGCCGTGGAGCTATTAACGGTGGTCACGCATCCCTTGAACCCTTCGCAACGCCTGCCGCCGGATCGCTATTTTACTGAAATCACCGTTAGCCATCGGATGGAGGTTGTGAAAGAGCAGATTGATTTGCTGGCGCAAAAAGCCGACTTCTTTGTAGAGCACGGCCTGTTGGCATCGGTCAATATTGACGGCCCTACGCTCATCGCCCTGCGTCAGCAACCAAAAATCCTGCGCCAGATTGAGCGTCTTCCCTGGCTGCGTTTCGAACTGGTGGAGCATATCCGTCTGCCGAAAGATTCAACCTTTGCCTCGATGTGTGAATTTGGCCCGCTGTGGCTGGATGATTTTGGTACCGGGATGGCAAATTTCTCTGCACTAAGTGAAGTGCGTTATGACTACATCAAAATCGCGCGAGAACTGTTTGTGATGCTGCGTCAGTCACCGGAAGGACGCACACTCTTTTCTCAGCTTTTACATCTAATGAATCGCTATTGTCGCGGGGTGATTGTCGAGGGCGTAGAAACACCAGAAGAGTGGCGTGATGTTCAGAACTCGCCCGCATTCGCCGCACAAGGCTGGTTTCTTTCACGCCCGGCACCGATAGAAACGCTGAATACGGCGGTTCTGGCGCTATAAGCTGCCTCATTTTCCGCCTGGCTGGACTATCTTTAGGACTGGCACAGGAAGAATATGAGGAAGCGAACGATGAGCAAGGCAGGCAAAATAACCGCTGCGATTTCAGGGGCTTTCTTGTTGTTGATTGTCGTGGCGATCATTTTGATTGCAACTTTTGACTGGAATCGACTCAAACCGACCATCAACCAGAAAGTCTCTGCGGAGTTGAATCGTCCGTTCGCTATCCGTGGCGATCTGGGCGTGGTGTGGGAGCGGCAAAAACAAGAAACTGGCTGGCGCAGCTGGGTGCCGTGGCCCCATGTACACGCGGAAGACATCATTCTTGGCAATCCACCGGATATTCCCGAAGTCACAATGGTGCATTTGCCGCGAGTAGAAGCGACGCTGGCCCCGCTGGCGCTGCTGACCAAAACGGTCTGGTTGCCGTGGATCAAGCTCGAAAAGCCCGACGCACGCCTGATTCGCCTCTCAGAAAAGAACAACAACTGGACGTTTAATCTTGCCAACGATGACAACAAAGACACGAATGCAAAGCCGTCGGCATGGTCGTTTCGGCTGGATAATATTCTGTTCGATCAAGGGCGGATCGCCATTGATGACAAAGTAAGCAAAGCGGATCTGGAAATTTTTGTCGATCCGTTAGGCAAGCCGCTGCCGTTCAGCGAAGTTACTGGATCGAAAGGTAAAGCGGATAAAGAAAAGGTGGGCGATTACGTTTTTGGCCTGAAGGCGCAGGGACGTTATAACGGAGAGCCGCTCACTGGTACGGGAAAAATAGGCGGTATGCTGGCGCTGCGTGGCGAAGGGACGCCATTTCCTGTACAGGCTGATTTTCGCTCTGGTAACACCCGTGTTGCTTTTGATGGCGTTGTGAATGACCCAATGAAGATGGGTGGTGTCGATTTACGGCTTAAATTTTCTGGCGATTCGCTGGGTGATCTCTATGAACTGACGGGCGTTCTGCTGCCCGATACCCCGCCGTTTGAAACGGATGGTCGGCTGGTAGCGAAAATCGACACTGAAAAATCGTCGGTCTTTGATTATCGCGGTTTTAATGGGCGAATTGGCGATAGCGATATCCACGGTTCTCTGGTCTACACCACCGGCAAGCCACGACCAAAACTGGAAGGTGATGTTGAGTCGCGGCAATTGCGGCTGGCAGATTTAGGGCCGTTAATTGGCGTTGATTCCGGGAAAGGAGCTGAAAAGTCGAAACGGTCTGAACAGAAGAAGGGTGAAAAAAGCGTTCAGCCTGCGGGCAAAGTGCTGCCTTATGACCGCTTCGAAACCGATAAATGGGACGTCATGGATGCCGATGTTCGCTTCAAAGGGCGGCGCATTGAGCATGGCAGTAGCCTGCCGATTAGCGATCTTTCTACTCATATCATCCTCAAAAATGCTGACCTGCGCCTGCAACCGCTGAAATTTGGCATGGCAGGCGGCAGCATTGCGGCGAATATTCATCTGGAAGGTGATAAAAAACCGATGCAAGGGCGGGCAGATATTCAGGCTCGTCGACTGAAACTGAAAGAACTGATGCCCGATGTAGAACTGATGCAGAAGACGCTGGGGGAAATGAACGGTGACGCGGAACTACGCGGTAGCGGTAACTCGGTGGCGGCGCTTTTAGGCAACAGTAACGGCAACCTGAAACTGCTGATGAATGACGGGCTGGTGAGCCGCAACCTGATGGAGATTGTCGGGCTGAATGTCGGTAACTACATTGTCGGTGCGATATTTGGTGACGATGAGGTGCGGGTGAACTGCGCGGCGGCGAATCTTGATATTGCCAACGGTGTGGCGCGTCCGCAGATTTTTGCTTTTGATACTGAGAATGCGTTGATCAATGTTACCGGTACGGCAAGTTTTGCTTCGGAGCAACTGGATTTGACTATCGATCCAGAAAGTAAAGGGATTCGGATTATCACACTGCGTTCGCCGCTGTATGTGCGTGGGACGTTTAAAAATCCGCAGGCTGGGGTGAAAGCCGGGCCGTTGATTGCCCGTGGTGCTGTTGCGGCGGCACTGGCAACGCTGGTAACACCGGCGGCGGCGTTACTGGCGCTGATCTCTCCTTCCGAAGGGGAGGCTAATCAGTGTCGGACGATTTTGTCGCAGATGAAGAAGTGATGATAATTGCCGGATGTCTGACATCCGGCAATTAAACAGATTTAGAGTGTTGGCAAAGTGTGCTTTGTTCATGCCGGATGCGACGTGAACGCCTTATCCGTCCAACAAATCCTTGCGAATTCAATATATTGTATGGAAATTCTGGCCTGATAAGCGTAGCGCATCAGGCTTTTCACTCTGATTACAACGACTGATGTCGCGTCTCATGGGTCAGCAGCAGGGCGATTAACGTCAAGCCAGCCATCGCCGCCAGATATAGCCCCACCGCACCTAACCCGTAGTTAGTCTGCAACCAGGCTGCGATATATGGCGCAACGGAAGCCCCGAGAATCGACGATACGTTGTAAGAGAACGATGCTCCGGTGTAACGCACTTCTGTCGGGAACAGCTCTGGTAACAGCGCGCCCATCGGACCGAAGGTCAGCCCCATCAGACTTAACCCCAGCAGCAGGAAGGCAAAAACCAGAATCGGGTTGCCAGAACCGAGCAAAGGGTTAAAGGCGAATAGCGCGAACAGGATGATCAGCGTGGTGATGATTACCATGCTTTTACGGCGACCAAAGGCATCAGCCAGTAATCCGGCGACGGGCACCATCACGCCAAAACCAATAACTGCCATCATCAGCATCCACAACACTTCGTTACGCGGCAGGCCAAGCCCAACTGGCGCGGCGGCGGTACTAAAGGTCATAGAGTAGACCGTCATGATGTAAAACAGCGTATAGGTTGCCAGCATAATGAACGTACCCAGTACGGTTACGCGAACATGTTTGGTCAGCAGCGTACCCAGCGGGATCTTCACCTGTTTTTTCGCTTTAGCGACTTTCTCAAACACCGGCGACTCATGCAGCGACACGCGAACATACAGGCCGATAATGACCAGCACCGCCGAGAAGATAAATGGCACACGCCAGCCCCAGCTCATAAACTGCTCGTCGGTCAGTAGCCAGGAAAGCAGCAAGAAAGTGCCGTTGGCAAAGAAGAAGCCAATCGGTGCGCCCAGCTGCGGGAAGGAGCCGTACAATGCACGTTTGCGCGGTGGGGCGTTTTCAGTCGCCAGCAGAGCCGCGCCGCCCCATTCACCACCTAAGCCCAGACCCTGACCAAATCGAGCCAGCGCCAGCAGCAGCGGGGCGAAAATACCAATCGTGGCATAGCCTGGCAGCAGACCAATCACCACGGTCGAAATCCCCATCGTTAGCAACGAGGCGACCAGCGTCGCTTTACGCCCAACGCGATCGCCAAAATGACCAAAAACGGCAGAGCCAATGGGGCGCGCGACGAAGGCGATGGCGAAGGTGGCGAGCGACTGTAGCGTTGCTGCCGTTGGATCGCCCTGCGGGAAGAAGATATGCGGAAACACAATAACGGCCGCAGTGGCGTAAATGTAAAAGTCGAAGAACTCAATGGCCGTGCCAATGAGAGAGGCGACAAGGACTTTATTACGCGAGTTGATCGGCGTGTATTCTTGCTCGTGGTCGAGTGTTGTGGCTGTTGCTTGCATAATCTTTTCTTATTTTTTGGCTAACGAATAGCCATATTACGCACAGCAAAAGTGATATTTCAATGTGTAACAAATCGCGGAAATGGTCAAAAATCATGCAAAAAGGGGATAATGTTTAGGCCAGTGATTTTTCTTCTATGAAATGCTTCACATAATTTTATAAATGGTGGATTAAACTGGTTTTAGGTTAAATAAAAGTTACCAACTGGATTTATATGCTGGGGTTATGAGTTGGAATGAAATTGTTTGCTCCTGAATAGATGGCTAAAGAGGCTCTGGGAAAGAGTTTCAAGAGGTTATGTGCGCATTATAGCCGGATGCGATGCTGGCGCATCTTATCCGGCCTACGGGGAGCCAGGCCGAATAAATTCGTACGCCGCATCCGGCCTATTTTAAGGCTGCGTTTTCCCCGGCATTCGCGGGTCGTCTTTATATTCGGCGGTGGCAATCCACGCCGCGCAAAACAGCGTCAAACGGGCGAAGAAGTAGAAAAATGCCATCAGTCCCAGCACGGAACCAAATGCTGCGCCAGAGGGGGATTTCATCAGCGATGGCAGGGTGTAGGTCATCACGATTTTAATCACTTCAAAACCAATCGCAGCCAGAAATGTTCCGCGAATCAGGGCTTTTTTGCGCGGACGGTGGCGCGGCAAGCGCCAGAAGATCCAGAAGAAAAGCAGATAGTTGGCGAAGATGGAAATCGCCAGGCCAATTAACCGCCATGTCGGTTTCAGCCACTCAATGCTGTTCAGGTGAAGGGCGCTAATAATCATTTGCTGCGCAGAACCGGCAACCGAGGTGATAGAAAGCGTCACAATCAGCGCAATCAACAAACCAATCAGCGAAATAAAATCACGCAGATATTTTACCCAGAACTTCTCCTGATCTTGCGGCGAGCGTTCCCAGACATCGCGTGACTGGGCGCGAATCGCTTCACGCAGGTTACCCATCCAGTTGATGCCGGAATAAAGCGCCACTGCCAGACCGACAAGCCCTACAGTCGTACGCTGCTGAACGGCGGTGTTGATGGTGTTTTTCAACGTGGCGGCTAGCGTCGGATCGCTAATGTTTTGCAGAATTTTGTCGAAGATATCCTGTAGCAACATCGGATGGGAGGCCAGCACAAAGCCCCCTGCGGCAAACGACACCATCAAAATCGGGATCATCGACAAAAATGAGAAATAGGTGATAGCCGCACCAAACTGGTTACCCAGCCGATCGTTAAAGCGCTCTGTTGCGCGAATCAGGTGCGCAATAACCGGTTGGCGTTGGACTTTCTCGGCAGTAGTGGTGACGGTTTCCAGCGCCTGGCTAACTTTGCCGCCTTTCTCGCTATTATCCAACTGCTTAATCGGCTCGTGCTCCAGATCCTGGGTGGGACGTTTGATCTCGTTTTCCTGCGTCATCCGCTCTTTTGTCCTTCTGTCGTGGTCATTCTTAAAAAGTATAGTCGGTCAGTCCAGGTGCTCTGTCATTACGCCAGCCAGCCACTGCATAAACAGGTTTACACGCCGGGAAAGCTCCCGACGCTGCGGATAAACCAGCGAAAGGGAGAGCGGCTCGGCACGGTAGCCAGGTAATACTTCAATAAGCCGCCCGGCACGCAGGGCTTCGCGCACGGCAATGCGCGGGATCTGAATAATCCCCAGACCGGCAAGACCGGCGGCGAGATAGTTTTCGCGACTGTTTACCGTCAACATGCCGCCAGACTTAAACCACTGGACGCCATTAACGCTGGCAACCTCAAAACCTAACGGATGTACACCCAGGTGCGGTGTGTAACGCACTATTGCGTGTGAAGCCAGATCGTCGGGGCTTTGCGGATAACCAAAGCGCGTCAGATAGTGCGGACTGGCACAGTTGACCATGGTCAGTTTGCCGAGGGGACGGGCGATAACGCCATCTTCCGGTAACGCGCCAGTGCGTATCACGCAATCAAAACCATCGTGAAGAATATCTACCGGACGGTCATGGCTACTCAGCTCCAGCTCAATTCCCGGATGCTGATAGAGAAATTCCGACAGACGCGGCAGTAACAGGCTTTTCGCGATTCCTGGCGGGATGTCGATGCGTAATTTACCGCTGATACTGGTGGCATCCTGTTGAAACAGACCGTCCAGTTCGTTGAGATTACTCAACACATCTTTTGCCCGTTGATAATAGGTCATGCCTTCTGGCGTGAGTTTGACTCGCCGCGTGGTGCGCTGGAGAAGCTGGATGCCAAGTTGATGTTCCAGTGCCTGTATCTGGCGCGAAACACTTCCCTTTGGCAAAGCAAAAAAATCCGCCGCGCGAGAAAAACTTTCCAGCTCCGCGACTTTGATGAACAACTGCATTGCGTGAATTTTATCCATTTCTTTGACCGATTGTTGTTCACAACGAAACAGTAACGCGCATATCGCATTGTTTATTGTTTTTTCTAACACCTAAAGCCGGGTTTCACAATGTTGTCATGACGAATGTGGCGATTTCTCAGTAGGAAAAGGGAGGAATAGCTTTCTTAGAAAGGTGAATCCCCTTAAACAGAGCGTATTTTTCAGCGATTCCCTTTAAAGTGAATAGAGGACGTATTGGCTATTTGTGCTTATTTTTGTCTCATTGCCATTTGTTATTTTGGCTTGTGGTCGCGGAATTTCATTTTTAATTGCATGCGTACTAACCACTAATATAAGGAAATCCTCAAAATTGTTTTAAATAGTGCCCTCGACATGTAATTTCAGGCGTTTAGCTGTAACTATTTATATCGGTAACTATTTTCTACGCGTCATCTCTGTAGAATGGCCACCGCCAAATGGCGAATTCTTATTTTTTCTCGCGGGTAATACCCTTCCACTACTTAAGTCTTTTTAACGTATTCAGGTGGAGATTCAGTTATGCAAATAGTCATGTTTGACAGGCAGTCAATATTTATTCATGGAATGAAAATCAGTTTACAGCAACGTATTCCAGGAGTGAGTATTCAGGGGGCCAGTCAGGCAGACGAGTTATGGCAAAAGCTGGAAAGTTACCCTGAAGCCTTAGTGATGCTCGATGGCGATCAGGATGGTGAGTTTTGTTACTGGTTGCTGCAAAAAACCGTGGTGCAATTTCCTGAGGTTAAGGTGTTAATTACGGCGACGGATTGCAATAAACGGTGGTTACAGGAAGTTATCCATTTTAATGTGCTGGCCATTGTGCCTCGTGATTCAACCGTCGAGACATTTGCGTTGGCGGTAAATAGTGCGGCGATGGGGATGATGTTTCTGCCTGGAGACTGGCGGACGACGCCGGAAAAGGACATTAAAGATCTCAAATCGTTAAGCGCCCGCCAGCGGGAGATTTTAACCATGTTAGCGGCGGGCGAATCAAATAAGGAGATCGGCAGGGCGCTGAATATCAGTACCGGAACGGTAAAAGCGCATCTGGAATCCCTGTATCGCCGTCTGGAAGTGAAAAATCGCACCCAGGCGGCAATGATGTTAAATATCTCCTCCTGAAGAGGATAATTTTACAGCCAGCAGGAAGTTAGCGGCTGGCTGTAAAAATATTATGGTTCACCGTACAAACCAATTAAACGGCGCACCACACCGTTAGTCCAGCCAAACCCATCCTGCAACGGATACTCGCCACCGCCGCCTTCGCGGGGAACACCATCGGCAATATGGTATTTCTCGATCAGTTTGTGCTGTTCCAGATAGAACTGATTCACCGTCTTCAGCCAGCTGCGCGCGATTTCATCACCCAGAAGGTCATCGCCATACATTTTAAATCCCTGAATCGCCATCCATTGTAACGGTGCCCAGCCGTTGGGTTTATCCCACTGTTCACCGGTTTCGTACTCGCTTGCCAGAATCCCGCCAGGTGTCAGTAACCGGCTGCGCACGGCGTTTGCCAGACGATCGGCCTGTTCATGGTTCGCCATACCGACATAGAGCGGCACAATGGCGGCAGCGGAAAACAGCGCCAGTTGCTCGCGTCGCCAGTCGTAATCGCGGTAGATGCCGTTTTCATCATCCCAGAGGTAACGGTTTACCGCATCGCGACGGGCACTGGCCTTCTGGCGGAACAGTGCTTCTGTCTCTTTCTCGCCTTTCAGCGCCGAGATGTTGGCGATGGCGCTCTCCAGTTTAAACAGGAAGGCATTCAGATCGATGGGGATGAACTGGGTGGTACGAATGCTCGCCAGACGACCAGTATCACGCAGCCAACGGGAAGAGTAATCCCAACCGGAGGCCGCCCCCGCACGTAAATCGCGGTACACCTCGTTAGGCGGGCGACCAGAATGTTTCGCGGTTTCAACGTCCTCAAGCCAGGATTCGTCACGCGGCGTGTCGCGATCGTCCCAGTAACGATTGAGCAGCGAGCCGTCCGGCATCCGCACAACATGGCGATAGGCCTGATTAGGGATCAACGATTCTGCACCGTCCATCCAGAAGGCATATTCCATTTTCAGGTGGTCGAGATAGCGGCGCGCGCCGCGTACACCATCTTCTTCAAACAACTCCACCATCAGCGCAAAAACCGGTGGTTGCGAGCGGCTCAAATAATAGGTGCGGTTGCCGTTGGGGATGTGGCCGTAGTTTTCGATCATCCAGGCGAAGTTATCGGCCATGCATTTCAGCAAATCTTCCCGACCACTTTCCGCCAGCCCCAGCATGGTGAAATAGGAATCCCAATAGTAGGTTTCGCTAAAACGGCCGCCCGGGACAATATATGACTGCGGCAGCGCCAGCAGAGAAGACCACGGAATGTGATCCTGTGGTTCACGGGTTAGCACCGGCCACAGCTGGTCGATATGCTCTTTCAGGGAATTTTGCGGGTCCGATACATACTCGCTGGAGTAGACCTCCGGCAGCCAGAAGTGGTTTTCAACAAACTTGCGCAAGTCAAAATCACGATGACGGCGCACTTTACGGTAGCGGATTAAAATATCCAGCGGGTCCATTTTGGGTGCGCAGTCGGGAAAGGTTTTACTGTCGGGGAAAATTTTCGCCGACTGAACATGCTCGAACAGTTCGAGATAGCGATCGGCAGGCGTCAGCGCATCAGAGGCGGGCAGCCCTTCAATCATCTCGGGTTCCGGTTCTGCCTCGATCATCTCATCCAGTTTTAATTCATACGGGTCCAGCTCATAGCAGAGATCGACCTCGATCATCAGTTCGTCTGGATTAGGGTTTTGAATTTTCTGATTGAGCATAAGGATCCGACCTCCGAAATTCGTCGCTAATTATCGGGCTTTTCTTTAAGGGTAGTCATTCGCTCCGCCTGGTGGGCGACAAAGCGTGCGGTGGATCACGTTTATTAACCTGCCAAAAAATATAACGCACTAATATCAATGGAATTTATAAAAATACGGATTTCGTGTTGTTTTTCATTTTCAGAACATTCAATCCTGCTCTCGCCGCAATCATGATATGCCATTCCTGATCTGGGTAATAGGCACTGGCTATCTTATTGATAGTTTATATTCATGTAATTGATTGATTCCTATCAAAAAGCATATCTCCCTGTTTTTTATGATGGCTTTGTCTCGCAGAGACGTTTGCAGCATTCTGGAAAATTTTCTGGGTCACAATAACTCACCACCGTGAGGGAAGAATAATGAAAATGGTCTCACGTATTACCGCGATCGGCCTGGCTGGCGTCGCGATTTGCTATTTAGGGTTATCTGGTTATGTGTGGTACCACGATAATAAACGCAGTAAACAGGCCGATGTTCAGGCATCTGCTGTCAGTGAAAATAATAAGGTTTTAGGCTTTCTCCGTGAAAAAGGATGCGACTATTGCCATACACCTTCGGCAGAATTACCCGCCTATTATTATATTCCCGGCGCGAAACAGTTGATGGATTACGACATAAAGCTTGGATATAAATCTTTTAACCTCGAGGCCGTGCGTGCGGCTCTGCTGGCTAATAAACCCGTTTCGCAAAGCGATCTGAATAAGATTGAATGGGTGATGCAGTATGAAACTATGCCGCCAACGCGTTATACCGCGCTACACTGGGCGGGTAAGGTGAGTGATGAAGAGCGGGCGGAAATACTGGCCTGGATTGCAAAACAGCGCGCGGAATATTACGCCAGCAATGATACTGCTCCGGAGCATCGCAATGAACCGGTGCAGCCCATCCCGCAAAAACTGCCTACCGATGCGCAAAAAGTGGCGTTGGGTTTTGCGCTGTATCACGATCCCCGTTTATCGGCTGATAGCACCATTTCATGCGCTCATTGCCATGCGTTGAATGCGGGGGGCGTCGATGGCAGAAAAACATCGATTGGTGTTGGTGGCGCAGTGGGGCCGATTAACGCGCCGACGGTATTTAACTCAGTATTTAACGTTGAGCAGTTCTGGGATGGTCGTGCGGCAACATTGCAGGATCAGGCTGGTGGACCGCCGTTGAACCCGATTGAAATGGCGTCGAAATCCTGGGACGAAATTATTGCTAAGCTGGAAAAAGATCCGCAGCTTAAAGCGCAGTTCCTCGAAGTCTATCCGCAAGGTTTCAGTGGCGAAAATATTACTGATGCCATTGCTGAATTTGAGAAAACATTAATTACGCCGGATTCCCCATTTGATAAATGGTTGCGTGGAGATGAGAATGCTCTGACGGCGCAACAGAAAAAAGGCTATCAATTATTTAAAGATAATAAATGTGCAACTTGTCATGGTGGTATTATTCTCGGCGGACGTTCCTTTGAACCGTTGGGGCTGAAAAAAGACTTTAACTTTGGTGAAATTACGGCGGCGGATATTGGTCGTATGAATGTGACTAAAGAAGAGCGTGATAAATTGCGTCAGAAAGTACCCGGTTTACGTAACGTTGCTTTAACGGCACCGTACTTCCATCGCGGTGACGTGCCGACGCTGGACGGGGCGGTGAAACTGATGCTGCGCTATCAGGTAGGCAAAGAGCTGCCGCAGGAGGATGTGGATGATATCGTAGCTTTCCTGCACAGTCTGAACGGGGTTTACACGCCGTATATGCAGGATAAACAATAATTAATTTGATCGCCCGAACAGGAGTGTTTGGGCGATTTTTATTACGATAATAAAGTCTGTTTTTAATATTATCATATTAAATGTTTATATTATAAAAGGTCGTTTTTCTGCTTAGGATTTTGTTATTTAAATTAAGCCTGTAATGCCTTGCTTCCATTGCGGATAAATCCTACTTTTTTATTGCCTTCAAATAAATTTAAGGAGTTCGAAATGGACCAGAAGCTGTTAACGGATTTCCGCTCAGAACTACTCGATTCACGTTTTGGTGCAAAGGCCATTTCTACTATCGCGGAGTCAAAACGATTTCCGCTGCACGAAATGCGCGATGATGTTGCATTTCAGATTATCAATGATGAATTATATCTTGATGGCAACGCTCGTCAGAACCTGGCCACTTTCTGCCAGACCT
>OEQX01000078.1_pt1 | contig 35648 bp, 28 predicted proteins | sample 1539851 | NCBI WGS metagenome assembly OEQX01 (sample SAMEA3891238, study PRJEB23780) | metagenome | biome: terrestrial biome; feature: animal house; material: water of meat washing | place: Italy | collected 2015-05-12
GAGGAAATGACCGGTGCGGGATGAACCAGTGAAGAAGAGGCCGTCGATGTCGGGATTGCCCGCCAGCGCCTTGCCGGTCTCGACCTCCCCTTGCACCAGATTGAGCACCCCCTTGGGCAATCCGGCCTCCTGCCACACCTTGACCATGGCTTCGGCCACCATGGGGGTCAGCTCGGAGGGTTTGAACACCACGGCGTTACCCGCGATCAGTGCAGGTACGATATGGCCGTTGGGCAGATGGCCCGGGAAGTTGTAAGGGCCGAACACCGCCACCACACCGTGGGGCTTGTGACGGACAAACGCCTTGGCGCCCGGCATGGCATTTTCAACGGTGCCGGTGCGCTCGTCGTGCGCCCGGATGGAGATGGCAATCTTGCCCTGCATGGCGGCCACTTCGGTGCGGGTCTCCCACAGCGGTTTGCCGGTTTCGCGGGCGATGGTCAGGGCCAGCGCCTCTTTCTGCTCGCCGAGCAGGTCGGCATAACGACGCACTATGGCCAGACGATCCTCAAGGCTCATGTCCGCCCAGTGGTAGAAGGCGGCACGGGCGGCCTTGACGGCGGCATCCACCTGCGCCGCACTGGCGGCAGCCCCCTGCCAGATCACCTCGTTCTTGGCCGGATCGGTTGACTCGAACGGCTTGCCTTCACCGGCAAGCCACTGACCGTCGATAAATTGCACTAACTGGCTCATCCATTCACTCCCTGTCGCTGGCAGGCAGCCTCGGCTGCCTGTCTGATAATCGGTTTGCTTGTCCTGTTTGCCTCAGTCGAGGTCAACCACCCGCACCATGTCGCCATCCTGCACCTTGAGTGCCGCCGCCATCTTGGGCGGAATGATGGCTTCGTGCTTGTCGAGATCGACCCGGATATTGCCGTAGCAGGCGCGGTAATGTTCGAAACGGCTGTTGCAGATAAGGTGGGTCTTGCCACCGATGGGCTCGCCCACCAGCACCCGCAGCTTCTTGCTGCGGCGCACGCTGCGGATATTCTTCACGTCGCACTCGACGGTGGGGCCCGCATCGAAAATATCGACGTAGCCACGGTTCACGAAGCCCTCGTCCTGCAGCATCTTGATGGCCGGGCGGGTCTTCTCGTGGGTCTGGCCGATAACGGCCCGCGCCTCTTTGCTCAGCAAATTGACGTAGATGGGGTACTTGGGCATCAACTCGGCGATAAAGCGCTTCTTGCCGATGCCGGTCAGATAGTCGACGGTGGGAAAATCCATCGAGAAGAAGTGGGTTTGCAGCCACTCGTAGAAGGGGCTGTGACCGTTGGCATCGGAGACGCCGCGCATCTCGGCGAAGACGGTCTCGTCAAACAGCTCGGGGTGCTCGGCCATAAACAGAAAGCGGTGCTTGGAGAGCAGGCGGCCGTTGAGCCCCTCGCGGGCACATTCGCGCAAGAACAGGGTGCAGAGCTCGGAGTTGCCGGTGTAGTCGTTGGAGAGGGTCAGGGTTTCAACGACGTTGTAGATGCCGAGCTTGGGGGAAGAGTGCACCACCTTGCCGATGTGGTAGTTGTAAAACGGCTGGGAGAGGCCAACCGCGGCATCGATGGCACAGGTGCCCACCATCTCGCCGGTCTCCAGATCCTCGGCCACGAAGAAGTAGAGGCAGTCCCCCTTGCCGGCGGGCTTGTCGGAAAAAGTCTGGGTAGAGGCGTCAATCTTGCGCTGCAGCAGCTCATCGTTGACGGGCAACGAGGTCATGCCGGTGCCGGACTCGATGGCGCAGGTCTTGAGCCCGGCAAAATCTTTTTGCTCGATGGGACGGATAACCAACATAAATGACAACTCCCTTTCATTGACGACAGGTGGGGTCCCGGCTCCTGCCGGGAGAGCTCCCCACCTCAATTTGGAATCAGGCGTTAACCACCTGGGCAACCGCCTTCTCGAAGCGGGCCAACCCTTCCTTGATGTCCGCTTCCGGGATCACCAGTGAAGGGGCAAAACGAACCACGTTGGTACCAGCCACCAGTGCCATCAGCCCCTGATCGATGGAGGCCAGCAGGAAGTCGCGGGAACGCCCCTTGTAGGCATCGCTCAGGGCCGCGCCCAGCAGCAGACCCTTGCCGCGGATCTCGCTAAAGCAGTGGTATTTGGCGTTAATTGCTTCAAGGCCATCGCGGAACAGCTGTTCGCGCTGCTTGATGCCAGCCAGCACCTCCGGAGTATTGATCACGTCGATCACCGCCTCGGCGACCGCACAGGCCAGCGGGTTGCCGCCGTAGGTAGAGCCGTGAGTGCCCACTTTCAGGTAAGAAGCGATTTCGTTGGTGGTCAGCATGGCGCCGATGGGGAAACCGCCCCCCAGTGCCTTGGCGCTGGTGAGGATGTCCGGCGTGACGCCCAGACCCATATAGGCATAGAGATCACCGGTCCGGCCGACGCCGGACTGCACTTCGTCATACACCAGCAGGGCATTGTGTTTGTCGCACAGCTCGCGCACCCCTTTGGCAAACTCGTCGGTAGGACGAATGATGCCCCCCTCCCCTTGCAGCGGCTCCATCACCACGGCGCAGGTGTTGTCGGAGATCACCTCGGCCAGCGCCGCCAGATCGTTGTAGGGCACATGGGTGATATCACCGGGCTTGGGGCCGAAGCCATCGGAGTAGGCAGCCTGGCCACCGACGCTGACGGTAAAGAAGGTACGACCGTGGAAGCCCTGATTGAAGGCGATGATCTGGGTCTTCTGCTCGCCAAACTTCTCGATGGCGTAGCGGCGAGCCAGCTTGAGGGCCGCTTCGTTCGCTTCGGCGCCGGAGTTGCAGAAGTAGACCTTGTCGGCGAAGGTGGCGGCGACCAGCTTCTTGGCCAGACGCAGGGCCGGCTCGTTGGTCATGACGTTGGAGAGGTGCCACAGCTTCTCGCCCTGGGTTTTCAGGGCCTCGACCAGCTTGGGATGACAGTGACCCAAACCGTTGACGGCGATGCCACCGGCGAAGTCGACATACTCGCGCCCTTCCTGATCCCAGACACGTGACCCTTCACCACGCACCGGGATGATCTTGGCGGGCGCATAGTTGGGAACCATCACTTCATCAAACACTTCACGTGTCACTGCCAACAACTCTGACATATAGCTCTCCTTCGATTCGGCGACAGAATAATCCACCGCCCAAAAGTTAAATCCGTGTAAACGTGACGGGATTATCACAGAAATAAAGTAAAAAGTCTGTAACAAGACGGCCTATAAGGAACAATGTTCGATTGCTCTTGAGATTTTAGGCAACCGCATTGCATAACGACTCAGGGGGGCTTGGCAAGAGATAATTTGGGCAGGAGAGGGGGTGAATAAAGTGTCAGGGAAATTTTTTTTGCCTTCTCTCGAACTTGAGAAGGCGATCACAACTTTTTATGAACGCGCCAGAAAGTTGGCCAGCAACTGATGGCCCTGCTCGCTCAAAATACTCTCCGGATGGAACTGAACACCCTCGACAGGGAGCGTCTTGTGGCGCAGCCCCATGATCTCGTCAAACGAGCCATCGGCATGCTCGCTCCAGGCGGTGATGTCGAAGCAGTCGGGCAGCGTGTCGCGCTCCACCACCAGCGAGTGGTAACGGGTCACCCGCAGCGGGTTGTTGAGCCCCTTGAACACCCCCTCATTGCGATGGCGGATGAGCGAGGTTTTGCCGTGCATTACCTGACGGGCACGCACTACGCGGGCGCCGAAGGCCTGCGCCAGCGACTGATGACCGAGACAGACGCCGAGAATGGGCAGCTTGCCAGCAAAGTGGCTGATGGCATCGAGAGAGATCCCCGCCTCATTGGGCGTACAGGGACCGGGAGAGATCACCAGAAAACGGGGGGAGAGCTGCGCTATGGCATCAAGCGTCAGTTCATCATTGCGCTTGACCACAACCTCTTGTCCCAGGGCGCCGAAATATTGCACCAGGTTCCAGGTAAAAGAGTCGTAGTTATCGATCAACAACAGCATGAGATAACCAACAGCGGAGAATTAACGATCGAGATAACGACCCTGTTCCATTTCCCGTTCACGCTGACACTCGGCCAGATAGATGGCGGCAGCAACGGCAGGGGTTTTATGGTGCTTGTCGATGGCATTGGAGACCATCAACTGCAGGGTATTGAGGTTTTTCGCCTTGCGAAATTTACGTAGCCAGTGACCTTTGTCACTCAGCTCTTCAGCAGAAATAGTTGGTTGAACAGGCATGCTTTCTCTTGGGGATATTACCCAGGTTGAAATAAAGAAATTAAACAAAATAGCCGGGCAGAAAATAAAGAAAGCCAGGCAAATACCCAGCTCTCTTCTACTACACCTTCCCAGTATGTCAGGCTCGAGGAACGAAGCCGACTACATCATATACGCTGGTCAGGGTTTTTTCAGCTCTTTCGCGCGCCTTTTGTGCGCCTTCTGCCAGAATCGCGATCAGATGGGCCTCATCCTGACGCAACTCGTGGAAACGGGCCTGGATCGGTTCCAGCAGCGCAACCACGGCTTCGGCGGTTTCGGTCTTGAGGTGACCGTACATCTTGCCTTCGAAGTGCTGCTCCAGCTCGGGGATGGAGCGACCCGTCACCCCGGACATCAGGGTCAGCAGGTTGGAGACACCCGGTTTGTTTTCCGGGTCGAAACGCACCACCGCCGGCTCGTCGGAGTCGGTCACCGCACGCTTGATCTTCTTGACGATCTGCTTGGGATCTTCCAGCAGGCCGATGAAGTTGGCCTCGTTGTCATCCGACTTGGACATCTTCTTGGTCGGATCCTGCAGGCTCATCACCCGCGCCCCTTCGGTCGGAATGAAGGGCTCCGGCATGGTGAACACCTCACCATAGAGGTTGTTGAAACGGGTGCAGATGTCGCGGGTCAGCTCCAGATGCTGCTTCTGGTCGTTGCCGACCGGCACCTGATTGGCCTGATAGAGCAGAATATCAGCGGCCATCAGCACCGGATAACCGAACAGGCCGACGTTGACGTTGTTCTCGAAACGGGCGGACTTGTCCTTGAACTGGGTCATGCGCGACAGCTCACCCATCTGGGTATAGCAGTTGAGGATCCAGCCCAGCTCGGCGTGCTGCGGCACGTGAGACTGGATGAAGACGGTGCTCTTCTTGGGATCGATACCGACCGCCAGATAGAGGGCGGCCGCATCCAGACAAGCCTTGCGCAGGGCTGCCGGGTCCTGACGAGTGGTGATGGCGTGCAGATCGACGATGCAGTAGAGGCAGTCGAACTCATCCTGCATGTTGACCCACTGACGCAGGGCCCCCATGTAGTTGCCGATGGTCAGTTGACCGGAGGGTTGCGCTCCGCTCAATACGATTGGTTTAGTCATGAGAGTGTTAATCCTTGTTATTCAGCCAGCCCAGCTGCGCTATTAGACCAAAAGTGCATCGAGCTGGGCAAACTGCTCGAATACCCAGTCTGGATGGGAGTCGGCGATGGGGCGGCCATAGTTGTAGCCGTATGTAAGACCCACCACCTTCATGCCAGCCGCCTTGGCCGCCAGCACGTCATTTTCGGAGTCGCCCACCATCAGGGTGCGAGCCGGGCTCACCCCCAACTCCTGGCAAGCGTGCAGCAAGGGCTCCGGGCTCGGCTTCTTGACCGGCACGCAGTTGCCGCCAAGCCAGAGTTCGAAACAATCGCTGATGCCAAGGGCATCGAGGATAGGGGCCACGAAATCGCTCGGCTTGTTGGTGACGATCGCCTGCTTGTAGCCCAGGCTTTGCAAGCGACGCAGACTCTGCGCCACCCCGTCATACATCGCCAGCCCTTGCAGCAGGCAGGCGTTGTAGTGCTGGAAAAAGATCGGTCTGGCCTTGGCAAACAGCTCGGGATCGGCCTCGCGATAGGCGAGCGCCCGCTGGATCAGCTTGTCGGCGCCGTTGCCGACCCAGGTACGGATCACCGCTTCATCGGCCTGCGCCAGACCGAGGTCTGCCAGAGTCAGATTGACCGCCAGCGCCAGCTGGGCGGCGCTGTCAATCAGGGTGCCGTCCAGATCGAACAGCACCAAATCAAATGCGCGCTCAGCGTGTGACATGAGCCAGCTCCGCACGCATCTTGTCGATCACCGCCTTGTAGTCAGGCTGGCTGAAAATGGCCGAGCCGGCGACAAACATGTCGGCGCCCGCTTCGGCGATCTCGCGAATGTTGTCGACCTTCACCCCGCCATCGATCTCGAGGCGGATATCGCGGCCGCTCTCGTCGATCAGACGACGCACCTGACGCAGCTTGTCGAGGGTGCCGGGGATGAAGCTCTGGCCACCGAAGCCCGGGTTGACCGACATCAGCAGGATCACGTCCAGCTTGTCCATCACATACTCGAGGCAGGAGAGCGAGGTAGCAGGATTCAGCACCAGACCCGCCTGGCAGCCCATCTCCTTGATGAGGCCCAAAGAGCGATCAACGTGATCGGACGCTTCCGGATGGAAGGTGATGAGGGAAGCACCGGCCTTGGCAAAATCGGGAATGATGCGATCCACCGGCTTGACCATCAGGTGCACGTCGATGGGGGCCTCGATACCGTAGTCACGCAGCGCCTGACAGACCATGGGGCCAATGGTCAGGTTGGGGACATAGTGGTTGTCCATCACGTCGAAGTGAACCACGTCGGCACCGGCAGCCAGTACCTTGGCTACATCGTCACCCAGACGGGCAAAATCGGCAGAGAGGATCGAGGGGGCAATCAGAAAGTCTTTCATCAGCATCATCCATTGGCAGCCAGGGAGAAAAAGCGGCGCAATTTTAACGTAAAAGGCGGGCGAAAACGACTCGAATGCGGGGTAAATGGGGCAATCGCCTCCCCTCCCCCAGCCACCCGGGTTTTGGGACATCGGCACGGGCGCGGACTCGCCCATAAAAAACGGCGCCCCTGGGCGCCGCATGGTCTGTTACGTCAGTGGCAGCAGTTCACTGTCGCTGGGATAGTAGCCCTGCTCCGGTTCGATTCCGGGCGGATAGAGCGCCAGCAACTCGGCCACCTTGTTGCGGGTGCCGCCGTTGCGGCTGATGGTGCGCTTGACCAGGATCTCGTCGAGGCGGGCACCGCGATAAAGCTCACGAGTCAGCTCGATATCGTGGTTGCTGATCAGCACCGGCACCCCTTTGTGAGCGGCGGTGTGACGGGCCAGTCGCGCCAGGATCGCCTGATCATCCAGGGTAAACCCACCGGAGGCATAGGTGGTGAAGCTCGCCGTAGTGGAGAGCGGCGCATAGGGTGGATCACAATAGATAACCCAATCCTCTTCGGCACGCTTGATGGCATCGGCGTAGCTCTCGCAGATAAAGGTCGCCTTCTGCGCCTTTTCGGCAAAGGCCCACAGCTCTTTTTCCGGGAAATAGGGCTTCTTGTAGGAACCGAACGGCACGTTGAAGCCGCCCTTCTTGTTGTAGCGGCACAGTCCGTTGAAACCGTGACGGTTGAGAAACAGGAACAAGAGTGCCCGCTCGAAGGTGGTCTCGGTCTGATTGAACTGGGTACGCAGCCGGTAATAGGCCGCCTTGTGGTTGTGCTCTGCCACAAACAGCTTGCGCGCCTCGGCAATGAAACTGTCCGGCGTCAGCTTGAGGTGGTTGTACAGGCAGATCAGATCCGGATTGATGTCGTTGAGCACATACGCGTCGTAGTCGGTGTTGAGAAACACAGACCCGGCCCCGACGAAGGGCTCCAGCAACACACGCCCGGCCGGCAGGCGCTCGGCAATCTCTTCAACCAGGGAGTATTTTCCCCCGGCCCATTTTAAAAAAGCGCGTGTTTTTTTCATGGAAATCCGGTGTGTAAGAAGGCAAGACCCAAAAAGGGGGACGATTCTACCCCCTTATCCGGTATCAAGGCTATTGCTTCAGCTCTTTTTGTACCTGTGCAAACGACTTGGGCCAGGGCTGACCTTTCAGCAAGGCTGGCGGAAGCTTGCGAATGGCACTCTTGGCCTGGGTCAGACCGGCATAATCCCCTTGCAGCACCACGTACCAGGGGCTGCCACGGAATTTGGTCTGATAGACCCATACCTTGCCCGCCAGACCATGCTCGGCGACAAACTGATCCACCGCCTTGGTGTTGCTCGCCCCCATCAGCTGAACGCTGTAGTGGTTGCGCGGCTTCTTGTTCAAGGTGGCGACCGGTGTCAGGGCCACCTTGGGTGCTGGCGCGGCAACCGGCTCGTTGCTGGCTGTTTTGGTGGTGGCAGCAGGCGTTGCGGTTGTCACCGGGCTCTGTGCCTTGCCAGTGCTGGCTGGCGCTGTGGTTGCGATGGCGCCACTGGGGGTTGCGCCGTTCGAGGTCTTGCCGGTCAGCTCGTCCACCACGTCAGTAGGCAGTGCGCCGCTCACCTTGGGTTCGGTCATCAGCTTTTGCACGACCTCGTCAGAGATCACCACCCGACGCCCTTCGTAATTGGTTGATTCGGTGGTCACGGTTTCGCTCTCCACCGATTTGGGCAGCACTTTCGCCTCCGGCTGCCAATCTTTCACAACCCCATTGGGATTGCTGGCTGCATCGCTGTTTTGCGCGCCTTGTGCAGCGGCATCGGTATTCGAACCGCCTGCGGTGAGGGGATCGCCTCCCGCTACCGGGATCGGCAATGCCGTGTTCTGCGCCGGATCCTGCAGCGCCGGTTTGCTTTCATTGTCAAACAGCGCAGGCAGCAGGTAGCTCAACGCCAGCAGGCCGCCAGCGACCAGCGCGATAGCGGTGGCAATCTTCTTGACAGGCAACTCCGCCTGACGCTTCTTGGGCCTTCTGTCGGTCATGATATCCTCCAGTAACTGCATGATGGTGGACGGATGTCCGTTCGCCGTTTTCAGGATCTCCTCCACTTGCGGCTTGGGCAAGAGGGTCGCCGGGATCTTGAGCTCTTTGGCTTTCTCATACAAGAAGATGCGCTGCTCGGGCGGGCTCAGTGGCGGCACTTCCAGCTCAAGGGCTGGCATGGCACGCCCTTTGAGCTGCGGTCGTTGGGTACGACACCAGACGTCACTGCCCGAGACGATAATGGCCAGCTGATGGGGCGCCGCCAGGGTATCGTTATGACGGATGATCGCCCACAACTCTCCCAACAGCTCGGCTGGTAACTGGTCCGCCCGCTCGATCATCAGCAGCAGGGTGGCAGGCTTGCTCCCCTCCAGCATGCGAAAGAAGCTCTCCGCCAGCGCATCCTGTGGATTGAACAGCGGGCGCGCCACCACCTGTGGCAGCAACAGCTGGCGCACATCCACCATCTTCATGGCAGGCGTACCGATCAGGCTCACCACCCGCACTTTTTCCGGCAACACGCCGAGCAGGGATTCGCACAGGGTACCGCGACCACAACCGGGTTTACCGGAGAGAAAAATGAAAGGGTGATTGAATTCAATCAGATGCAGCAGCCGGTCAACCAGCTGCCGCTGGGAAGGAAGTTTTAGCAGTTTATTCGTCACGACCAGACTCGATCACCGCCAGCAACTCGGCATCGGACACATCCCCCACCACCTGCGCATGGCCGATGCCAACCGGCAACACCAGACGCAGCTTGCCTTCCAGCACCTTCTTGTCACGGCGCATATGGCGAATAAAGGCGGCGAAATCCATCTCGGCAGGCGCATGAATGGGCAGATTGGCGGCCAGCAGCAGAGCGCGCACACGCGCAACGTCCGCTTCGCTCATATCGCCACGGGCCTGCGCAGTCCAGGCTGCCAGCATGGTGCCGGCGGATACTGCTTCACCGTGCAGCCAGTTGCCATACCCCTGCTCGGCCTCGATGGCATGACCAAAGGTGTGACCCAGATTGAGCAGCGCACGGACGCCGTGCTCGGTCTCATCCTGACCGACCACATCGGCTTTGATCTCGCAGCAGCGTTTGATGGCGTAGGCCAGCGCGGCAGGTTCCAGCTGTTGCAGACGCACCATGTTCTGCTCCAGCCAGCTGAAGAAATCAGCATCCCAAATGATGCCGTACTTGATCACCTCGGCCATCCCTGCGGCAAATTCGCGGGCTGGCAAGGTACTCAGACATTCGGTATCGATAACAACTTGTTTGGGCTGATAAAAAGCCCCAATCATGTTCTTGCCGAGGGGGTGGTTGACAGCGGTTTTACCGCCAACAGAGGAGTCAACCTGGGAGAGCAGAGTGGTCGGGATCTGGATAAAAGGAATGCCACGTTGATAGCTTGCTGCCGCAAAGCCCACCACATCCCCGATCACGCCGCCCCCCAGAGCGATCAGTGTCGTATCGCGCCCATGGTTGGTTTCAAGCAGAGCAGACATGATCTGCTCAAAGGTCGCCAGGTTCTTGTATGCCTCGCCGTCAGGCAGGATCAGGTGTTCAACCTGAAAACCCGACAGCAGAGCGGTTACCCGTTCAAGATAAAGCGGAGCAACGACCGTGTTGGTCACTATCATCACCCGCTTGCCCTTGATGGTCGATACCAGCGCCTCGGGGCGCTGCAACAACCCGGCAGCTATCTCGATGGGATAGCTGCGTTCACCCAGTTCGACCTTCAACCGTTCCATGGACGTCCTCTAGATTACATACCGATCAGCTTTACAATTTGATTGGCAACGATTTTTGCGCTCTGGTCATCGGTGTGCACAACAAAGTCGGCAACCTCTTCATACAGGGCATTGCGCTCTTGTGCCAGACGTTCCAGCACTTCGCGTGCCGGTTCTTCGGTCTGTAGCAGAGGGCGGCGTTTGTCTCGCTGTGTGCGCGCCAGCTGCTTTTCAATAGTGGTTTCGAGGTAGACCACGATGCCACGAGCAGACAACTTGTTGCGGGTTTCGCGACTCTTGATGGCACCGCCACCCGTCGCCAGCACGATACCCTGCTGCTCTGACAATTCGCCGATCACCTTCTCTTCGCGAATCCGGAAACCTTCTTCGCCTTCAACATCGAACACCCAGCCGATATCAGCACCACTGCGGCGCTCAATCTCATGATCTGAGTCGAAAAACTCCATATGCAGTTGTTCTGCCAGATGTCTACCTATGGTGCTCTTGCCCGCACCCATGGGACCTATCAGGAAAATATTGCGTTTCTCAGCCATGTCTTTTCGTTAGTAATTACAAACTGTACGACCCCGATGAATACTGGATCGGGGTACCTATGAACCTTATCTTGCGATGGATCAGGAGGGGGATTATCTCAATAGATATCGGGACTGGCAACCGCAGCCCTTACGCCCCAGCCTCATTGGGGCGTAAGGTTATATGTGTTTTACCCTCACATGTAAAGCATTCAGAAGGCGTCGGTGACTATCTTGGGCGTCACGAAAATCAGCAATTCCCGCTTTTTGTTCTCGCTGGTGGTCTTGCGGAACAAGGCCCCCAATCCGGGAATGTCACCCAGCAACGGCACCTTGGTCACATCGCTCTTTATGGTCTGCTGATAGATGCCGCCCAACACCAGGGTCTCGCCATTGTTCACCAGCACCTGAGTGGTGATGGACTGGGCGTTGATGGAAACCGCATCACCGGTACCGGTCGGTACCGTTTCACCCTTGGTATCCTGGGTCACGGTCAGGTCGAGAATCACCCGATTGTCAGGGGTGATCTGCGGAGTAACCTTCAGGCTCAATACCGCCTTCTTGAAGGTAACCGAGGTAGCGCCACTGGAAGAGGACTCCACATAGGGGATCTCGGTACCCTGCTCGATCAGCGCCGGTTTCTGGTTCGCCGTGGTCACGCGCGGACTGGCGATAATCTCGGCCTTGCTCTCTTTTTCCAGCGCCGACAACTCGAGATCCAGCAAGGTGCCATCAGCCAAACGGGCAACCTGGAAGGCCAAAGTACCGGCCGCATTGGTCACCGGCAGGTTGACGTTCAACCGATCGTCTGCTGATGGCCGAGGGCTGGGATTAATCGCAGAACTGCCGTTGTTGTTACCAGAGCCATCATTCCCCTCGATGGAGCCGGACGTACTGTTGCCATGACCATCGTTTTTGGTCACCCCCCAACGCACCCCGAGCGCTTCATCAAAGCCGTCATCAATGGTCACCATCCGCGCCTCGATAACCACCTGCTTGACCGGAATATCGAGAATATCGAGCATCCGTTTGATGCTGCTGATGACATCGGCGGTATCCTTGACCACCAACACGTTGGTGCGCTCATCCACGCTCACCGCACCACGGGGTGACAGCAACTTGGTACTTTCGGAAGAGAGCAGGGCCGCCACTTCCGAGGCCTTGGCATAGTTTATCTGCAGATATTCGGTATAGAGCTGCGCCAAATCAGCGACCTGATTGCGGCTCTCAAGTTGCTGCTTCTCGCGTGTTGCGATCTCTTCTGCAGGCGCTACCAGCAAGATGTTGTTATCCAACCGCTTATCCAGACCCCGCACCTTCAAAATAATGTCGAGCGCCTGCTCCCACGGCACCCCATCCAGACGCAGGGTAATATTGCCTGATACCGAATCTGTGGTTACCAAGTTAAGGTTGTTGAAATCGGCGATCAGCTGCAACACGGTACGGACTGGAATATCCTGGAAGTTCAATGAGATGGGCTTGCCCTGATACTGCTTGGATGCCGTGGCCGTCGTCCGCTTTTTCACCTCGATAATGAAGAGCTTGTCTGCCTGATCGTAACGGTAATCAAACTGACCATTGATCGACAGTTCAAACAGGGTATCGCTCCCCTGCCGGGAGACTTCAACCTGAGAGACCGGCGTTGCAAAATCCTGCACATTGATCAGATTAAGCAAGCCATCCGGTACCCGAGTGCCATGAAACTTGGCCAGTACGGTCTGGCCGCGGCTGCTCACATCGACGGCGGCCGAGCTGTTATCCAGCGTGACCAGAAATTCCCCCTGACCATCCTTGCCACGACGAAAATCCACACCGGTAACCGAGTTGAAATAGGCGCCGCCCCCACTGCTCTGATAGTTGTTAAGCACCGGCTTGCTGGCAGGCTGTGTGGCTACCGGCGTAGTCACGGGCGCAACAGGCATCGACCGGGCGACGACCTGAGGATTGAGCAGTGCCGAGGGAGAGGGTGTGGCCACCATCGCAGAGGGCGCTGGCACAGGAGTAGCCGAGGTTGCGGGTGCAATCAGGGCGCTCTCACCATTGATGAGCCCGGAAGAGGCCCCCTCGCCCAATGACACCAGTAATTTGTTCCCCTGTTGCTGCACCTGATAGGGAGCAAGCTGATCGAGTGCGATCTTGATATCCAGACCTGCGCCCTTACCCTCAACCTTGATATTATCTACCCCCAGGCGCTGGATCGGCAGCGGGTTCACTTTCAGCGCCCCTACCGCACCGGGAACATGCAACAGCAGTTGATTGGGTTGATAAGAGAGACGATCAGTAAAGCCGGTGACCGGCTCACTGAAACTGAGCTCCACCAGCAATTGATCGGCAAGCAGCGGATTGACCTTGATCTCCTGCAGGGTTGCCACTGCCCACGCCTGACTGAGGGCGCTGGCGCAAAACAGCAAAGCCACTTTGGATACACTCTCTATTGTTGTTCTCATTGCTGTTCGTCCCTGATTATTGTTTTTCTTGCACATTGGCCATCGCCAACTGGGTTTCTCTTGTTACCCAGCACCCCTTCCCGTCCGGAATGGTTTCCAGCAAATCCACGGCAGTGTCAGTGATCTTGATGACCCGGCCCTGATCAAGCCCCATATACTGGTTGAGCCCGACCCGCATCGATTTGCCATCCGGGGTGCTGATCAAGGCCCACAACTGACCTGCCTTACCCAAAGAACCATGCATCGACAGACTGGCCAGCGAATAATTTTCCAGCACCTCTTTCTCACGATCCATCAGGGTCTGTGCACAATCCGGCTGGGCCTTGGCAGTACTTGTACTTCCGACCGTCGCCTCAGGCTGGGGAACCATGAAGGGGCTGCGCAACTCGCGTTGCTGGTAGTGCATAGGGGCAAAAGGCTTCAGCTCGGGCAAGGGCTCGATAGGTATGGGTGGCCTTGCTTTGGTCTGGGCGACATAGCTATCCATGTCCTCCTGGCCACCACACGCCGCCAGCAAGAGGGCAGGCAATAACCAGCAGATGCGTCTCATTGTTTCGGCTCCACTGTTTTACCGTTGTACTTGTAGGTCTTGGCCAGCATCGACATCGAAATCAGCTCCCCTTCATCCTTGCTCTGACCCAGAGTGAAGGAGTCAAGAATGACGATACGGGGCAAGGCGGCCATGTCAGCGGTGAACTTGCCAATTTCATGGTAAGTGCCCACGACTTCGATACGCATCGGTAGCTCGGTTGAAAACTCGTGCTTTACCTCGGGTTCCCAGTTGATCCGGTTCAATTTCAAGCCGTTGTCGGTAGCAATAAAGCTGATATCGTCCAGCAGACCGGCGACCTCATGGGTATTGGGCAACTGCTTGAGCTGGGTATCGACCAGTTGCTCAAGCTGAACCATTTGCGCCTTGTATGCCCCCAGGTTGGCAGCCAGCATCGCCTTGCTTTCAAACTGGGCTTTCAGTTCGGTCTCTTTCCCCGCTTCCTGAGTCAAACTGGTCAGTGAGTTGGCAATCACGTAGTAGTAGATGGCGCCACCGGTCAACACGCAGCAGAAAAAGATGAAGACCCCTTTTGCCCATTTTGGCCAGCTTGCTATGTCATTGATATCCAGCTCGTTGAGTTGCTGAAGGTTCATTTTTGCTCCTTGGCCACATTCCCGGCAGCCGCAGCATTGTTGGCAATCAGGAACATCATGGAAAACTGGCTCAATGACACAGGGGCAACATCAGCTGCAAAAATAGTGCTTATCTTTGCCTGACCCAACCAACCGGAACCATCAATCCGCCGCATCATGCTGGCCACCCGGCCATAGGCTTCGGTCTTGCCATTTACATCAATAATATTGTTCTGCATCGAGAGGGTGTTCAGGTAAACCCCGTTGGGCACCAGTGAAGGCAGCTGATTGAAGAGGCGGACGGGCACATTGCGGCGCATCTGCAACTGCTCGATGAGCTGCATCCGATCGATCAGTTCCTTGCGACGCTCTTTGAGCAGACGGATCTCCCCCAGCTGGGCATCCAGAATAGTCATCTCCTGAACCAGCCTCTGGTTGCGCTGCTGCTGGGCGACGATCTGGCGATCAACCAGCCAGTTGGCAAAAAATCCCAGCGCGACCGTGGCCAGCACAAAAATCCCCAGCAAGGCCCCGAACTGTTTCTTTTGGCGCTGGGCCCGGGCTTCACGCCAGGGTAGAAGGTTTATATTTGACATGGTGTGAAACTCCTCAGAGCCAACCCGAATGCCGTCATATATTTAGCACCATGTACCAGCTCGGCCTCCCCTTTCGGTTTGCCAAACAGGGCGAACAGATCCGGGTGCAACACCTCGCAATTGACCTCTTCTTTTACCTGTACCAACAAACCGGGTAGCAGACTGCCTCCCCCCGTCAGCACCAGTTTTGCGATGTCGCGATAACCGGATGAACTGCAAAAGAGCTGGATATTGCGCCGCACTTGCTGCAACAGCGAGTTGATGTGGGGCATCAGCACATCCAGCTCATGGTCAACAGGCAAGGTACCTTTGGTTTTAGCCTGCTCAGCCTCATCCAGCGTCATGCCATAAAAGGAGGAGAGCGCCTGGCTGTACTGATCGCCGCCGAAGTTTTGCAAGCGGGAGTAGATCACCTCTCCCTTGACCAGCGCCGCAAAGGTCATGGCACTGGCACCGATATCTATCACCCCGATCGGCCGTTCACTCTCCTGCAATTCGGGCAGACAGGCCACCACGGCACGGCCCAGCGCATGGGCGCCCACATCCACCACCTTGACGGCAATACCGGCTTCGGCAAGGGCGCTGACCCGGCCGTTGACACTCTCGGTGCGGGCTGCGCTCAGCAGCACATCTTGACGATCTTCGCTATTGTTGGTGCTCAGCACCTCAAAATCGAGACTCACTTCATCGAGGGGGAAGGGAATGATCTGCTCGGCCTCCAGCTGCACCTGATTCTCCAGCTCCTTGTCGCTGAGGCGGGCATCAATCTGGATCACCTTGGTGATCACGTTGGAACCGGTCACCGCAGTGGCGGCATAGTCGCTGTGAGTTGGAATAAGGCGCTTGAGGGTCTTGAGAGATTGGCTGACGCGCTCGATATCCTGCAATTGATAGTCAACCAGCGTCCCTTTCGGGGTGGCAATATCGGCGACCGATTCGAGATGAAGCTTGCCAGGTCGGCCACTGAGGGTAACGGCCTTGATGGTCTGGCTGCCGAAATCAATGCCCACCAGAGGGAGGAGGGATCCCTTGTTAAAAAGCCCAAACATATACACATCCATGCGTTATTTGGTTTTATTCCTGAACAGAGTGTAGGACACCCGATCAGAGGAGTGCTTCACTCATCCTAAATGCTCTAACTATCAATGTCATAAAGTTTATGCCGAAAAGTGACCCATCTCGCTTTCTTCATGGCAAGTGGCCCTCCTTGGTTATTGCTCCCCGTAGTGCTAACCTCTCGCATCCTTTTGAGGTGGGTGGCTCGCCACAGGAAAACCTCGAATTCCCGATGGCAAAAGGGCTATACTCTGCGCCCGTTGGCTAATTTTAAGACGATTGGTAGTTCTTCCATGCTGAAATGGCTCGTTCGCCTGTTTATTGTCATGATGCTGGGTGCTGTGCTGGGTGTTGCCAGCCTCATCGGTATCTACTTCTATATCAAACCCCAACTGCCCGATGTCACCGCACTGCGTGACGTCAAGCTGGCAACCCCGATGCGGGTTTACAGCCGGGATGGGGAGTTGATCGCCCAATATGGCGAAATTCGTCGCATTCCGCTGCGTCTGGACGAAATTCCGCAACCCATGATCGATGCCGTACTGGCGACCGAAGATGCACGTTTCTATGAGCACCCGGGCATTGACCCGATTGGTATCATTCGAGCCGCATCCGTCTGGGCTGTCTCCGGCCATGCCCGTCAGGGGGCCAGTACCATCACCCAGCAGGTTGCCCGCAACTTCTTCCTGAGCAATGAGAAGACCATCATCCGCAAGATCAAGGAGGTCTTCCTGGCCTGGCGGATCGAGCAGAATCTCTCAAAAGACGAGATCCTCGAACTGTACCTCAACAAGATCCCCCTCGGTTATCGCTCCTTCGGGATCGGTGCTGCGGCACAGGTTTACTTTGGTAAAGAGGTCAAGGATCTGGGACTGGACGAGATCGCCATCATTGCCGGTCTGCCGAAAGCCCCCTCCATGCTCAACCCCATCCGCTCCCCCGAGCGCGCCTTTGCTCGCCGCAACGTCGTGCTGGGCCGGATGCTGGAAACCGGCAAGATCACCCAGGCCCAGTTTGACGAAGCCTCCAGGATGCCGATCAAGGCCCGTTACCACGGCGCCGAAGTGACCCTGCACGCCCCCTATCTGGGTGAAATGGTGCGCCAGAAGATGGTCGAGCAGTTCGGTGAAGATGCCTACACCATGGGCCTGCACGTCTACACTACCGTCTCTGCCGAACGTCAGCGGGCGGCAAGACAGGCACTGCTGGATGGCGTTTTTGCCTATGACATGCGCCACGGCTATCGCGGCCCGACGGCTCAGTTGTGGAAGGCTGGCGAGACAGCCTGGGATTACGAGCAGATCGTCGCTCACCTTGGCAAGCAGCCCACTTATGATCCGCTGATGGCGGCGGTCGTGACCAAGCTCGGTGATCGCAGCGCCACGCTGGTACTGAAGAATGGCAAGGAAGCAGAGCTCGGCTGGAACGGCATTAAATGGGCCCGCTCCTTTATTACCGACGACCGTCAGAGCTATGCCCCGAAATCGGCGCGCGATGTGCTGAAAGTCGGCGCCCAGATCTGGGTGCGGGAAGAGGGCGAAGAGTTGCTGCTGGCCCAAATCCCGGATGTGAACGCCGCGCTGGTTGCCATGAACCCGAAAAATGGCGCGCTGGAAGCACTGGTCGGTGGTTTCAGCTTCGAACTCTCCAAATTCAACCGGGTCGATCAGGCGCGTCGCCAGATCGGTTCCAATATCAAGCCTTTCCTCTATGCGACCGCGCTGGAGCATGGCTATACCCTGGCGTCGCTCATCAACGATGCGCCGATCAACCAGTGGGATCCGTCAAAAGGGCCCATGTGGCAGCCCAAGAACTCCCCGGCCGTTTATGATGGCCCCACCCCGCTGCGTCTGGGTCTGGCCAAGTCCAAGAACGTGATGTCGGTTCGACTGATGCGCGCCATCGGTCTGGATACCTATATCGACGGTCTGACCCGCTTTGGCTTCCCCCGCGACTTCATCTCTCCCCATGAGTCGCTGGCGCTGGGCGCTGCCGAATTCACCCCCCTCGAGGTAGTGCGTGGTTACTCGGTACTGGCCAACGGTGGCTTCCTGGTGACCCCATACTTCATCGACAAAGTGACCGACAGTCTGGAGAACACCCTCTATCAGGCCAATCCTGCTATTGCTTGCACCACCTGCGAACAGCAGGCCGCACCCGAGCAGAGCACACTGCCGCAGCCAACTGTTGATGGAGCCGCACAAGATGGCACGCAGACCCCTCTCGCGCCAACCATCGCCCCGCATACCATCAGTGCCCAGAGTGCGTTCCTGATCACCGACACCCTGAGCACAGCCATCTGGGGTGGCAACGGCTGGCGTGGTACCGGCTGGCGTGCAGCCCGCGACCTGAAACGTCACGACATCTCCGGTAAAACCGGTACCACCAACGAATCGCGGGATGCCTGGTTCTCCGGCTACACCCCGGATATCGTCGCCACCTCCTGGATCGGTTTTGACAACCACCAGCGTGGCCTTGGCCGTGCCGAGTTTGGCGGTGGCGCCGCGCAGCCTATCTGGATCGACTTCATGAAAGTCGCCCTCAAAAAGCTGCCGGAGCACAAGATGCCGGTTCCCGAAGGGATCATGACGGTGAAGATTGATAGCGAAACCGGCCTGCTGGCAACCAGTGGCGGCACCGACGAATACTTCAAGGAAGGTACCGAGCCGACCCGCTACGCAGCACCGAGCTCGGATGGCAATCAGGTCTACGGCGGTGACAACCCCGATGTGGAAGGGCCTGTCTCAACCGACGATATCTTCTAAGCTGCTCTTGCGGCAGAAGCAAAACCGGCAGCCTTGGCTGCCGGTTTTTTTATTGGGCCAACTGCTTGCTCATCAGCGTGGCGATCGAGGCGGCCAACTCATTGAAGCAGGGGCGACGCACCGAGTAGTGGCGATAGAGCAGCGAGATGGTACGCCCCGGCACAGGGTCAACCACAGGTCGATAGCTCACCCCTCCCTCATCATGATCGGCAGGTACGGCCAGCTTTGGCACCAGGGTCATGCCGCTACCGGCGGCCACCATGTTGCGCAGTGTCTCGAGACTGGTGCCCTTGAAGCGTTGATCCTCACCTATCCCGCCGGCAAAACAGAATCCCATCGCCTGATCCCGCAAACAGTGGCCATCGGCCAGCATCAGCAATTTCTTGCCCTTGAGATTGCCAAGCGGCACCTGTCTGGCCTGTGCTTCGGGGTGATGGCAAGGCACCGCCAACCACATCGGCTCGTGGTAGAGCTGGATTGAACCAAACCCCTCCATCCCCGGCATCTCGGCCAGAATGACGCAATCCAGCTCCCCCTCTTCCAACCGCTTGAGCAGGGTTTGGGTCTGCTCCTCATAGAGGTAGAACTCCAGCTGGGGAAAACGCTCACGCAGGGTCTGGATAATGCGGGGCAACAGGTAGGGGCCCACGGTCGGAATAAAACCGATATGGATCTCCCCGGACATCGGCTCGGAGAAGTGCTGACCGATGCTCTTGAGCTCGCGCACCTCCTTGAGCACCCGACGCGCCTGATGGGCCATGGCATCGCCAGCCGGAGTAAACAGCACCTTGCGCGAGGTACGTTCGATCAGAATGACCCCGAGTTCATCCTCCAGCTTGCGCAGCTGGCCGCTCAGGGTGGGTTGACTGACAAAGCAGCGTTCAGCGGCTTTGCGAAAATGTTTTTCCTCATCCAGCGCCACCAGATATTCGAGATCGCGAAGATTCATACAGCAAGAGTCCTGCCTGGAAAATGGGCCATCAGCATGCACAATATCGTCCGGCGGGACAAGTCATCCGCTCGCGGTGAACCTCTCCGGCTGCCCCTCCAAAACAGAAAAGCCCGATCACCTTGCGGTAATCGGGCTGTTTGACTCGCCGAGGGATTACACCCTGAAACGGCGCACCATATCCTGCAGCTGGGTAGCCAGATGGTTCAGCTCGTTGCACGCCTGAGCCATCTGGGTGGCACCGGCGGCCACCTCTTCGGAAGCATGGCTGATATTGACCACGTTGCGGTTGAGCTCCTCGCTCACCGCTCCCTGCTCTTCGGTGGCCGTTGCAATCTGGATGTTCATGTGGGAGATGCTGCTGACCGAGCCACTGATCTGGGAGATGGACTCGCCCGCTTCCCGCGCGGTAGCAACCGTGGTGTTCATCAGCTCCTGACTCTGTTGCATGGTACTGCCCGCCTGTTCGGCACGCTGCTGCAACTCGGCAATGATGGTATTGATCTGGGAGGTGGAGTCCTGAGTGCGCTTGGCCAGAGTACGCACCTCATCCGCCACCACAGCAAACCCCCGTCCTTGCTCACCGGCACGAGCCGCTTCAATCGCCGCATTCAATGCCAGCAGGTTGGTCTGTTCGGCAATGCCGCGGATCACCTCCAGCACCATGCCGATATTGCGGCTGTCATCGCCCAGTTGGCGGATCACCACCGCGGTACTCTCGATGGCACCGGCGACCCGTTCAATACGCAAAATGGAGTCATTCACCGTTTGCGCACCAAGTTCGGCCGTTTCACTGGCCGAGGTGGCGGCACTGGCCGCATCGCTGGTGTTGCGAGAGACCTCCTGCACCGTAGCCTGCATCTCGTTCATCGCCGTCGCCAGCTGGTTCAGCTCATGTTGCTGAGCATTCATATTGTTGGCTGACTGCCTTGCTACGGCACTGATCTCTTCTACCGCAGAGCTCATCTGTACAACAGAACCGGATACCTCCCCAACCAGTTTGCGCAAGTTTTCTTGCATCTGCGCAAAGCCTTTCGCCAGTTGTCCTAATTCATCCTGATTAAACGCATTCAACTCCACACGATGAGTCAAATCACCAGCCGCGACGCTACCAACAAGTTCCAGCAAGCGATTAACGGGTCGTTTGATTTGCTGACTCAAATACCATGCAATCAACACCACGAAAATGAGAGTCGCTGCGCCAGTCAAGATACTGAGGAATTTGGAGCTGGTGTATGCCTCTTCACCTTGGGCATCCATCTCCTTGCCAATACGCTCATTTATCTCACGCAAATCCATCGTTAATTTTGTTGCCTGCTCCAGCGTGGTTCTGAGATTCCCTTGCAAAATCTCTCTTGTCTTGTCACTACTCTGTTTCACCGCCTGATATAGCGGGTCATGCGCTGTAAAAAAGGCATTTCCGGCAGTCTTCAACGCGTTAAAGGTTTGCTCTTCATCAGCAGCATTAAAAGCCAATCCGCCGTAATTAGCCGCAGCCTGCTCAAAACGTGCCTTTGAATCCATCACACCTTGTTGGGTTCGTTCAATATCCGCACTGTCGTTGTAGCCCATCGCGATCACCATAGATAATTGGAAACGCCGAGCATCAAGCAGTGCGATATGCATCTGACTTGCATAGCGAACAGAAGGGATAAGGTTCTCTGCCAATACAGTGTTTTGTTGATTGAGATACGACAGTCGTGAGACGCCATACCCGGCAAGCAGGCATACGCAAAGTGCCAGCACCGCAAAGCCAGTACTCAACTTCTGACCTATGGACATATTCTGGAGCATAGATTCATCCTTAACTGCGTGTCATCGTTTAATGTCGGTTTTGATAGGAGCTATGTGTTCATGTTTTTGTAATTGAGCATAGCCGTAGAGCTGTGCTTTTGTAGTTTGCATAAGCACCATATATCGCTATCGACACGCAGAGAGGGCCACTTTAACTACCGCAGACTATTAACGGTTTACTCTATTGCCCGCAACAGTCGTGGGATCAGCAACTCCGGCTCCCCCAGATACTGGTTGACCTCTATCCTTTCGAGTTTTCCCCCTCGCTCTATACCCAAAGTAGGATAACCCTGACCGCCCAGCCGTTTCATCCAGCCCTGGCTATCTGCCAGATGTTGCAGCAAGGGGGCCTGCAGATAAGCTTGCTGGAATGCCTCGGCTGCAATCCCCTGCTCTGCCGCCAGCGTGGCGAGAAATGCCGGCTCACCAATCCAGATCCCGTCCCGATAGTGGGATTGCTGGATCCGGTGCAACATGACCAGCCCATCGCCCCCCAACGCCGTGACGGCCAAAACCGCACGGATCGGCGGCTCGGAGTCCAGCAGACAGCCTTCCCGCAGCAGCAGTTCGTTAAAGTAGCGTTCGCCAAAATGCTGGCCGGTCAGCGCTTCGATCCGCTGATCATGGGGGCGCACATAATCACGCAATGCCTCGCCCATCGGCTGACGGCGACTACCCATCCAGAGACCGCCCGCATGCAGCTCGATCTTGAGTCCGGCAATGGTGGCTGCCGCCTGCAACAGGGGGGCGGCACCGTAGCACCAGCCACAGAGCGGGTCATAGACATAATGGAGGGTGGTTTGTTGTTCGCTCATCTTCATTCTCACTTCAATCTCGGATAAAAAACCGGGCCCTTAGGCCCGGTAAAAAAACACAGGGAAAGCAGGCTCAGTGGCTTACCACTTCATCTCGCCGGTATTGACCTTGGCACCGATGGCCAGACCATCGTCAACCGGCAGTGCCGGATAGGCCTTCTTCAGAGCCTCAATCAGCTCACCGGAGTTTTTCGCCTTGGCCAGCTCCTGTTCGAAACGCTCTACATAGTCACGGGTAAAGGTCACAGCAGCAGTGCCTTTGGGAGCAGTCCCCAGGAAGTGGCCCGGTACCACGCGCTCGGGTTTCAGGGCCAGCAGGTTGTCCAGCGCCTTGACCCAGTTGCTGCGGGCCGCTTTGGTCTGGCTGTCGGCCATCCAGACATGCACCCCGTGGTAGACCGGCACACCACCAAAAGCAGTCTTGATGGAAGGGGCCCAGAGGTAGGCATTCGGGGTGTTCATCTCTTTGATTTCAATCTTCTCGCCATCCAGCGTCAGGTGGCTGGCGGTCATCACTTGCGGCACGGTCAGGCTCTTCGGTGCGCCCTTGCCGAGGATCGGGCTCCAGTAGCTCAGCTTGGCATCCTTGGTCTGGTTGATATGGTCAACCACATGCTGGTCGGCCAGCACTTTGACATCCGGGAACGCCGCCATGACCGGCTCCAGACCGAAGTAGAAGTCGGGGTCACCGGCACTGATATAGACAGTGGTCAGCTTCTTGCCGCTCTTCTTGATCATGTCGACCAGCGCCTGACCATTTTGCACGTCGAACTGGGCATCGATCAGGATGGCCTCTTTGTCACCGGTCACCAGTGAGGAGGAGACCGGGAAGATCGCCTTCTCGCCAGGGTTGTAGACGGTCACGCTCAGGGGGGCGGCCAGTGCGGCGCCACTCAGCAGGGTGGTCGCCAGAGTCAGGTTGCGGATCAGGGTGTTGTTCATCATCTATTCCTCATTAAGTATTCGGGGGTTCATTTGATGGACACAGTGTATTGGATCACTTAAGGTGCAAATACAGCATAAAAAGCGCATCACTGTTGCACATATCGAACATATAGAGAGCCGTACATGGATCGACTGACCGCCTTGCGGGTCTTTGTCAGCGTAGTCGAACAAGGGAGCCTGAGCGGCGCCGGAGAGAAACTGGATATGTCGCGCGCCATGGTGTCGCGCTATCTGGCCGAGCTGGAGAGCTGGATGGGCGCCCGCCTGCTGCACCGCACCACCCGTCGTCTGAGCCTGACCGGGCCAGGAGAGGAGGCGCTGAACCGGGCCCGCGCCATGCTGGCGCTCGGCGAAGAGATGGAGCAGATCGCCGTGAAGGGGGATGACGCCCCCAAGGGGCAACTGCGGATCACCAGCAGCTACTCCCTGTCAGAAGCGCTGCTGGTCGGGGCTGCCAACGACTATCTGGCGCAATACCCGGGGACGGCCATCGACATTCTGCTGCTCGACAGAACCGTCAATCTGGTGGAGGAGCGGATCGATCTGGCGGTGCGCATCACCAACGACCTCGACCCCAATCTGGTGGCGCGCCGTCTCGGCACCTGCCACTCGGTAGTCTGTGCCAGCCCGGCCTATCTGGCCCGTCATCCGATGCCACACAAGGTGCAGGATTTGGCGCTGCACAACTGCCTCACCTACACCTACTTCGGCAAGAGCCTGTGGGAGTTCAATGGACCGGACGGTCCCGAGTCAGTGCCGGTCAGCGGTAACCTGAGCGCCAATATCTCCAACCTGCTGCTGGAAGCAACGCTGGAAGGCGCAGGGATCAGCCTGCAACCCCGCTACTCGGCACAACCCTATCTGGAGCGCGGGGAACTGGTGCCCCTGCTGACCGACTGGCAACCCAAGCGCCTCGGGGTCTACGGGGTGTATGCCACCCGCAAACAGATGTCGCCACTGCTGCGCAGCTTCCTCGATTTTCTGCTGGCCCGCATGGCGGCGGATCCCATCTGGCAGGAGTAAGCACTCCGCACACCCAAACATAACGAAGGGGCCGCTGCGGGCCCCTTCTTCACTCTGATCCCTTGATCAGGCTTCAAATCCGAATGGTTCTGAGTGCGGCGCTTCCGGCTGCGCACTCTCGTCCAGGAAAATATCCCGATAAGCCACATAGATGGAGTAGTTGAGCGCCGGGATCACCACCAGCAGACCTACCAGCAACAGCACAGCGCCAAACAGCAACAACATGGCTGAGAGCAGCCCCCACCAGAAGAAGGGAAAAATATTGCGCCAGCAGCCGAAGAAGCTCAGCCGTACCGCCTGGATGATGCCGATATCGTGGTGGTAGATCAGCGCCGGAGCAAAGGTGACCCCCATCAGCACGGGAATGATGAGCAGCATCCCCACCAGCAATACCAGCAGCAGTTGTTGCAACTGGCTGGCTGAGACCACCATGCTCTCGGGATCCTGCGTCAGCAGCGGGAGCAGCCCCCACATGGAGAGCAGACCGAGACAGACGAGGCCCACCAGGCTGAACAGCAGCAACACCAGCAGACCGCCGAGCATCAGCGGGGTCAGCTTGTGGCGAAAACCGGCGAAGAGATCGGCAAACTGCAGCGGCTCCCCCCGATAACCCCGAGCGGCGACCGCCACCCAACCCGCGCCCCACACCATGTAGAGCAGCTGGGAGATAAGGCCACCCGCCGGCAGTTGCTCCAGCAGCATGCCCACCATAAACCAGACCAGCACCATGGCCACGCTGATCCCCATCCCCTTGTTGAAGATATCGAACCCGCTGCGAACCCAGAGCCAGCCACGACCTGTCGTGTACCGGGCCGGTGTGGTGCGCAAAGGGGGTAATCCGTTCATATCGTCTCCTCGGAGTGTCGGTGGCATCAGTGCCGGAAGCCGATTCTAGAGCCAGGGCGGGGGCGACTCAATGGCGAAGCGGCCCGACCACGACATAAAACCTGACGCAGCGATGCACAAAAGGGGCGTCAGCCACGCCCCGCCTCTGGCTGCCCCGACCATAACGAGGCACAATCTGCCCCCTTCCCCAGCCGCGCCTGTCGTGGCCAGCATGTCGTGATCACCCTTTAGTGATCGACGAATGCCGGACAGGGGGTTGTCATCCCGCCATCCCGGGCGCTTTAACATCGAGTGGTATCGTCATGAGAGTTGTTTGTTGTCTGTTGTTGTTACTGGCCAGCCAGTCAGCCCTGGCCGAGGGTTTTATCAGTCGCCTGCTCAACCATCCGGTGCCGGGTGGCGTTGCGGTGATCCCTCTTGGCGCGTCACCCACTGCCCCCACGGCCCGCTATCACGACAAACCCGTGCTGGTAGTGCGCGAAGACAACCAGTGGATCGCCATCGTCGGCATCTCTCTCAAAAACCCGCTTGGGGCCCAGCAACTGACCACAGGTGATGGCCGTACTCTCGGCTTCACCGTCACCCCCAAGCACTACCGCGAGCAGCACATCAAGCTCAAGAACAGCCGTCAGGTCAATCCGCTCGCCGAGGATATGACCCGTATCAACCGCGAGCTGGCGGAGCAGACCCGGGCTTACCAGACCTTCAGCCCCAACCAGCCGAGCAACCTGATGTTCGACAAGCCGGTCAACGGCCCCCTCTCCAGCCCGTTTGGCCTGCGTCGTTTCTTCAATGGCGAGGAGCGCAATCCCCACTCCGGCCTCGACTTCGCAGTGGGCGCCGGCACCCCGATCAAGTCCCCCGCCGCAGGCAAGGTGATCCTGATCGGCAACTACTTCTTCAATGGCAATACCGTCTTTGTCGACCACGGTCAGGGGCTCATCAGCATGTTCTGCCACATGTCGAAGGTAGATGTGAAGCTCGGCCAGAGCCTGCCGCGTGGCGGCATCGTCGGGCGAGTCGGTTCGACCGGCCGCGCTACCGGCCCCCATATGCACTGGAACGTCAGCCTCAACGACACCCGGGTCGATCCCGCCATCTTTATCGGTGCCTTCAAGCCCTGAATCGGCAGAGCCCGTTAACAAAACATCCTCTAACAAAACAGGCAGCCCATGGCTGCCTGTCTGCTATCTGCACGTCGAACCTGATTACCTATCCGGCCAGCGCGTGGGCGCCGGACTCCCGACGCATCGCCCGCCACATCACCAACACCAGCAATGAGCTGCACGTTGGCAATGCCAGCCAGACCCCGGGCACGCCCCACAGGGTCGAGAATCCCCACAAGAAACCGCCGATCAGCACCAGCTTGCCACCGGTGAGCAGGGAGGCGATGCGGGCCCGATTGATGGCCTGGAAGTAGGTGGCCCCCACCAGCAGCAAGCCCTCCATCGGCAGCCCCCAGAAGTAGAGCCAGATCCCGAGGCTTGCCACCGGCAGCAGGGTGGCATTGTCACCGGCAAACAGATAGACCGCCGCCTCCGGCCACAGATAGAGCGGGATCATGGCGCACAGGGCGATCCCCAACGTCACTCCGAGTGCCAGATTGCGGATCCGCAGCACCCGCCGCCAGTGACCGGCGCCCGCGTTGAAGCTGGCGATGGGCTGGATACCCATGGCGATCCCCTCGAACACCAGATAGAAGAAGGCCTCGGTGTAACTGATCACCCCGTAGGCCGCCACATGCAGCGAAGTGCCAACCGCCAGCAACGCCTTGTTGTGCAGCGCCAGCACTACCGAGAGATAGAGGTACATCAGAAAACTGGAGATCCCGAGGCGCACCGTCTCGCCCATCAGCCGCAGATCGGGGCGCAAGGTGTCCCAGCTTATCCGCAGCTGGCTGCGCGGCGTGAAGAAGTGCCACAGGCAGGCGAGGCCCGTCACCGCCTGGGAGAGCATGGTGGCCGTCGCCACCCCGGCCAGTCCGAACGGAAACACCACCATCAGCAGATAGTCGAGCAGCACGTTGAGCAGGCCCCCGACTACCATGATGAGGGTGACAAATCCGGGGCGGCCATCGTTGCGCAGCAGCGAGCTGAACGCCATCGACAGCACCGCAAAGACGCCCAGCCAGGCGTAGGCCTGCAGGTAGGAGAGCCCGGCGGTGAAGATCTCCCCCTCCGCCCCCATCCAGGCCAGCATGGGCTCGCCATAACGGATCCCGATAAAACTGAGCAGTGCCGAGGCCAGCAACACCATCACCAGCGCATTGCCGACGATATGGCGGGCTTTGGCCGGGTTGCCCTGCCCCAGATAGAAGGAGACCAGCGACGAGGCCCCCATGCCGATCAGCGCCCCCACCGCATAGAGCACGGCGCAGATGGGATAAGCCAGCATCAGACCGGCCATGCCATCCTGACCCAGCACATGGCCAACGAAGATGCCATCGATGGTGACATAGATGCCGGTGATCAGCATGGCCGCCACGGTCGGGGTTACGTAACGCCAGAAAAGGCGAGATAGCGGGGCTGTGCCCAGATCAACAGCTGACATATTCGACTCGGTGGAGAGAAAGCGGCCGGGATCATAGCGAAACGGCAGCACGACTTCCTGTTATTTGTGTTATGAATCATTAATATAGACTGCTTTACCCGCCTCCCTGCCCTGTTTTAGGCTAGGGCCACCTCTTCTGAACGGAAACGAGCCTCATGTTGCAACGCCTGCTCACCCTCTTGCTGCTCTCCCTTATCTTGTTGCCGCCAGCCGTGCGCGCCGACGATGCCATTGCCCAGGCCGAATCCCTGTTGCAGAGCGTGCCCAAGAGCGATACCCCGGAAAACCAGAAGCTGCGGGAGAGCTACCAGCAGGCGCTGCAATTTGCCAGAGAGGCCGAGCGCTACCGGGAGCAGAGCAAAGCCTATCAGCAGATCCTCATCGATTACCCCAAGGAGTCGGCACGCCTCAAGGAGAGCCTGCACAACTATCAGCCCGCCGCTCGCCCGCCGCTGGCGAGCCTCAAGGAGGAGGCGCTGCGCCAGGCCATTGGCCTGAGCAGCAACCGCCAGCTCAACCTGCGCAAGGAGCGGCAGGGGGTGATGGACAGCCTCAACCAGCTGGAGAGCACCGGGCAGGAGTATCACCTGCGGGTGGATGATCTGCGCAAACAGCTGCAACTGACCCGCAGCCAGCTGGAGCGACTGAGCTTCAGCAGCGAATCGGATCGCCAGCAGGAGGCACAGCTGCTGCTGACCAGAATGAAGGAGCAGAGCCTCTCCGACCGGATCCAGATGCTGGAGCTGGAGCAGCTCTCGGCCCAGCAGCGCAACGATCTCGGCAAACTGAAACTGCAGGAGCTCAATCTGGCCATCGCCGACGAGGATGAGTGGCAAGCCAGCCTGCTGACCCAGCAGAACCAGCTGCGGCGGGAGAAGACCGAGCAGGCGCTGGAGGAGAGCGAGCGGCTGCGCAAACAGCTCACCACCGACATGCCGCTGCTGCTGGAGCAGCAACAGCAGAATCAGGCGCTCTCCATCCAGCTCGGCACACTGGAAGATCAGATTGAGCGGGTGCAGGACGAGCAGCGCAGCGTCGACAAGAATCTGTTTGAACTGAATGAGCTGGTCAACTCGGTACGCGAACAGCTGGAGTGGCTGCAGATCAGTAATGCCTACGGCGAGAACCTGCGCAGCAAACTCTCCGATCTGCCTCCCCAGTTCCCCCTCGACAAGCTGGAGTCCGCCATCGTCAGCGCCCGCATGGCCAAGTACCAGTACGAGAGCGAGCAGGATGGGCTCAAGGATACCCGCCAGCTGCGCGACAAGCTGATGGCCGAAGAGGAGGTGACGCTCGATCGGCCACAGCAAGCGGTGCTCGACAACCTGCTCAAGGCCCGGCGCCAGCTGCTGACCCGGCTCAACGACGCCTCAGACACCCTCATTCAGGAGCAGACCCGTCTCAAGCTGCTCTACAGCCGCCAGAACAGCAAGATCGACGAGATCCGCGAAATAAGCGCCAGCCACCTGTTCTGGATGCCGGATGTGCGCCCCTTTACCCCACAGGTGATGCTCGGTATTCCTGCCGCGCTGACCCTGGCCTTCAACCCGGATAACTGGCTGCAACTGCCCTACGCCATCGCCGAGAACAGCCCGCTGAGCCTCACGCTGGCCGGTATTGGTCTGCTGGTGCTGGCCTGGAGCTGGTTCAAGCTGGCCCGTCATCTGAGCCTCTATTGCGACCATATTGCGCCGCGGATCGGCAAGGTGACCCAGGACAAATTCAGCCTCACCAGCCGCTTGCTGCTGCGCTCCCTGCTTGCCGCCCTCCCCTTGCCCGCCATGGTGCTGATGGTGCGCGGCCTGCTCGAAGGGGCCTGGCAATATCCGTTTGCGGTGGCGATAGCACGTGGCCTTGGCGAGATCTGGTTTCTGTTGCTGGCGCTGGTGATGGCCCGCCATCTGACCCTGGAGAAAGGGATCCTGATCCACCACTTCCGCTGGCCTCGGGAACAGGTGCAAAAGGTATGGGGGCAGTTTCGCACCCTGCTGCTGGTGCTGATCCCGAGTTTCTTTGTGCAGGGGATGGCCAACAGCTATCAGGAGCACGCCTTCTACGACTCCCTCGGCCGGATGGCCTTCATGATCGGTGCACTCTGGCTGCTGCTCTTCTTTGCCCGCCTCAACCGGGAGCGGCTGCCACTCACCTGGGGCCAGACCGACATGACCAAGCCCCATCTGCTGCACCACTTCATCTGGAACAGCCTGATGCTGGCGCCGCTGCTGGCGGTGATTGGCGCCCTGTTTGGCTACTTCTATACCTCGCGCACCCTGCTGCGCCAGCTGGAGCTTAGCCTGCTGATGGGGCTGGGTTGCCTGCTGGTCTACTATCTGGCCAGACGCTGGATGCTGATCCAGCGCCGCCGCCTCGCCTTCGAGCGCGCCAAGAGCAAGCGGGCCGAGATCCTGGCCCAGCGCGGCCGGGAAGAGGGGCATGACGAGCTCAGCTCCGAGACCCCGGACGTGGTGGAAGAGACTGAGCTGGATCTCGATACCATCAGCGCCCAGTCGCTGGGACTGGTGCGCACCCTGCTGATGCTGGGCTTCACCATGCTGGTGGTGGTGCAATGGTCGGATCTCAACTCCGCCTTCAGCTTCCTCAGCAATATCGAGGTGTGGCAGGTGAGCAGCAAGATTGGCGGCATCGAGCAGCTCTCGGCCATCACCTTGCAGGATCTGATGCTGACCGCCTTCGTCTTCATTCTGACCGTGGTGACAGCCCGCAACCTGCCGGGGCTGATGGAGCTGACCCTGCTGCAACACCTCAGCCTCTCCCCGGGTACCGGCTTTGCCCTCACGACCACCAGCAAGTATCTGGTGATCCTGATCGGCGCCCTCACCGGCTTCTCCATGCTCGGCATCGACTGGTCGAAGACCCAGTGGCTGGTCGCCGCCCTCTCGGTGGGGCTGGGTTTCGGTCTGCAGGAGATCTTCGCCAACTTTGTCTCCGGCCTCATCATCCTGTTTGAGAAGCCAATCCGGCTCGGTGACACCGTCACCATCCGCGATCTCACCGGCACCGTCACCAAGATCAAAACCCGGGCGACGACTATCGTGGATTGGGATCGCAAGGAGATCATCGTGCCCAACAAGGCCTTCATCACCGAGCAGTTCATCAACTGGTCGCTCTCCGATGCCATCACCCGGGTCAAACTGCGGATCCGGATCGGCCTGACCCGGGATCCGAAACTGGTGCAGCGCATTCTGGAAGAGTCCATCCAGGCATCGACCCTGGTATTGGAGACGCCGACGCCAGAGGTCTTCCTGATCGAATTCACCGACTCGGCACTGATCTACGAGATCCGCCTCTACGTCAACAACATGGATCACCGGATGCCCATCACTCACGAGGTTCACTCGCTGGTGCTGGAGAAGATGCAGCAGCAGGGACTTACCCTGCCCCATCAACAGATCGACATTCACCTGAGCCGCGGCTGATCCGCGAGGTAAAAGGAGCAGAACATGCAGATTATTGCCCATCGTGGCGCCAGCGGTCTGGCACCGGAGAACACCCTCAAGGCGATGGCCAAAGCGCTGGAGCTGGGAGCGCCAGCCATCGAGATCGACGTACAGGCGGCCGATGGCGAGTTGTGGGTCTTTCACGACCGGCGGCTGGAGCGCTGCACCAACGGCAAGGGGGTGCTGACCGAGCAATCCCGCTCCTATCTGGAGCAGCTCGATGCCGGTGAGGGAGAGGTGATCCCGACCCTGTGGCAGGTGATGGAGATCATCGCCGGACGCTGCGAGCTGCATATCGAGCTCAAGGGCGCCCATACCGCCGATGCGGTGGCAGCCCTGACCCGACGGGCAGAGGCCGAGCTGGGCTTTACTCCCGGCCAGTGGGTGGTCTCCTCCTTCCATCACCCGGAGCTGGCCCGATTTGCCGCCTTGCGGCCCGATATCCGGCTCGGTGCCCTGACCGCCAACCTGCCGCTCAACCTGGCGCAGTTTGCCGACGAGCTGGGGGCCTGGTCCATCAATTGCGATGTTGATTTCATCGACGCCGCGCTGGTCGATGATGCACATCGCCGGGGGCTCAAAGTTCTGGTTTATACCGTTGATTATCCAGAAGATTATGAAACGCTCTCTAGCATGGGGGTCGATGGAATCTTCACCAATCGACCAGATCGTTTTCTGACGCAGTGAGGGGGAGATACGCACATGGATAACCACTGATTTAGGCACTAACTTTAAATAGCTGACCGGGATACAAAGAGTTCAACTTCAGCCGATAAACAGAGGCTCATAACAATAACTAGATTCCACACACACTTCAGACTGACGCTCACAAGGATGTAACTATGAACTTATCCATTAAAAACAAGCTTGTTCTGGCTATCGGGGTCATCATTCTGGTGATCACCTGCCTGCAGGTCTGGTACAACACCTCGCAACTGCGCAGCGAGACCCAGCGACTGGTCTGGAACATCATCGACGAAAGCTCCATGGCCAACGTCAAGGGGATCTCCCGCTGGGTCGACTCCCGGATCAGCATGGTCAGCACCACCAAGGAAGCATTCGCCAAAGAAGATGAGCCCATCAGTCATCTGGCCCAGTCCATGAATGCCGGTGGCTTCGACCTGGTCTATGCCGGTACCGCAGACGGCAAAATGATCCAGAGCAAACCAACCGATTTGCCCGCCGGTTATGACCCACGTCAACGCCCCTGGTACAAGGACGCGGCCGCCGCAGGCAAGCTGGTCATTACAGCCCCCTATGCCGACATCTCCACCGGCCAGCTGATTGTCACCATTGCCGAGCCGTTCCAGCGTGGCAATACCCAGGGGGTCATCGCCGGTGACGTCTCCATCAGCTCACTGATCTCGGACATTCTGGCGGTCACCACCGAGGGCACCTACGCCATGCTGGTGGACAGCAATGGCACCATCATCGCGCACCCCGATGCCTCCCTGAGCCTGAAATCCGCCACCGCTCTGGCACCGGAACTGACTGCGGCCTACATCAATCAGGTCGCCCATGACGGCATGATCAACGAGCTGGTGATCAGCGGCAAGAAAGAGGTCTACGACTTTAATGCCATTCCCAATACCAACTGGTATTACGGCATGATGGTGGATGAAGAGATCGCCTACCAGTCGGTACGCCGCATGGTTACCTCCTCCTTCATTCAGGGGCTTATCACCATACTGATCGTGGCAGGCTTCTCCTATGTCGCCATCAACGGCTCGCTGGCCCCTCTGAAAACCCTGGGCGAAGCGATTGCCGATCTCTCCCGTGGCAACGGCGATCTGACCCGCCGCATCAAGATTGAACGTGAGGATGAAGTAGGCGCGGTTGCCAAACACGTCAACACCTTCATCGAGCGGATCCATGTGATGGTGCAGGATATCTCCAACTCCTCCGGCCAACTCAACCAGCAGGCCAAGTCCTCCCACAGCATGGCGGAGAAGGCCAATCAGGGGCTGGCACGCCAGCAAAACGAGATCTCCCAGATCGCCACTGCGGTGCACGAGATGTCCGCCACCGCGATCGAGGTTGCCAGCAACGCCGAGCAGACCGCCGAAGCGGCCCGCAGCTCCTCCAGCAGTTGCGAGCATGGCAAGCAGGTGATCGCCCGCAACCAGCGCTCCATCACCGATCTGGCCACCCAGGTGGAACAGGCCTCCAACATCATTCAGGAACTGGAGAAAAACGCTCAGGAGATCAACACCATCCTCTCCACCATTCAGGGCATCGCCGAGCAGACCAACCTGCTGGCGCTGAACGCGGCCATCGAAGCGGCCCGTGCCGGTGAGCAGGGGCGTGGTTTTGCGGTGGTCGCTGACGAGGTGCGGGTGCTGTCGCGCCGTACCCAGGACTCCACCCAGCAGATCCAGTCCACCATCGAGACCCTGCAACAGACCACTGCCCGCGCGGTGAGCCTGATGCAGACCAGTCAGGGGCTGGCGGACAACAGCGTGCAGGATGCCGATCAGGCGGTGCGCGCGCTGGAAGAGATCACCAGCGCCATCTCCCTCATCTCCGACATGGCGGGTCAGATCGCCACCGCCGCCGAGGAGCAGACCCAGGTGACCGGCGAGATCACCCAGAACACCACCGCCATCAAGGATGTGAGTGACGAGATCACCGCATCTGCCATGCGCGATCTGGATCAGGCCCACAGCCTCAAAGGGCGTGCTGCTGACCTGAACCAGCAGGTGTCGACCTTTATCCTGTAAGGCGCAAGTCGCAGTCCTTTTGGGCTGATATCAACAAGCCCCGCCCTCTTTCGAGTGCGGGGCTTGTTCGTTTTTTTTGGGGGGGGCGAGTGAACGAGTTCATTCGCCAGCTTGGCTGCGAGCTGATGTCAATCAGCTGCTTGTCGTACCCGTTTTTAGTGCAAGCCATTGGGTCAGCTCGGTTTTATTCATAGGATGCGCAAACAGGTAGCCTTGCATCAGATGGCACCCCAATCGGGAGAGTTGCATGCGCACCTCATCGGTCTCGACCCCTTCAGCGATGACGGGCATCTCAAGTTCACGTCCCAGCAAGAGTACTGCTTTGACGAGTCTTTCATCCCCCTTCTGCAGGGTCTGGGTAAAGCTGTAGTCCAGTTTGATGGCATCGATAGGCAGCGAGAGTAATCGCTCCAGAGAGGAGTAACCGGTGCCAAAGTCATCCAGATGGATTTTGAATCCTGCTTGAGTCAGCGCCAGCAGTTGCGCTTCCAGCCGCCCGTGACTCTCGGCAAACAGACTCTCCGTGAGTTCAAAATGGATTGCGCTCCTTGGCAGTTGATGGCGATCGGTTAGCTCGGCGAGTTGTGGCACCAGATCTGGCTCCATCAATTGCAGTACCGACAGATTGATATTGAGGTTCAGGTCAGGGTAGCTGTGTCTCAGTTCCCGCAGTGCCCCCATCGCCTGATCGGCAATCCACTTACCCATCGGGACGATCAGCCCGGCCTGCTCCGCCAGAGGAATAAATACACTTGGGGAGCAGAATCCCGTCGGAGTGGGCCAGCGGCACAGCGCTTCCACCATGGCGATGCTGTCATCGGTCACATCCATGATGGGCTGATACCAGACCTCCAGCTGTTGTAGTTGCAACGCTTCCCGCAGGGCTTGTTCCAGTTGCATGCGTTGTGAAAGCTGTTGATGCAAGATCTCCCGATAGCAACGGTAGCAATGTTTGCCTGCCTGTTTGGCATCATACATGGCCAAATCCGCGTTGCGGATCAGTTCATCAGCACCCATGGCACCATCATCGTAAGCGATCCCGATAGAGGCACTGACCTGGATTTTTCGTCCTCCCTGTTCGATTTGCTGGTCGGAAATAGTCCGCATCAGACGTTCGGCGAGCGTAATGGCGCCCTCTTCCTCTCTGACCATCTTGGTGATGATGGCAAATTCGTCCCCACCGATACGAAAAAGCATGTCTTCACCACGGATGACCTGCTTGAGACACTCCGCGATAGTTAGCAGGACCTGATCCCCTTGCTCGTGCCCCAGGCTGTCATTGAGGGTCTTGAAATCGTCCAGATCGATCATCAGCAGGGCGATGCGGCAGCGGTCATGTTTGCTGAGCAGACAGGGATGCTGATTGAGCTGTTCGCTCAAACATTTGCGGTTGCCCAGCTGGGTCAGACCATCGCGTCTGGCCTCGTTGTAGAGGGCCTGTTCCGATTGCTGGAGCTGCTCCACCATGCTATTGAGCGCCCTGGCAAGGGTATCGAACTCGGGGTTGCCTGATAGCGGCCAGTGTGTGCCGGTTGGCTGCAGGCTGCTGTATTGCTCGGCCAGGCGGGTGAAAATGGCGAGCCGGCGCATCAC
>OEQX01000083.1_pt1 | contig 34358 bp, 29 predicted proteins | sample 1539851 | NCBI WGS metagenome assembly OEQX01 (sample SAMEA3891238, study PRJEB23780) | metagenome | biome: terrestrial biome; feature: animal house; material: water of meat washing | place: Italy | collected 2015-05-12
GGCCTGGGCGCCCTTCGGTGGCGATAGCGAAAGCTTCTGCCAGCACTCGCCCCAGATCGGCGGCATCGGTCACCATAAAGGAGTGCTTGGTACAGGAGAGGGACATGCCGAGCACGTCGACCTCCTGAAACGCATCGGTGCCGATGGCGGAACAGGGCACCTGACCGCTGATGGCCACCAGCGGCACCGAATCGAGCAGCGCCTCCGCCAGACCGGTCACCAGATTGGTGGCGCCGGGGCCGGAGGTGGCGATGCAGACGCCCACCTGACCAGAGGCGCGGGCGTAGCCCACCGCCGCCATGGCGGCGCCCTGCTCGTGGCGGCAGAGCTGATGGGCCAGACCACCGTCATACAGGGCATCGTAGACCGGCATGATGGCCCCGCCCGGGTAACCAAACACCTGGGTCACACCCTGTTTCTTGAGAGCCTGTACCAAAAACTGCGCGCCGTTCATGTGGAAAATCCTGTCCTTTGGTCGAAAAAAAACCCCCGAGCTGTGAGGCTCGGGGGTCGCTTGTTTCGTTCTGTCCGGTGGTGGGTCTATCCCTTGTTCCGTGCAGCTAAACGAGCCCCGAGCGGTGAGATAATAATCACCACTAGGACCACAATAATGCTGACGAAACGGGAGGCCATGTTCATAGTTACAACCGGAAATCCTGTGAAATTGGGGCGGTTTCTACCGCGAATGGCTATTAGAACTAGCACGGTGATTTTTATTGGGCAAGCCTTTTTTCTGTGACAACCCACTGATTTTGGCTATTCCTCAGCCGGAACTCTGGAATAAAAAACCAACAACAAGCAGTTAGTCAGAACATATATCAACTCAAGGACGGGATTTATGTCATTAGCTGTGGTTTATAGCCGTGCCAGCCTCGGGATCGCGGCCCCGCAAGTTACAGTGGAAGTTCACCTCTCCAACGGCCTGCCCGCCTTCAACATGGTCGGCCTGCCGGAAACCTCGGTGAAGGAGTCGCGGGATCGGGTGCGCAGCGCCCTGCTCAACGGCAATTTCGAGTTCCCGAGCAAACACATCACGGTCAATCTGGCCCCCGCCGATCTGCCCAAGGAGGGGGGCCGTTTCGATCTGGCCATCGCCATCGGCATTCTCGCCGCTTCCAAGCAGATACCGGCAAAATACCTGCTCGATCACGAATTTTTAGGGGAATTGGCCCTGACCGGAGAGATCCGCCCTGTGCTCGGGGTGCTGCCCGCCGTGCTCGCCTGCCGCGATGCAGGACGCACCCTGCTGGTGCCGCGAGAGAACGGCCCCGAGGCCTCCCTCATTCAGGATGCCGAGGTGCGCACCGCCCACCAGTTGCTGGCCGTCACCGCCTGGCTGGCGGGTCAATACGAGCTGCCACTGCCGGAGCCCCAGACCACGGACTCCCTGCCCGATGTACCGGATCTGCAGGATGTGATCGGCCAGTCCCAGGCCAAGCGGGCATTGGAGATCGCCGCCGCCGGCAGCCACAACCTGCTGTTCATCGGCCCGCCCGGCACCGGCAAGAGCATGCTGGCCAGCCGCCTGCCCGGCATTCTGCCGCCGCTGAGCGAGCAGGAGGCGCAGCAGACCGCCGCCATCCACTCCATCGGTGGCCTCACCCCGCGCGCCGGTCACTGGCACCACAGACCCTATCGCACGCCGCACCACAGCGCCTCGGCGGTGGCGCTGGTGGGCGGTGGCAGCCACCCGCGGCCCGGCGAAATTTCGCTGGCCCACAACGGGGTGCTGTTTCTCGACGAGCTGCCCGAGTTCGAGCGCAAGGTGCTCGACTCCCTGCGCGAGCCGCTGGAGACGGGCCACATCACCATCAGCCGGGCCGCCCGTCAGGTGGATTTTCCCGCCCGCTTCCAGCTGGTGGGCGCCATGAACCCCAGCCCCTGCGGCCACTATGGCGACGGCCAGACCCGCTCCAGCCCGGATCAGATCCTGCGCTACCTCGGCAAACTCTCCGGCCCCTTTCTCGACCGCTTTGACCTGACGGTGGAGGTGCCGCTGCTGCCCAAGGGGAGCCTGACCGGCAAGGCGGAGCGGGGGGAGTCGAGCCAGCAGATCCGCGATCGGGTGCTGGCGGCACGAGAGCGTATGCTGAGCCGCAACGGCAAGCTCAACAACCTGCTTGATAGCCGCGAGATAGAGGATATTTGCCGACTATCACCGCAAGATGCCGAATTTTTGGAGAACGCCATCCAGAAGCTGGGGCTCAGCATCCGGGCCTGGCATCGCATCCTGCGGGTGTCACGCACCATCGCCGATCTGGCCGGGCAACCCGCCATCGGCAAGGAGCATCTTATCGAGGCGCTCGGTTATCGCGCCATGGACAGGCTGCTGTCGCGATTGCGCAGCAGCTGACAGAAGGGAAAGGGTGAGTCCGACTCCGTAACGGCTCTGAATGGTCTCACGGGCAATCGGCTGATATTATGGCCACAGATCTGACCACTTGATGGCCCTTTATCGACAGCAAGACGGACCCGACTCATGCCCAACAAGCTGACAGAGCGACTGCGCGGCAGCCTCTCCACCCTGCTCTATTTTTTCAACACCCTCTTCTGGTTTGTCCCCATCTTCTCGCTGGGTCTGCTCAAGCTCCTGCTCCCCCTCAAGGGGTGGCGCACCCTCTGCAACTGGCTGCTGGATGGCTGTGCCAGCTGCTGGATCGGTTTCAACAATCTGATCCAGAAAACCATCATCAAAACCCCTTTCGAGGTGGTCGGAGTGGACAAAGGGCGCCGGAATGAGTGGTATATGGTGATTGCCAACCATCAATCCTGGGTCGACATACTGGTACTGCAGCGGGTTTTTAACCAAAAAATCCCCTTCCTGAAGTTTTTCCTCAAGAAAGAGCTGATTTGGGTACCTTTTCTCGGTCTGGCATGGTGGGCGCTCGACTTCCCCTTCATGCGGCGATATTCCAGGAAATTTCTGGAAAAGCATCCCCATCTGAAGGGAAAAGACATTGAAACGACCCGTAAGGCCTGCGCCAGGTTCCGCCACATTCCGGTGAGTGTGATGAACTTCGTCGAAGGCACCCGCTTCACCGGCAGCAAGCATCAGAAGCAGGGCTCGCCCTATCGTCATCTGCTGCTCCCGAAAGCGGGGGGCATCGCCTTCACCCTGGCCGCCATGGGTGATCAGTTGCATCAACTGGTGGATGTCACCATCGCCTATCCGGACGGCATCCCCAGCTACTGGGACTTCATGTGTGGCCGGGTCGGGCAAATCAAGGTTCAGGTCCGCTATTTGCCGATCGACCGCAAGCTGGTGGGGGATTACTTCAATGACCCCGAGTTCCAACAAGAGTTTCAACAGTGGTTGAACGGGATCTGGCACGAGAAGGACCAGACCCTGAGCCAACTGCTGGCAACCAAGGCGCAGTAAACATTCATGCTATCCCTGCTTCCCGGCCCGCTGGTGCTGATCATCAGCGCGGGCCTGACCATCCTTTTCACCGCCTTGTGCGCCAGCCTGATCCTGCTGGTGTCGCTGGCCAAACTAGTACTGCCGATCCCGGCCTTTGGCCGCGCCTGCAGCCGCCTCAACAACCGCTTCATGCGTCTGTGGCTGGCCTGCAATGCGCTGGTGATCCGCCTCACCACCCGCATTGACTGGCAGGTGGAGGACAATACCAAGCTGCGCAAGGATGGCTGGTATCTCATCATCAGCAACCACATGAGCTGGACCGATATCGTGGTGCTCGGCCACCTGTTTCGAGACCGACTGCCGGTGCCCAAGTTCTTCATGAAGCACGAGCTGATCTACATCCCGCTGCTGGGGCTCGCCTGCTGGGGGCTCGATATGCCCTTTATGCGCCGCTATTCGCGAGAATTTCTGTTAAGAAATCCGCACCTGCGCGGCAAGGATATCGAGACCACCCGCAACGCCTGCGAGAAGTTTCGCCACATCCCCACTACCGTCATCAACTTCGTGGAAGGGACCCGCTTCACCGAGCAGAAACGGGATGCGGCCCGTTCCCGTTACCGCCATCTGATGCCGCCCAAGGCGGCGGGTCTGGCCTTCACGCTGGCCGCCATGGGGGAGCAGTTTGACAGCCTGATCAACGTCACCATCCGCTATCCGGACAACGCCGAGACCCCGTTCAAGGACTTCCTGATGGGGCGGGTAAAACGCATTCAGGTGCGGATTGAGGAGCTGCCGGTGAATGAACAGCTGATAGGAGATTACTTCAACGACAAGCAGTTCAAGCGCGGTTTTCAGGAGTGGCTAAACCAGCGCTGGCAGGAGAAGGACGAGGTGCTGGAGGGGTGGCAGAGCGGTCAGGCGCCGCTGCCGGTTGCCGCCAAATCCGGGGAGGAATCCAAAGAGAGCGCAGAAGCCAACTCGGCCAACTGATCTTCGGAAAAGACCGCAATCCCGTGGCGGCGCAGCAGGGCGGTGGTCTTGCCCTCGCCCGCCACAGAAACACCTTCGAAGCGGCCGTTATAGATACGGCCGCTGCCACATGAGGGGCTCCCCTCTTTCAGCAGGGCGAAGCGAATGCCCTGCGTCTGACAGATTTCCAGCGCCAGCTCGGCGCCGCGATCAAACTCGGCAGTCACATCCAGTCCGCTCGCCGTCACTACGCGCTCGCCCTGCCGCTCGGCAGGAGGGCGCGGGGTCGGCAAACCGCCCGCCACTTCGGGGCAGAAGGCCAGCGCCCGCCCCTCGGCACCCAGCTCACTCAGCCAGTCGCTGACGATCCCCTTGCTCTGACCGTCGTAACGCACCGGCTGACCCAGCAAGCAGGCACTCACCAGCACCTTGTGCACGCCGGTCTCACTCATGCTTCCGCTCCATGCATCACCTGATCGAACATCACGCAGCAGGGGCTCTCCAGCCGGTAGAGGATGGCGGGGCGCTGTTTGCCGGTACGCTTGCGGCCGGTATCCACCAGAATGTCGGCGCGATGGATCCGCTTGCGAAATGCCGCCGTATTCATGGGTGTTTGCAGGATGATTTCGAAGGCGCGCTGCACCTCGGAGAGGGTGAACTCGGGCCCCAGCAGTTGCAGCGGCAGGGTGCTGTAGCGGCTCTTGATCCGCAGCCGCTCCAGCCCCTTGGCGATGAGCTGGACATGGTCGAAGGCGAGGCTCAGCCCCGGCAGGTTGGCGAGCGGATGCCAGCAGCCGTGGATCGCTTCCACTTCCGGATCGACCAGACAGAGATAGACCAGGGTCGTGGACCAGCCGCGGGGATCCCGCTCCAGATTGCCGAGGGTGCAGACCTGCTCGCTGTAGCAGTGACCGAGCCCCCACTCCGCCAGCAGACGGCGCTGGGCGGCATCCAGATCCCGATCCCGGGTCTCGTCGATGCGCAGCGCAGGCAGTTGCCAGCAGTGGGCAAAGGGGGGGCGATCGCGGGTCTCGAGCAGCAGCTCGAGCCGCTCCTCATGCAACCGCAGCACCACCATATCCAGACTCATTCTCAGCATGCCGATCGCCCTGCTCGCCTTCCATTAATGTTTGGTAGATAATATCACACGAATAGTATGTGCAGGAGCCAATCATGGGAACCGTCGCCAGCCTGGATATTGATGCGCAGAAGGGCTTTACCCCCCTCTGCCCGAACGAACTGCCCGTCGCGGGCGGTGATGATATTGTGGCTGCGCTCAACGCTCAGGCCACCCTCGCCACGCTGCGGATCGGCAGCAAGGACTCTCACCCCGCCAATGCCGACTGGGCCGTTTCTGACCCCGCCGGCATGCTGCTGCCGCTGGATCTGCCCAACGCCGACCTCACCTGGCCGGTGCACTGCGTACCGGGCAGCAAGGGCTTCGAGCTGCTCGACGGCCTGCCCGCCCCCATCGACTATGACTTCTTCGTCTGGAAGGGGGTCGAACCGGATCTCCATCCCTACGGCACCTGCTTCCACGACCTGGCCGAACGGCGCAGCACCGGACTCATCGAATTCCTGCAAGCCCGCAAGGTCGATACCGTACTGGTCGGCGGCCTCGCCACCGACTACTGTGTCAAAACCAGCGTGCTGCAACTGCGCCGCGCCGGTTTCCGGGTAATCGTCCATCTCGATGCCTGCCGTGGCATCGCCCCCGCGACGGTTGCCAGCGCCCACACCCAGATGATCGAGGCTGGCGCCGAACTGGCCCAGACCCTGATCGATGTACAACGCCTGCTGGACGCCTGATATGCCACCGATTCTTACCAGCCTGCTCGACACCGATGCCTGCACGTTACATATGCGGCAGGGGAGCTCCATCGTGCTCACCAGTCTGCGAGGAGCCTGATATGCCCCCAATCCTCACCAGCCTGCTCGACACCGACGCCTACAAGCTGCATATGCAGCAGGCGGTGTTCCATCGCTATCCGGATGCCGAGGTGGTGGCCGAGTTTCACAGCCGCAATGAAGAGGATCTGCTGCCCATGATGGGGCAGATCGAGGAGCAACTGCGCCTCGCCGGATCCCTGCGACTGACCAAGCCAGAGCTCGATTTTCTGGCCGAGCGCCCCTTCTTCACCCCTGACTACCTCGACCACCTGCGCCGCAAGCCGCTCGACGCCTCCCTGCTCAAGGTGTTCGAGCAGGATGGCCGCATCAATGTGCGGGTCGAGGGCCCCTGGCAGGATGTGATCCTGTGGGAGATCCCGGTGCTCGCCATCATCAGCGAGATGCGCAACCGCTTCCGCTATCCCCAGTTCGGCGTCAGCCACGCGCTGGAGCGGCTCGATCAGAAGATCGACAAGCTGGAGAAGGAGCTGAGCAGCGACGAGATGAGCGAGTTCAACCTCATCGACTTCGGCACCCGCCGCCGCTTCTCTCACGCGGTACAGGATGCGGTAGTGGGTCGCCTCAAGGAGCGGCTGCCGGCGTTTCGCGGCACCAGCAACTACATGCTGGCCCAGAAGTACAAGCTGCCCGCGGTCGGCACCCAGGCCCATGAGTGGTTCCAGGCGCACCAGCAGCTCGGCTTCCCGCTGGAGCACAGCCAGCGCGCCGCCCTCACCAGCTGGCTGGACGAGTTCACCGACCATCTCGGCATCGCCCTGACCGACTGCATCACCATGGATGCCTTCCTGCGGGACTTCGACTTCGAGCTGGCCAGCAGCTATCAGGGCTTGCGCCACGACTCCGGCGATCCCGTGGTGTGGGGCGAGAAGGCGATCAGCCACTATCAGCGCCTCGGCATCGACCCCACCGACAAGACCCTGGTCTTCTCCGACGGGCTCAACCTCGACAAGGCGGTGCAGCTGTTCCGCCACTTCCGTGGCCGCATCAACACCAGCTTCGGCATCGGCACCAAGCTCACCTGCGATCTGCCCGGTGTCAGCCCGATGAACATCGTCTTCAAGCTGATGGAGTGCAACGGCGGCCCGGTCGCCAAGATCTCCGACAGCCCGGGCAAGACCCTCTGCCGGGATGCGGAGTTTATCCGCAACCTCAAGCAGGCGTTCCACGTCGGGGTCTGATCTTCGAGATCGCCAGAAAACAAAAAGCCCGCCGGTTCGCACCGGCGGGCTTTTTTATCGACTCAAGGGGTATCAGTCTTTCTTGGCCAGCAGGAACTGCACCAGCTTGTTGAACTGCTCTTGAGAGGTGATGGATTCAATCTTCACCATGTACTTGCCGTTCACCAGGAAGGCCGGTACACCGCGAATGTTGTAGCTCTCGGTGTTGCGATCGAACTGGGAGACCATGCCGGAGACGGCGAAGCTGTCGACGGCACCGTCGAACTCTTCAGCCGGTACGCCGTTGTCCACGAAGATCTTCTTCACGTCGTCACGGCTCATCGGCGGCTGACGCTGGGTGTGGATCTTGGTGAAGATGGCCGGGGTCAGCTTGGCTTCGGCATTGAGCAGGCTGGCAACGGCATAGGCACGCTGCATCTCGGGGCCCATCTCGCGACCGAGGAAAGCAACCGGGTTCTTCTTGAGGGGCACACCCTCTGGCAACCCGGCCTTCAACTGTTCAACGATCGGTTCGAAGGTAGCGCAGTGCGGGCAGTAGTAGGAGAAAAACTCCATCACTTCCGGCTGGGCACTGCCAGTCTGTTTGACCACATCGTAGTTGACGCCTTCCTTGAACTCGGGGGCGGCGTGAACCATGGGGATCATCAGCATGGCAGCAAGGAAAAATAGAACTTTTTTCATGATGTTTCCTGTTAAGGGATCACTGTGAGGCACGCCCGGCGAACCGAAGCAGTGCCAAGCCTATTGTTTCGCCATGCTGACGTCAATGGTCAGGGCCGGAGATCGAGTCCCCCTTGCCGCGCAAGATCCCTTCTATTTCACCAGTTTGGCATCAGGCTCAACGGTGGCGCCTTGAGTGCCTCCAGCTGATCGTGCAGTGTCGCTATCTGTTGACGCCAGTAGTGATCGGTATTGAACCAGGGGAAGTGACGGGGGAAGGCGGGATCTTCCCAGCGCCGCGCCAGCCACGCCATGTAGTGAACGATGCGCATCGCCCGCAGCGGCTCGATCAGCGCCAGCTCCCGCGAGTCGAACTCCATAAACTCCTCGTAGCCCGCCAGCAGGGTATCGAGCTGGATCTGCTGCTCGTGGCGCTCGCCGCTGAGCATCATCCAGAGATCCTGAATCGCGGGGCCGGTGCGGCAATCATCGAGGTCGACAAACATGGGGCCATCGCGCCACAGGATGTTGCCCGGGTGGCAGTCGCCATGCAGGGAGATCTGCGCCACATCCAGGGTCATGGCGTCGCTGACATGCTTGATCAGCTCGTCGAGCACCCCGAAGAATTGCTTCGCCAGCCCGCTTGGCAGCCATTCGCCAGACGCCAGCAGCTGACGCGGTTCGTGCAGCATGCTCTCCACATCGAGCCGCACCCGATGGTGAAACGGCTTGCTGGCGCCGATCTGATGAATGCGACCGAGGAAACGCCCCACCCACTCCAGCTGATCGAGGTTATCCACCTCGAACTGGCGGCCACCGACGCTCTGCCAGATGGCAAAGGGGTAGCCCTCGTGCTCCAGCAGGGTCTCGCCCGCGAAGGCGAGCGGTGCGGCGACCGGGATCTCCGCCTCGGCGAGACGGGTGGCAAACTCGTGCTCCTCGAGGATCTGGGCCCGGCTCCAGCGGCCGGGACGGTAGAACTTCACCACATAGCGGCGACGATCCTCATCCTGAAACTGGTAGACCCGGTTTTCGTAGCTGTTGAGCTCGATAAGGCCGGAGTCGAGCCGCAGGCCACTGAGATCGAGCGCATCCATGATGAGGTCGGGATTGAGGTCGGAATAGTTGAAACGCATGTCATCCACCATAAGAAAGGGGCGCCGTTGCGCCCCATTCTATCACTACTGCCCGCCATTGCCGTGCTCGCTGGTGACCGGACTGGTGTCACGCCCGGCCCGCAGCCACACGCAGTTACAACCGGCTGATAAACTTGCTGCCCTGGCGCAGGTTGCCCTTGCTGTCATCGGGCGCCGCCCCCTCCCGTTTCAGCACGAACTGGATATCCAGCGCCGGCCGTTTCAGGTTGTAGGGATCGACCGCCAGACTGACCGGCAGGGTGTAGATCTCGCCCGCCTTCAGGGTCACTTCACGGGGGCCGAACCACTGATACTCGGGCAAGCCCTCCACATCCAGCTGGTAGGTCTGGGACTGCAGGGTCTTGTTGAGGATCTTGAGGGTGTAGGTGTTCTCGATAAGCCCCTCGCTGTTTTCGCGGAACAGCTGGTTGCGATCCCGCAGGATATCGAGCCCCATCGGCATGATGGACATGGCGTTGTAGACAAATACCCCCAGCATCACCGCCATCACCAGCCCGTAACCAATCAGCTTGGGCCGCGCCACATGGGTGGAGTCGTTGGCCAGCTTGTGCTCTGTGGTGTAGCTGATGAGCCCTTTCGGGTAGCCCATCCGCTCCATGGTCTGGTCGCAGGCATCGACGCAGGCGCCGCAGTTGATGCACTCGTACTGCAGGCCATCGCGGATGTCGATACCGGTCGGGCAAACCTGCACGCAGAGATCGCAGTCGATACAGTCACCCAATCCCATCGCCTTGGGATCCGCCTTGCGGGAGCGGGCGCCACGGGTCTCGCCACGCTTGGTGTCATAGCCGACGATGAAGGTGTCCTTGTCGAACATGGCGGACTGGAAGCGGGCATAGGGGCACATGTGGATACACATGATGGCACGCATCCAGCCTGCGTTGCCGTAGGTGATGATGGTGAAGAAGATCACCCAGAACAGCACCCATCCGCTGGCCTGCAGGGTGAAGAGGTCCGGCACCAGTTCAGTTACATCCTGGAAGTAGGCGACGAAGGTCAGGCCGGTCACCAGCGAGATCGCCAGCCAGGCCAGATGCTTGGCTCCCTTGCGGGCCAGCTTCTCGCCGCTCCAGGGCGCCTCGTCCAGCTTGCGCCGCTTGTTGGCGGGCCCTTCCAGCTTCTCTTCAAACCAGATGAACATGAAGGTCCAGACCGTCTGCGGGCAGAGATAGCCACACCAGACCCGACCGAGGAAGGTGGTAATAAAGAAGAGTCCGAAGGCGGCGATCATGAAGAGCCAGGCGAGCAGGGTCAGATCCTGCGGCCAGATGGTGGCGCCAAAGATATGGAACTGCTGGTGACCGAGGTCGAACAGCACCGCCTGTCGCCCGTCGTAACGCAGCCAGGGCAGCAGCACGAACAGCGCCACAAAGAACCAGCCCATGGCCTTGCGCATCCGCTGCCAATACCCTTTCTGGGCCCGCACATAGATGCGGTTGCCCGGGTTGAATCTGTCGTCGCTGGCTTTGAACGTATTGGGGTTGAAGGTCCCGGTTACGCCCTTGTCGGTGACGTCCTTGATATCGATTTTATCGTGGTCGGCCATTGCAAGACATCGCTCCCTTATTTGTTATGGAGCGGATTATATCTTAAACAGCATGCTAATTGTGTGGATTAGATGTATCTAATATTGGGGTTGGATCGCAATTTTCGGCAACAAAAAAGCGCATCACCCCGAGGTGATGCGCTTCCGCTAAAGATTCACTTGATTCCGCGAGCCTTGAGCAGTGCCTCTTTGAAATCGGGCACATGATCCTTGGCCAGACCGGGGATCATCGCCTGCTTGTCGGATTCCCGCATCTTGAGGTGATAGATCAGCATGTCGTCGGTCAGCTCGGACAGAGGCCCTTCAAATCCCGCTTCTTGGGCCAGTTTGGCAACAAACTGCACCAGGCTGAGATCCTGTTCCTTGATCCAGGCAGGCTGCAACAACTCCAGCAGCTCTTCGATACGATGACATTGCATAGACAACCTCTTTAATCTGTCACGTTAAATTCAGGCAACCTTACCCATCAAGGCTACTTCGATTCGATCCCGCCCATTATGCTTGGCCTGATAGAGTGCCGCATCCGCTTTTTGGATCAAATCGGCGATTTTCATGCTGTTGTCCGGTATCAGTGTCGCAACACCAAAACTACATGTGACCCGACCGGAGACCAGTGACTTCTGGTGCGGGATGGCCAGCTCCTTGAGCGCCTGCCGCACATTGTCCGCCACCTGCAATGCCCCCTGCATGCCGGTGCAGGGCAGCAGCAAGGCGAACTCTTCGCCCCCGTAACGGGCCGCCAGATCGTCCTCGCGCCGCTCCACCTCGGCCAGCAGCCCCGCCACCTGTTGCAGGCAGTCATCCCCCAGCTGATGGCCGTAGAGATCGTTGAACTGCTTGAAGTAATCCACATCCACCAGCACCAGCGACAACGGCGCCCGGGCGCGATGGCAGCGCCGCCAGGCCCGCTCCAGAGAGTCGTCGAGATGGGCGCGGTTGGCGATGCCGGTCAGGCCGTCGAGGCGGGAGGTGAGACGCAAATGCTCGGAGACCGCCTTCAGCTCGGCCACCAGTTCGGCGTTGGAGAAACGGTGGTGGAGCGAGGCGATCTGATCCCGCCGCATCCGGCGCAGCAGGGTCGGCAGAAAGACAAACAGATAGCCCGCCAGCATGCAGGAGACGATCCGCTCCTGCTCGTTGCCATTGCCCAGCTCGAACAGCATCGCCATGCCCAGCGGCAGGGCGGAACCATAGAGGGTACGGCGGCTGCCAAACAGCATGATGGCGCTGCCGGTAAGAATGAGGCTGGAGAGCATCATCATGGCGGCCCGGTAGGTATCGGGCAGCTTGTCCATGTAGAGCAGCACCCCGAGGGCCCAGATGATGGAGGTGATGGTGGCTCCGATAAAGAGCTCCCGCTCCAGCACCGGCAGCGGTGTCTGGTGCAGGCGGGCTCGGCGCCAGCGCAGGTGCCAGCCCCGACCCAGCAGCCACAGGAAAGTGCCTGCCAGCCAACCGAGCGCTTCGATGGCGGGTAGATAGTCGTGAAACAGCAGACTCCAGCCAAATGCCAACACGCCCAAACAGGGGAGACTGAACGATGCATGGGTATAGAGCTGGGCCATAATGGCCTGCTTAACCTGGCGTGTCACACTCTGGGTCAACTGAGTACTCCTGTACAAGAGCCGAGCAGTCTACCATTACCCCCTGACCCGCAACAATAAAGCGCCGTTTATTAAGAAGTTAGTCAATCATCTGTTGCTTACCCTGCGCTGGCAGGTGAGTCCTTGCTCACCCCTTCTCCAATTCGTCGAGGATCGGGCACTCGGGATTTTCATCCCCGTGGCAGCAGCAAACCAACCCTTCCAGGGAGGTAAGCATGGCCTGCAAACCGGCAATGCGGGCGCGCAGATCGACGATCTTCTCCTGCGCCAGCTTCTTCACCTGGGCGCTGGTTCTGTGCTCGTTGCGATAGAGCGCCAGCAGCTCCTGACACTCCTCCAGATTGAAGCCGGTCTCCCGCGCCCGCTTGACGAAACGCAGCTCGCGCAACGCCCCCTCGGTGTAACTGCGATAGCCGTTGTCACTGCGTACCGGGGCTGTGATGAGGCCAATGCTCTCGTAATAACGGATGGTCTTGGCGGTCAGCCCAGTGGCCTTGGCAACCTTGCTGATGTTCATTTATGCCTCCTTACTGATCGGGTTGGATGCTGGCCCGTGCGCCGCCCTGGGCTGCCAGCGTTTCAATAACAGGGAATTGCTCAAAACGGTGATGCTGCTCAGGGCCATGGCCGCCCCCGCCAGCTCGGGGCTGAGGTAGCCCAGCGCCGCCAGCGGAATGCCGATGATGTTGAACACGAAGGCCCAGAACAGATTCTGCTGTATGGTGCGCCAGGTCGCCGCCGAGATATCGATGGCATCGGCCACCAGCCGCGGGTCAGATCGCATCAGGGTGATGGAAGCGGTCTCCATCGCCACATCGGAGCCGGAGCCCATGGCGATGCCGACGTCCGCCGCCGCCAGCGCCGGGGCATCGTTCACCCCGTCCCCCACCATGGCCACCAGCCCGCGGGTTTGCGCCCGCAGCGCCTCCACTTTCTCCACCTTGCCCGCTGGCAGCACGGAGTCAAAGGCCCCGTCCAGCCCCAGCTTGGCGGCGATATGGGCCACCGGCGCCGGTGCATCGCCGCTCACCAGCCAGCTGGCGATGCCGCGCTGGCGCAGGGTGGCGATGGCTTCCGGACTCTCGGGGCGCAGGGTATCGGCCAGCGCCGCTATGCCGGCCACCACGCCGTCGATGGCAACCCAAACCCGGGTCGCGCCATCGGCGGCTTGTTGATCCTGTTGCGGCATTTCAATCTCGAGCTGGGCCAGCAGGGAGCCATTGCCGATAGCGACCCTGTGGCCCGCCACCTGTCCGACAATGCCGGCACCGACCCGCACCTCGACCGCCTCCGGCTGAGGCAATGTCGCACCGTTGCCGACCGCCTCGCGCATGGCCAGCGCCAGCGGGTGTTCGCTCGCCTGCTGCAGGGCGGCGGCGAGGCGCAGTTGCTCGTCATTGCCGCTCCAGCTGGCCAGCACCGGCTTGCCCTGAGTGAGCGTGCCGGTCTTGTCGAAGATCAGCGCCTTGATGGCGTGGGCCTTCTGCAGGGTATCCACATCCTTGATCAGAATGCCGTGGCGCGCCGCCACCCCGGTACCGGTGACGATGGCCGCCGGCGTTGCCAGCCCCAGCGCACAGGGGCAGGCGATCACCAGCACCGCCACCGCCGCCAGCAGCGCCTGACCGAAGTCGTTGCTGATGGCGTACCACACCAGCAGGGTGAACAGGGCGATGGCCATCACCACCGGCACGAACACGGCGGAGACCTTGTCCACCAGCTGTTGCAGCGGCGCCTTGCCCATCTGGGCGCTCTCCACCAGCGCGATGATCTTGCTGAGGCTGGAGTCCTCCCCCACGGTAGTGGCTTCGATCTCCAGCACGCCGGAGCGGTTGATGGCACCGCCCAGCACCTTGTCGCCCGCACTGCGCGGCACCGGCAGGCTCTCGCCGGTGAGGATCGACTCATCCAGCTCGCTGGCGCCGCTCACGATTTTGCCGTCCACCGGCACCCGCTCACCCACCAGCACCCGCAGCCGATCGCCGCGCAGCACCTCGTCGATGGCGACGCTCTGCCAGCTCTCGCCACGCCAGACGGTGGCGGTTTCCGGCCGCAGCGCCATCAGTTCGCGAATGGCGGACTGGGTGCTGCGTCTGGCCCGAGCTTCCAGCAGTTTTCCCAACGAAATCAGGGTAATGATGATGGCGCTCGCCTCGAAATAGAGCTTGCCGCTGGCAGCCATCCCCAGCGTCAACAACAGATAGAGGCTGTAGAAGTAGGCGGCGCTGGTGCCGGTTGCCACCAGCACATCCATATTGGCTGCGCGGTTCTTGATGGCAAGCCAGGCGCCGCGATAGAAGCGGGCCCCGATCCAGAACTGCACCGGGGTGGCGAGCAGCAGCTCCAGCCAGGCGGGCAGATGCCAGGGGAACAGTCCGGCCATGGCCAGCATCCCCACCAGCAGCGGCAACGTCAGCAAAGCCGAGACGATGACCCGGGTTTGCGCCTGACGGGCAGTGGCGGCCTCCTGCGCTTCCCGCTCCAGCAACTGCTGGCGGCGGCCGCTGGCCGAGCCTTGTGCCAGCTGGGCGCCAAAGCCGAGCGCTTCGATCTGCTCGCGCAAAGCGGCCGGGGTCTGCATCCCGGGGACCAGCACGATCCGGGCCTGTTCGATGGAGAAGTTGACCTCGGCCGAGATAACGCCGGGCAGCGCGGCCAGCATCTTGTTCAGTCGAGCCGAACAACCGGCACAAGTCATACCGGTAATTTGAAACAAAAAGGTCTCGCTGCCGTAGTCGTAACCCTGACTCTTGATGCTGTCGAGCACCGCAGGCAGGCGATCGGGGCTGGCCAGCTCGATGGCCGCCTGCTCCAGCGCGAAGTTGACGGTGGCCGTGACCCCGTCGAGTTTGTTGAGGCTGGTCGCGATGCGGCCTGCGCAGTTGGCGCAGCTCATGCCGCTGAGCGGCAACTGCAGATGAATGGGTGATTGAAGATGAGTGGTCATGTTGTTCCTCCCCGGAACCCGTCGGCACCACAAAACGCCGACTGGCAAACCCTAACCTTTACTGTAAGGGCAAGCTCAAGCCACATGATCCACTTTTTGCAGATGAAAAAACGGCGCCCGTTTGCTGCCAGAGAACAAACGGGCGCCGCATTCAGCTATTGCGCGGTGTGAGCGGAGCTCAGATACCGTACTGGGCGCGGTAAGCCTTCATGGCCGCCAGCTGTGCTGCCAGCTCCGGCTGTTCGGCCTGCTTCTCTTCCAGATACTGGATCAGATCGCTCATCTGGATGATGGCGATGATGTGGGCGCCGTAGTCACGCTCCACCTCCTGAATGGCGGAGAGCTCGCCCTTGCCCTTCTCCTGACGGTCCAGCGCGATCAGCACGCCCGCCAGCGAGGCGCCGTTGGCCTGGATCAGATCCATGGATTCGCGGATGGCGGTACCGGCGGTGATGACGTCGTCCACCAGCATGATGCGCCCCTTGAGCGGGCTGCCCACCAGATTGCCGCCCTCGCCGTGATCCTTGGCCTCCTTGCGGTTGAAGCACCAGGGCACATCCACATCGTGCTGCTCCACCAGCTGCACGGCGGTGGCGGAGGCGATGGGGATCCCCTTGTAGGCCGGGCCAAACAGCACATCGAACTCGATGCCGGCATCCATCAGGGCGGCGGCATAGAAGCGGCCGAGACGGGCCAGATCGCGGCCGCTGTTGAACAGACCGGCGTTGAAGAAGTAGGGGCTTTTACGACCGGATTTCAGGGTAAATTCACCGAATTTGAGGACCTGTTTCTCCAGGGCGAACTCGATAAATTGACGCTGGTAGGCTTTCATTCTGGCTCCTTGCTTGGCTTGTCGTTGTCTTGTGTGGGGGTATAAAAAAACGCGGTCAATGCCGCGTTTTTAAAATCAGGAGAGCGACTGCTTCTGCAGCGCAATGATGTCGGCGATGCCGCCCTTGGCGAGCGCCAGCATCTCCAGCAGCTCTTCATGGGTGAAGGGCTCGGCCTCCGCGGTGCCCTGCACCTCGATGATGCGACCATCTTCGGTCATCACCACGTTCATGTCGGTCTCGGCGGCGGAGTCTTCGATGTACTCCAGATCGCAGATGGCTTCGCCCTGATACATGCCGACGGAGACGGCGGCGATCATCTGCTTGAGCGGGCTCTGCTTGATCATGCCCTTCTCGACCATCCAGTTCAGCGCATCCACCAGCGCCACGCAGGCACCGGTAATGGAGGCGGTGCGGGTGCCGCCATCGGCTTGCAGCACATCACAGTCAACGGTGATGGAGTGCTCGCCCAGCGCAGTCAGGTCTACCGCCGCGCGCAGGGAGCGGGCGATCAGACGGGAGATCTCCAGAGTACGGCCACTCTGCTTGCCGGAGGCCGCTTCGCGGTTCATCCGGGAGTGGGTGGAGCGCGGCAGCATGCCGTATTCGGCAGTCACCCAGCCCTGGTTCTTCCCTTTCAGGAAGCGCGGCACGCTGGTGTCGACGCTGGCGGTGCAGAGCACGCGAGTGTTACCGAACTCCACCAGCACTGAGCCTTCTGCATGTTTGGTGAAATTGCGGGTAATGGTAACCGGGCGAAGTTGCGCGGCACTGCGATCGCTTGGACGTGACATGGAACGGACCTCTGGGCTGGCTCAAATTGGCGGGGGATTATAAGTGATCCCGCCCCAAATATCAGCCGCTAAAACCACGGCATCGGCTGACGAGCAGGGCCGGGCTGAGTATACTGGCCGCACACTTCATCAAGCCCGGAACAATCAATGATTCACAGCATGACCGCCTACGCCCGCAAGGAATTCAAGGGCGACTGGGGCACAGCCGTTTGGGAAATTCGTTCGGTCAACCAGCGCTATCTGGAAACCTACATTCGCCTGCCGGAGCAACTGCGCAGCCTGGAGCCGGTTCTGCGTGAGCGTTTCCGCGCCAAGCTGCAGCGCGGCAAGGTGGAGTGCAACCTGCGTTTTGAAGCCGCTCAGGCCGCCGCCAGCCAGCTGCACATCAATGAAGAGCTGGCCAAGCTGATCATCGACAGCGCCAACTGGGTAATGAAAGAAGCGGGCCAGGGCCAGCTCAATCCGGTCGACGTGCTGCGCTGGCCGGGTGTCATGGCTGCCGCCGAGCAGGACATGGACGCGGTCGCCACCGAGCTGCTCGGCGGTTTTGACCAGACCATGGAAGATTTCCTCGCCTCCCGCGCCAGCGAAGGGGCCAACCTCAAGGCGCTGATCGAACAGCGTCTGGCCGGTATTCAGGTGGAAGTGAAGAAGGTGCGCGTCCACCTGCCGCAGATCATCGAGTGGCAGCGCCAGAAGCTCACCGACCGGCTGGCCGAAGCCAAGGTCGAGCTGGATCCGGCCCGCATCGAGCAGGAGATCGTGCTGCTGGCCCAGAAGATCGACGTGGCCGAAGAGCTGGATCGTCTGGAGATGCACATCAGCGAGACCAACAAGATCATGAAGAAGGGTGGCGCCTGTGGCCGTCGTCTCGACTTTATGATGCAGGAGTTCAACCGCGAGTCGAACACCCTCGGCTCCAAGTCCATCAACGCCGAAGTGACCCAGTCCGCCGTCGAGCTGAAAGTCCTCATCGAGCAGATGCGCGAGCAGATCCAGAACATCGAATGATGGGTCGCTGACTATCCGGTTGTTGCCTGCAAAAGAGCCCTTGATTCCTCAAGGGCTCTTTTATTTTCCGGCCATCGCACCTGTCGCCCGCCGCCGGTGAGTCAACGGCTGGGGAGCCCCTAGCCTATCGGCATCACCAGCGCCGGTTGGTGCGGGTCGCTCAGCCGCTCGGCCAGATAGTCCACCAGCAGCCGCACCTTGGGGGAGAGGTGGCGGTTATGGGGATAGAGGGCCCAGATCCCCTCCGCCGGGGCCCGCAGTTCGGGCAGCAGCTCGATCAGCTCGCCTCGGGCCAGATGGTCGCTCACGTAGTAGTCCGGCAGCTGGATGATGCCGATCCCCTTGAGCGCCGCATCCAGCAGGGCGTGGCCGCTGTTGCACTGCAACAGGCCGCGCACCCGCACGCTGTGGGGGCGACCATCCAGAGTGAAGTGCCACTCGTCGCTGTTGCCCACCAGACAGGTGTGGCGGGTCAGCTCGGAGAGGCTGTTGGGCATGCCGTGGCGGGCGGTGTAGGCCGGTGAGGCGCAGACATAGGGCACCCGCTGCGCCAGCTTGCGCGCCACCAGCGTCGAATCCTTGAGATGGCCGAGCCGCAGCGCCAGATCGTAGCCCTCGTGCACCAGATCCAGCAGCTGGTTGGTGAGGTTGAGGGTCACCTCCAGCTGGGGGAAGCGCACCATGAAGTCGTTCACCAGCGGGGCGATGCGGCTCTCGCCGTAGGAGACGGGGGCCGTGATGCGCAGCGAGCCTTGCGGCACCGCCTGATGGCGCCCCACCGCCAGCTCCGCCTCGTAGAGGTTGTCGAGCAGCTGACGGCAGTGGCGATAGTAGATCTCGCCAAGCTCGGTGAGCCGCACCTGACGGGTGGTGCGCAGCAGCAGCTTGGCCTGCAGCCGATCTTCCAGCTGCGCCACCTGACGGCTCACTTGCGCCACCGACACTCCCAGCTTGCGCGCCGCCGGGGTAAAGCCCCCCTGCTCCGCCACGCTGACAAATTCACAGATCCCTTCCCAGCCGAACATTATTACCTGTGTGTAAAAGTGATTTGAGATTTGCCCTCATTATCACCAAATCGGCGGGAAACTACACTGAATGTCCGAACTCATCTCTGTTCACCCTGCTCAACAAGAAGGATGTCATTCATGGCACAGGTTCAAAGCATCAAGTGTAAAGCCGCCATCGCCTGGGGCCCGGGTCAGCCCCTCTCCATCGAAGAGGTCGAGGTCATGCCGCCGCAAGCGGGCGAGGTGCGGGTGCGCATCGTCGCCACCGGCGTCTGCCACACCGATGCCTTCACCCTCTCCGGTGAGGATCCGGAAGGGGTCTTCCCCTGCATTCTCGGCCACGAGGGGGGCGGCATCGTCGAATCGGTCGGCGAAGGGGTCACCAGCGTCAAGGTGGGGGATCACGTGATCCCGCTCTACACCCCCGAGTGCGGCGAGTGCAAGTTCTGCAAATCCGGCAAGACCAACCTCTGCCAGAAGATCCGCGCCACCCAGGGCAAGGGGCTGATGCCGGACGGCACCACCCGCTTCTCGAAAGATGGCCAGCCCATCTATCACTACATGGGCACCTCCACCTTCAGCGAATACACGGTACTGCCGGAGATCTCCATCGCCAAGGTGGACCCGGCCGCCCCGCTGGAAGAGGTCTGCCTGCTCGGTTGCGGCGTCACCACCGGCATCGGCGCCGTGATGAACACCGCCAAGGTGAAAGAGGGTGAGAGCGTCGCCATCTTCGGGCTGGGGGGCATCGGCCTCTCGGCGGTGATCGGTGCCCGTCTGGCCAAGGCCGGTCGCATCATCGCCATCGACATCAACGAGAGCAAGTTCGAACTGGCCCGCAAGCTGGGCGCCACCGACTGCATCAACCCGAACGATTACGACAAACCGATTCAGGAGGTGATCGTCGAGCTGACCGACGGCGGCGTCGACTTCTCCTTCGAGTGCATCGGCAACGTCAAGGTGATGCGTGCGGCGCTGGAGTGCTGCCACAAGGGTTGGGGCGAGTCGGTCATCATCGGCGTCGCCGGAGCGGGTCAGGAGATCAGCACCCGTCCGTTCCAGCTGGTGACCGGTCGGGTCTGGCGCGGCAGCGCCTTCGGCGGGGTACGCGGTCGCAGCGAACTGCCGAGCTATGTGCAGCGCTACATGCAGGGTGAGTTCCGCCTCGATGACTTCATCACCCACACCATGCCGCTGGAGCAGATCAACGAGGCGTTCGATCTGATGCACCAAGGCAAGAGCATCCGCACCGTCATCCACTACTGAGCATGATCACCCCGCCCGCCATCGTGGGCGGGGTGCAGGAGTCCTTCGATGAATCTGGAGATTATCAGCAGCAACAAGAGCTTCGGCGGCTGGCACAAGCGCTATCGCCACCACGCCAGCGTGCTCGGCTGCGAGATGAATTTTGCCATCTATCTGCCGCCTCAGGCCCTCACCGGCCAGAAGGTGCCCGTGCTCTACTGGCTCAGCGGCCTCACCTGCACCGATGAGAACTTCATGCAGAAGGCGGGTGCCCAGCGCATCGCCGCCGAGCTCGGCATCGCCCTGGTGGCGCCGGACACCAGCCCCCGCGGCGACGGCGTAGCGGACGATCCCGGTTATGACCTCGGCATGGGGGCAGGCTTTTACGTCAATGCCAGCCAGAGCCCCTGGCAGGCGCACTACCAGATGTATGACTACGTCACCCGCGAGCTGCCTGACTTGATAGAGACCCACTTCCCGGTCTCGACCCGACGCGCCATCAGCGGCCACTCCATGGGCGGTCACGGTGCGCTGATCGCCGCGTTGCGGGAGCCGGGTCGCTACCGCTCGGTCTCGGCGTTCAGCCCGATCTGCCACCCGAGCCGCTGCCCCTGGGGCCAGAAGGCGCTCGGCGCCTACCTCGGCAGCAATCCGCTGTTGTGGCAGGAGTGGGATGCCTGCCAGCTGCTGCGCCACCAGCCGGTCACGCCGCTGCCAACCTTGGTGGATGTGGGGCTGGATGATCCCTTCCTCGCCGAGCAGCTGCATATCGATGCGCTGGCCGAAGTGGCCGCCAGCAAGGGGTGGCCGCTGGAGCTCAACCGCCACGAGGGCTATGACCACAGCTACTACTTCGTGGCGAGCTTTATCGAGGCGCACCTGCGCTTTCACGCCCGCCACCTCTGATCAACACAGGCCCGTTACGGGCCTGTTTCAGTTGTGGTGATCGGTTGATATCAGCTGCCCGCTCGGGTCACGCCGCCGGAGCCTGCGATCTGCTGCTCCACCTTGGGATCGCCCCAGTAGGCGATGTTGCCTGAACCGGCGATGCCGACTTTCAGCGTCTCCTGCGCCCGCACCGCCACATCACCGCTGCCGGCGATATTGACCTCTACCTCGTTGCCGCGCATCTCGCTCCCGAGCACGTCGCCAGATCCGGCAATGTTCAGCTCGATGGCCTGCGCCGAACCGCTGCCCAGCTCCAGACTGCCGGTGCCAGCGATATTCCCTTCCAGCCGTTTCAGCTCCAGCTGACTGGCGACGATGTCACCGGTACCGGCCACCGACAGCACCAGCTCATCCCCCTTGAAGCCGCTCAGATCGCCGTTGCCGGTCCCGGCCAATGCCAGTTCGTTCAGCACCGGCAAGGTGATGGTCAGCTCCAGCGGCTCGGTAGGATCGAGCCGGTAACCCTCCTTCACCTCGATCTCCAGCTTGTCGCCGCTCTCGGTCAGCACCAGATAGGGCAGCAGGTTCTCCTGCCCCTTGATCAGGATACCGCGCGGCTCCCCCGCTACCAGATGGAGGGTGGCAGGCACCCCCGCCAGCACCCGGGTCACCCCGTCACCGAGCACCTGCTGGCGCTCGACCACAGCCCCCGTTCCGGTCACTCTGGTCTGATCCAGCCAGTGACAACCACTGAGCCCTGCCATCAACATGACAACCATCATCCATTTCATCGCTACTCTCCTCCTTATGTGTTGGCCATCCAGGGCCAATTGGTTTTCATGCTCTGCAAAGCGTGAGCCAAAAATTAACATGATGATTCAAAAGGAAATAACTATTTCACCCAGAACAAACCGAAGAATTCAGAGAGCCATTTAGACCATATTTTGGTGAAAATAACCATTCTCGAACGGATATGATTGTGGCTGATTGGCGGGTCGTCCTGCCGGTCACTATGCTGACAGCCCGTGGAAGTTTTTAATTGCCCTGCCGGTCTGTTGAGCCAATAGTGGTACTTCGTGCGTACCAAGCTCTCCATTGCGGTAATGTCATTACCACTGTCTTGTCAGTCTTCACTGCCAACAAGGAGTCAGAGCGTGACCCAAGCAAGCCCTCTCTATGCCACTGCCGTCGGTCTGCCGGAACCGACTCGCACCCCGTTGCTGACCGGCAGCGATCCCGAGCAGAAACGGCGCGAGCTGCTTGGCTACTTCTGCCAGACCTTCGATCTCTACGACTCGCTGTTCGACTGTCTGGCCGATGAGCGGGCCTGGTTCAACAAGGCGATCCCGCTGCGCCACCCGCTCATCTTCTACTACGGCCACACCGCCGCCTTCTTTATCAACAAGCTGCTGGCGGCACGCCTGATCGATCAGCGGCTGGATGCCCGCATCGAGGCCATGGTCGCCATCGGGGTGGACGAGATGAGCTGGGACGATCTGGACGAGACCCACTACGACTGGCCCAAGGTCAGCGAGCTGCGCAGCTATCGGGCCAAAGTCCGTTCGCTGGTGTGCGATTTTATTCGCCAGATGCCGCTCACCCTGCCCATCGACTGGCAGAGCCCGGCCTGGGTGATCCTGATGGGGATAGAGCACGAGCGCATCCACCTCGAGACCTCCAGCGTGCTGATCCGCCAGTTGCCGCTCGCCTGGGTGCGGCCGCAGCCTTATTGGCCCGCCTGTACCGAAGCCCGCCACCGCATTGATCAGGTGCCCGCCAACAGCCTGCTGCCGGTGGCCGGCGGCAAGGTGCGCCTTGGCAAGCAGGACGCCACCTACGGCTGGGACAACGAATATGGCGAGCGCCATATCGAGCTGGCCCCGTTTCAGGCCAGCCGCATGCTGGTGAGCAATGCCGAGTACCTCGCCTTCGTCCAGGCGGGCGGCTACGGCCAGCAACAGTGGTGGGATGAGGAGGGATGGGGCTGGTGCCAGTACGCCAAGGCGCAGATGCCCACCTTCTGGGTGGGTGACCCCGCCGAGCCCGAACAATTGCAGCTGCGGCTGATGACCGAGCAGGTCGCCATGCCATGGGACTGGCCGGTCGAGGTGAACCAGCTGGAGGCGGCCGCCTTCTGCCGCTGGAAGGCGGCCCAGACCGGACTCCCCATCCAGCTGCCGAGCGAGGCGGAATGGATGATGCTGCGCGAGCAGGTTCCCGGCGATCAGCCGGACTGGACGGAGGCCCCCGGCAATATCAATCTGGCCCGTTTCGCCTCCTCCTGCCCGGTGGATGCCTGCCCGCAAGGGGAGTTCTTCGATCTGGTGGGCAATGTCTGGCAGTGGACCAGCACCGCCATCGATGGCTTCGACGGCTTTAAAATCCACCCGCTCTACGACGACTTCTCCACCCCCACCTTTGATGGCAAGCACACCCTGATCAAGGGCGGCAGCTGGATCAGCACAGGTAACGAAGCGCTCAAATCATCCCGTTACGCCTTCCGGCGTCACTTCTTCCAGCATGCGGGTTTCCGCTATCTGGTCTCCCGTTATCAGGAACCCGTTATCGTGAATCCCTATGAAACCGACACGCTGGTCGCTCAGTACCTCGACTTCCAGTACGGCCCGAGCCACTTCGGGGTAGCCAACTACGCCAAGACGCTTGCTGATCTTGCTGGCGAGCTGTGCAGCAACCACCAGCGGGCGCTGGATATCGGCTGCGCCACCGGCCGCGCCAGCTTCGAACTGGCCCGCCACTTCCAGCATGTGGACGGGGTGGACTACTCGGCCCGCTTCATCGATGTGGCGCTGGCCCTCGCCAGTCAGGACAGTTTCCGCTACGCCATTCCGCTGGAGGGTGAACTGGTGGAGTATTGCGAGGCGCGCCTGTCGAGCCACGGGCTGGGGGCGAGTCAGGCTGAGCGCATCCACTTCAGTCAGGGGGATGCCTGCAACCTCAAGCCCAAATATGACCACTACGATCTGGTGCTCGCCTCCAACCTGATCGACCGGCTGCGGGAGCCCGCCCGCTTCCTGCGGGATATCGCCCCCCGGCTGCGCAGCGGTGGCCTGCTGGTGCTCACCAGCCCCTATACCTGGCTGGCGGAATATACCCCGCCCGCCAACTGGCTCGGCGGCATTCGCGAAAACGGCGAGGCGCTCACCACCTATCAGGCGCTGCAACGGCTGCTGGCGGCCGAATTCGAGGAGCACTGCCCGCCGCGGGATGTGCCCTTCGTCATCCGCGAGACCGCCCGCAAATACCAGCACACGGTGGCGCAGCTGACCGTCTGGCGCAAACGCTAATCCGCCGGTCGGCATGCAGATGAGAAGAGGGAGGCCAACGGGCCTCCCTCTTGTTATGGCAGTCAAAACGGCGCGAGTATCAATGCCCCTGCTCGTGATAGCGGCGCGCCAGCACGGCGCAGACCATCAGCTGGATCTGGTGGAAGATCATCAGCGGCAGCACCATGACCCCGACGCTGGCGGCGGGGAACATGACGTTGGCCATCGGCACCCCGTTGGCCAGACTCTTCTTGGAGCCGCAGAAGACGATGGTGATCTCGTCCGCCTTGTCGAAGCCGAGGCGACGGCTGATCCAGACGTTCCAGCAGAGCACCAGCGCCAGCAAGACGCAGCTCAGCAGCACGATACTGGCCAGATCGTACCAACTTACTTGACGCCAAATCCCCTGCACCACCGCCTCGCTGAAGGCGACGTAGACCACCAGCAGGATGGAGCTCTGATCCAGCTTGCCGATGAGCGGACGGTGGCTGTCGACCCAGCGACCAATGAGCGGGCGCGACAGGTGGCCCACCACGAACGGCAGCATCAGCTGCATCATGATGGACTGGATGGAGTGCCAGGTGTCGATCCCCTCCCCCTGCACGTGGATCATCATCCCCACCAGCACCGGCGAGAGGAAGATGCCGAGGATGCTGGAGGCCGAGGCGCTGCACACCGCCGCCGACACATTGCCCCCCGCCATCGAGGTAAAGGCGATGGCCGACTGCACGGTGGCAGGCAGGGCGCAGAGATAGAGGAAGCCGAGGTAGATAGCCGGGCTCAGCCAGCTCGGTACCAGCGGGGTGAGCAGCAGCCCGAGCAGCGGAAACAGCACGAAGGTGCTGAGCATCACCACCAGATGGAGCCGCCAGTGGCCGAGGCCCGCCAGCAGGTTCTGGCGCGACAGCTTGGCGCCATGCATGAAGAACAAGAGCGCCACCGCCAGCTTGGTCAGCAGACCGAACCAGACGGCCACCTGCCCCTCGCAGGGAAAGAGGGAGGCCAGGGTGACCACCGCAATCAGCACAACAGTAAAGGGATCCAGACGCACGAAAGGTCTCCATCAGAAGGGCATCCTGCTGCCGTGGCGACAGTCAGGATTGGGGAGGACAAGAAACAGAGCGGGAGATGTCTGGCACCTCCCGCTAAAACGAACCTCCAGCTTACCCCGATAACGGAGAGGCGCAACGTTGTGCAGCGGTTAATTGTTCATCAATGCTTAACGCCTTTGCTTTGTCGAATAGCGGAAGTTGACGACCCGCGGCCAGATAGCGCCAAACCGGCGATAAATGGATAAAAAAACGGGCGACCCAGGCCGCCCGTCTCGTTTTTTCGCCCAGCCGATCAGCGCTGGCTGGCCAGCTTGCCGTTGCCGCTTTTCTTCTCATTGCCGGCGAGCTTGCGGGCCTGCCGCTTCTCGAAGCGGGAGATCCACCAGTAGGCCAGCGCCGAGAAGACCGCGGTCATAAAGACGTTGATGAAGAAGGCGCGCACCAGATCCACCCCGGCCGGGAAGGCGGAGGCGCTCATGCTCACCACGAAGATGGCGATCAGCACCGACACCACGCCCATCCCGAACTTGCGCGACCCCATGCGGAAGTCGCGGGGGGTGTCGTCATGTTTCCAGCGGAACACGAAGTAGGCCACCATGATGAAGATCGGCGGCAACATGGCGGTGCCGGCGGTGAGGTTGATGGCGGTGTTCATCATCTGCTGCACCGACTCGGAGCCGAAGCCGTTGACCACCAGCATCGCGAACACGAAGACAAACTGCCACCAGGCGGCGCGCACCGGCACGCCGTGCTCGTTGAGCTGGGTGGTCTTCTCGCCGTAAACCCCCTGCGGGATCTCGGAGAAGTGGATCTTCACCGGCGCCGAGGTCCACATCATCATGGAGCCGAACATGGCGATGAACAGCACCACGCCGACGAAGCGGCCCACCAGCGCCTCGGAGAGCCCGAAGTACTGGGCCATGCCGGTGAAGATCTCCACCATGCCGCCGGCATAGGTGAGGCTCTCGCGCGGCACGAACACGTTCACCAGCAGGGAACCGACCGCATACATGGCACCGATGACAATGCCGGCACTGATGATCACCTTGATGAAGGACTTCTGGCCGCCCTTCACGTCATTGAGGTAGGCCGCCGCCGTCTCGGCACCGCCCGCCGCCTGGAAGATCCAGCACATGATGCCGAGGGTCGCCCAGTTGACGGTGGGAGTCATCGCCTCCAACGTGATGGGCTGGGCCGGCACATGATCGCCACTCAAAGCCATCAGGGCGCCCAGCACATAGATGGCGAACAGGGCAAACACCCCGTAGGCCACGATCTCGGCAATCTTGCCGAGCCAGCTCGCCCCCTTGGTGGAGATGTGGGTCGCCGCCGCAAACAGCACGATGGAGATGATCGAGGTGACCATGGGCGAGAAGCTGTACTCATAGCCCAGCATGGCGTAGGAGGCGTAGGCAATGACGTTGGGCAGCAGGGAGACGAACCAGAACAGGTTCACGAACCAGTAGAGAAACGAGCCCAGATAGGCCATCCGGGTGCCGAGCGGTTTTTTCAGCCAGTCGTACATCCCCGACTCGGAGTTTTTGTTGGCCGAGACGAACTCGGCGATGATGAAGACGAACGGGATGAAGTAGACGATGGTCGCCAGCAGGAAGATGGGGGCGGAGCTGAGCCCCAGCTCGATGTTGTTGTTGACGATGTTGCGCACGTTGAACACGGCGGCAAAGGTCATCGACAACAGGGCAAACTTGCCTATGGTGCCGCGTACGGATTCAGACATGGTGTCCTCCAGTGGACTCGCGCTCCCTGCGGGTAACGCTGTGACTCTGTGATGTGTTCGGCAAGGGTCTGTCGGCCCCGCGCTTTACTCTCTTGTTATGATCGGGCCGCGTGGACGGCCTCGTTGGTGAACCGGTGCAGTCTCCCGCACCGGCTCGCAATACCAGTCAGACGATCGGGGTGCCCGGCGCCATCGGCACCCGCGGCTGCAACAGCACGCTCTGGCTCTCGTCCGGGGTCTCGGCGCAGAGCAACATGCACTCGGATCGCTCGCCGCGCATCCTGGTGGGCTTGAGGTTGGTCAGCACCACCACCTCGCTGCCCATCAGCTCCTCTTCGCTGTAGTAAGGCACCAGACTGGTGACGGTCTGCAGCGGCCGCTCGCCACCCACGTCGATCTGGACGATGTAGAGTTTGTCGGCCCCGGGGTGGCGCACCACCTCCAGCACCTTGCCCACCTTCATCTCGACCCGTTTGAATTCGGCAAACTCGATCGTCTCGCTCATGCTCTTTTCCTTTTCTGGTTCAACGGTTTGCGGGTGGCCAACGGCCACCCGGTTTGATTGGAATTCAATGCAGTGGCTATGGCGTCTGCATGGCAACCTGCGCTGTCGGCTGGGCCTCTTTGGCACGCGCTTCGGCACTGAGGGAGGCCTCGTATCTGTTGTATTTCCACCAGGCGAAGCCGAGGAAAATCACGATCCCGCCGACGTTGTAGAAGATGATGGTCATGATGTCGGCGCCGGTCGGGAAGGTGGAGGCGAGGAAGCCCACCGAGAAGATGGCGATCAGCACCGAGACCACGGCGATGCCGGTGGTACGCGAACCCATCTTGAACTCCCGCGGCAGGTGGTCGAGCTTCAGGCGCAGATTGAGGTAGGCCAGCATGATGAACAGCGGCGGCAGCATGGAGGCGGCAGCGGTCATGTTGATGACGGTGTTCATCAGATCCTGCGCGGTGTTGGAGCCCAGAGTCGGGATCACCATCAGCGGCAGCACGATGAGGTACTGGATCCAGGCTGCACGGGCGGGCACGCCGTTCTCGTTCAGCTCGACCGTCTTCTTGCCGAAGATGCCGGCCGGGATCTCGGAGAAGAAGATCTTCACCGGGGTCGCCGTCCACATCAGCAGGGAGCCGAACATGGCGGTGAAGGAGACCAGCCCGACGAAGCGGTTCATCAGGATCTCCGGCAAACCGAAGTAGGCCGCCAGCCCTTCAAACACCTGCACCGAGCCGCCGGTATATTTCAGGGTGTCGCTGTGGACGAACACGTTGATCAACAGCGATGCGATGGAGTAGAGCACGCCGATAAAGATCCCGGCGACGATGATCACCTTCACGAAGGATTTGGAGCCCCCTTTCACGTCATTGACGTAGACCGCCACCGACTCGGCGCCACCGGCTGCCATAAAGATCCAGGTGGTGATGCCGAGGAAGGCCCAGCTGAAATCGGGGACCATGGCCTCTACCGTGATGGGGTCAGCCGGTTGCACGCCGCCCACCAGTGCCGCACCTGCCAGCAGAATGTAGGAGAGGGTCAGCAGCAGCATCAGGGACGAGGTCACCGAGGTGATGGGGCCCAGCATCTTGGCGCCGTTGGTGGAGACGTAGGTGGCAAAGGCGAACAGCACCATGCTCAATGCCGTGGTCGCCACCGGGGTGAGAATGTACTCGTAGCCGAGGAAGGCATAGGAGGCGTAGGCGATAACCCGCGGCAGCAGCGAGGTGAAGAAGAAGAGGTTCACGAACCAGTAGGTGTAGGCGGAGATAAAGGCCCAGCGACCGCCGAGGGAGCTCTTCACCCAGGCATACACCCCCGCTTCGGAGTTCTTATTCAGTGACACAAATTCCGCAATGATCAGACAGAACGGAATGAAGTAAAAAATGGTGGCCAGAAAGAACATCGGGGCCGAGGCCAGACCGATCTCGATGTTGTTGTTGATGACGTTGTTGAAGCTGAATACCGCCGCGAAGGTGAGCGACAGCAGACCAAACTTGCCTATCGTATTGCGTTTGGAATCAGACATGGTGCATCTCCAGACCTGTAGTTATTTCCGCGAAAGGGCGGGGCATGAGTTGTAGGGTGAGCCCCGCCCTTCCGGCTTTTATCAGTGCAGAACCGGCGGCTTGTTATTTGTTCTTGAAGTAGCCGCCTTCGACGGTGACCTTGATGATCAGCTTGCGCACCGGCCCGTCGCCGACGAACCGATAAGCCTCGTCGTTCTCGAAGATCACCACCTGACCGTTGCCGACTTTCTGGCGCTCACGCACCTCACCGGCCAGCCACTCGCGGTCGGTGGTGTCGTCATAAGCCTGCTCGACCGCCAGCTCGCTCTTGGCAGCCCACTCCACCGTCTCTGCCCCTTCCAGGTAGTAGTGGACGTCGAAGTAGCGGCGCTGCCCCTCGAACAGTGAGGTGGCCGGGCTGGCCCCCTCCTGCAAGCGGTAGGTGAGGGAGTCACCGATGGAGTGGCAGATGCCGGGCTTGAGGTTGGCCAGGTTGTTGATGGCCTCCACGCAGCGGCCCCACTTCTTGCCCTCCCGGTAGATGTTTTTGAACAGGGTCAGGTTGTCCAGGGTGATCATGCGAGGTTCCTCCCGCCGTTGATGGTGAGATCGAGCCCGGCCAGCGCAGCCGGATTGAGGTTGCCACGGGCGATGGGCAGCAGGGTCAGGCCGAAGCTGAACGGCTCGAAGCGCACCCGCCAGGAGTCCAGCACCTCGGAGCCCCAGGAGTTGGAGCCGAGCCCCAGCACCTTGTGATCCAGATTGAGGGTGAGATAACCGCAGGGCTCCAGCTCGTTGATGTGCTGCGCCGCGTGGATATGCTCCCAGCTGTAGGGCCAGACGCTCAGGTTGATGGGGGCATCGGGCCGCACGTAGAGACCGGCGCCGTGGCGGTTGGTCAGGGTCGCCCAGCGCACCTGCTGGCGGTTGCCGTTGTCCTGCGGGAAGGGGTAGTGCTCCCACATCTCGCTGACTGTGCTCTGGAAGCTGTCGATCCAGTTGCTCTGGCGGCTGTCCTGATAGTTTTCGCCCGGCCCCATGCCGTAGTAGTGCACCCGGTCGAGATCCTGACGAATGCCCAGCTCGAAGCCGATCTTGGGGATGATGTCGTCATAACCGCCGTAGGGCTGACCGGACAGCGCCACGTGCAGCTGGCCGTTCGGGCTCAGGGTGTAGACGTAGCGGCAGCGCATGCCGAAGTCGAACACCGGCGGCGCGATCAGGCTCTCGACCGTCACCTCGACCGCCTCACCCAGCTGGCGCCAGCTCAGAGTGCGGAAGTGCTCCTGCATGATCTGCAGGTGGTTCGGGTGCCACAGGCTCTCGTACTCCTGCTTGTGGTTGTCGATCATCGGCTTGAAGAAGGTGAGGCGCGGCGAGCGCTCAATCAGCTCGATACCATCCTGCTGCCAGCTCACCAGCTTGCCGTCGAGGCGCGAGAAGCGCAGGGCAAAGCCGCTACCGCTCAAGGTCAGCGCGAGGCGCTCATCAGCGTCGGTAATCTGCAACGGGGTGGCGTTGGGATTGGCAAAGGGCTGCAGCTGGCGAGTCGACTCTTTCAGCTGGAACTGGTACTGGCCCAGCTCGTGCTCCGCCGCGCTGTAACGGGTGGCGGTGGCCTTGATGACCCGCAGCTGGACGAAGGTTTCCCGCCCATCGAGGGATGGCAGTTCGAGTTGCAACTCGGTGATGGCACCGGGAGCACCCCCTTCCAGCCGGATTTGCTGGCTGGCCAGCAGTTCGCCCTCGGCCTTCACCTCGACCAACAGGCGGATGTCGTCGAGAGTGGAGAACCAGTAGCGGTTTTCCACCGCCAGCTTGCCGCTCGCCAGATCCAGGGCGCGCACCTTGACCGGGCAGATCACCTGCTTGTATTCGCGCAGGCCCGGCCCCGGGGTCTGATCCGGATAGATGAGGCCATCCATGCAGAAGTTGTAGTTGTTGGGGTAGTCGCCGTAGTCGCCGCCGTACTTGTAGACGGGGCGGCCCTGCTCGTCCTGATCCAGAATGCCGTGATCGCACCACTCCCAGATGTAGTGACCCTGAATGTGGGGATGGCGGTCGAACACCTGCTGGTATTCGCTGAGGCCACCCGGGCCGTTGCCCATGGCGTGGGCGTATTCGCAGAGGATGCGCGGCTTCGCCATCGGGAACTCGCCGAAGCAGTTCATCTGGGAGACGCGGGAGTACATGGTACTCACCACATCCACCACCTCGGCATCGCGATCCTCTTCGTAGTGCACCAGCCGGGTCGGGTCGATCGCCTTGCAGCGCTGGTACATGGCTCTGATGTTGCAGCCGTAGCCGGACTCGTTGCCGAGCGACCAGATGATGATGGAGGGGTGGTTCTTCTGGGCGTGCACGTGGCGCTCGATGCGATCCACGAACACCGGCTCCCAGAAGGGGTCGTCGGTGATGCGGCTGAGATCGCCGACGTTGGCAAAACCGTGGGTCTCCACGTCGGTCTCCGCCATCACGAACAGACCGTACTGGTCGCACAGCTCGTAGAAGCGCGGGTCGTTCGGGTAGTGGGCGGTGCGCACCGAGTTGAGGTTGTGCTGCTTCATCAGCACGATATCGCGTTCAACACGGTCCATGCCGACCGCGCGGCTCTTGAGGTGGTCGTTGTCGTGACGGTTCACCCCGTGCAGCTTGAGGTAGTGGCCGTTGACGTAGAAGAGGCCATCCTTGACCTTGATTTCACGCACCCCGACCCGCTGCGGGATCACTTCCAGCAGCTCGCCCTGACCGTTGTAGAGGGAGAGTTGCAGCTGATAGAGGTAAGGATCTTCGGCGCTCCACAGATGGGGGTTGGCCAGATCCAGCGTGAAGCGGCAATCACACTTGCCGTCGATGGCGAGATGGTCGAGGGAGCCGCTGGCGATCTCGCTGCCCTGATCCAGCAGGGACCAGACCAGACGGTGATCACGGGCGGCCGCCCCCAGGTTCTCGAGCTGGATATCGCAGCTCAGGGTAGCGCTCTGATTGTCATCGGCCAGCGCGGTGCGGATGAAGAAGTCCTGCACATGGGCGGCCGGTTTGCCCACCAGATAGACGTCGCGGAAGATCCCCGCCATCCACCACATGTCCTGATCTTCGATATAGGTGGAGTCAGCCCACTGCATCACCCGCACCGACAGCAGGTTCTCGCCGATGTTGGCGTAGGCGCTGATATCGAACTCGGCGGTGAGGCGGCTGCCCTTGCTGAAGCCGACGTAGTGGCCGTTCACATAGACCTCGAAGTAGGTCTCCACCCCGTCAAACTTGATGATCACCTGCTCGCCGTCCCAGGCCGGGCTCAGCGTGAAGCTGCGCTGATAGGCGCCGGTGGGGTTGTTGGTCGGCACGAAGGGCACGTCGATGGGGAAGGGAAAACCTTCGTCGGTGTACTGCAGATTGCCATGCCCTTCCATCTGCCACATGTTGGGCACGGTGATCTGGCCCCACTCGCTCATGGGGCTGTGATAGAAGGCCTCCGGCACCTGCAGGGGGTGGTCGAAGTAGTGGAACTGCCACTGGCCGCCAAGGCTCAGAAAACGGCGGCTCAGCTCGCGCTGCATGGTGGCCGCCAGCGCGTGGTCGGCATAAGAGAAGAAGTAGGCGCGCGGAGCCAGCCTGTTTTCACCAACGAATTGGACGTTTTCCCAGTTATTCACATGTCCTCCCGGAACAAGGCAACGTTAACTGGGTAAACTCTAGATAAACATTTACTAAATATCAGCTTTGGATTGGTAAAGTTTTAACCTGATCACAATGAACAGATGGTTTTGTGAGCGAGATCAGAAGCGGGAGATAAAGGAGGGCAAGATATGGATGAGTGGCATAGATGTTGATAGCCGTTGGCTGAACTGCAATAAAATCAACTATAAAACAATATGATATGAAGTTACTGGATGATATGGGAAAGAGGTTTGCTTGGGAGAGGTGTCGCACCACCGCAAGATGGCGCGACTAAAAAGCAGAGTGTTTTACTAAAATCAGCGAGTGGTGCCACGCAGGGTCAACTTGCTCGGTACCAGCACCCGAAGGGGAATATCCCGCTCGTCTCGCAGCCGCTCAACCAGCAAATTGACCCCCTGGGAGCCCATCAACTCGGAGTGGATCCGCACCGTGGAGAGCGGCGGGAAGGTGAACTTGGCGGTCGGAATATCGTTGACGCTGATAAGCTCGATCTGCTGGGGAATCGCCAGTCCCTTCTCATGAATGGCACGCAGCACACCGATGGCGATGGAGTCGGAGGCGACAAACAGCGCCTTGGGCCAATCCCCTGCCAGCATCTCCTTCGCCAACTGGTAGCCGGAAGCGCTGGAGAAGTCCCCACGATAGAGATCGCTCTCCTGCACCACCCCCAGCCGCTGGCCATAATCCCGGAAGGCCAGTTCGCGCAGATCCGGATTCTCATCCTGGCCACCGATATAACCGATGCGCTGGTGCCCCTGAGCGATGAAGTAATCGACGACCTGCTGGCTGATCAGGGCGAGATCCACATCGACCGAGTCGAACTCTCCCTGTGAACGGCAGTCGACAAACACCAGCTGGCTGGAACAAGCCCTTAGCTGGACGAGACGTTCGGCTGTGAGTGTGCCGACCACCAGAATGCCATCCACGGCGCTCAGCTCGCGCCCTTCACCACAGTTGTAGAGATGGGTCAGTTCGATATTGAGGCGGGCACTCTGGGTCTCGATGCCATAACGGATGGCGAGATAGTAAGGGTCGTTGACCTCGGTACTCTGGGGATAGGCATAGACCACCAGAAAGTGCAGCTTGCTCTTGTGTACCCCCTTGCGGGCGCTGCTGGTCTTGTACTCCAGCCGTTCGGCAATCTCGAAGATCCGCTGCTTGGTCTCTTCCTTGACGCTCAGGCTGGGATCCTCGTTCAGTACCCGGGATACCGTGGCGAGCGACACCCCCGCCTCCTGTGCAATTTCCTTCAACGTAGCCATCAATACCTCGCTGGCAGCATCACGTGTTAATCGGTAACGGCTAAAGAGTAACGGGCAATCCCTTGATAGCCCAGCATTTTTACTAAAATGCCGATAGCAGGGCCGATTTTTGAAACGCAGAAATGCAAAAAGGCCTCCCGAATGGGAGGCCTCTTCTAAATAGGTGCCTGACAGTGTCCTACTCTCGCATGGCGAATGCCACACTACCATCGGCGCTACCGCGTTT
>OEQX01000092.1_pt1 | contig 31568 bp, 44 predicted proteins | sample 1539851 | NCBI WGS metagenome assembly OEQX01 (sample SAMEA3891238, study PRJEB23780) | metagenome | biome: terrestrial biome; feature: animal house; material: water of meat washing | place: Italy | collected 2015-05-12
CTTCTCTGCTAAACACTGGCAGCACTACTCTAAGGTAGAAGCTGACCGGGCAAAGCGTGAGGCTGACCGCGCTGACGTTGAAGCTAGTAAGTTGGGGAACATGAACAACCTCGCAGCAAACATTGAGAATGCGTCAACAGACCCTAACATTGTAATCTTCAAGGGTCAGGTAGTATCTCGCGGAAACCTAATGGCTGCAATAAACCTTCGGGAAGAACCTTCTGTCGGTTCGTGGTGGGGGACTCAAAGTCTGATGTCTGCCGTAGAAGTTAATGGCAGGAAGCGTATGCTTACACAACTATACTCCGAGGGAACTGCTGGTGCTGATGACCGAAAGACAACGCTTGTAACTCATGAGTATGACGCCAACGAGAGCATCGGGCGCTCTTCATATGCGCATCTTCTACATAACGAGTCCCGCTGGTGGTCTAGACAGCATGGCGCTTTGGGCTACCAGACTGGCTGGGATGACCCAACGAGCAGTAGACGGGCGCCATATTGGATCGATGATGTCGCCAATAACGATGGTGGGTGGGTTCCTGCATTGTCTGTTCATACCCGTGCAACTGGTGGCTACCCTGTGAGGGCGACTCAAGGACTCATCTCTAGGGGTCCGAGCGCATGGGCTGATTACGGTTTCCGTCTTCGTGGTGATGGTCTGAACGCATCTACCTTCTTCCTAACAATGGGGGCAAACATTCAGTGCTGGACTACTGGGTATGATGGCGTACAGGCCAATTTCGAGTTCGCAAAAAACCCTGTGTCGGACATCCGGCTTAAGGACATCACAGGGAAGGTAGACGAGTCCAAGTGTCTCAATAACATTGAGCGCATGAACTTCGTAGAGTTCACCTTTAAGCGGGATGCAAACAAGCAGGTTCGTCGCGGTGTTATTGCGCAGGAAGTCCAGAAGATTGACCCACAGTACACTAGCCTGTCTGTCATGGAGGCTACCAACGAGACCCCTCGTGTGGAGACCTTACAGTTAGACCTCACGCCAATGACGCTTGATGCCCTAGCAGCAATCAAAGAGTTGTCGAGTCAGGTCAAGGAACTCAAGGCCGAACTTAAACAACTCAAGGAAGCTAAATAACAACGAGGCCACGGATGGCTGACATTAGGAGGACACAATGTTGTCATTAGATTTTAACAACGAGGTAGTGAAGGCTGCTCCGATTGTAGGGACAGGTGTAGCCGATGGTGCTGCCCGTCTGTTCTTCGGACTGTCCCTTAACGAGTGGTTCTATGTAGCCGCAATTGCCTACACAGTGGCTCAAATTGGTGCCAAGGTAGTCGATGTGATTATCAAATGGAAGAAGGAGGGTAAAGATGTCTAACGATAAATCTTTGATTCAATTCCTTGAGATGCTGGACACTGAGATGGCTCAACGTATGCTGAAAGACCTTCAGGATGACGAGAAGCGAACACCTCAACTGTACAACGCGATCGGGAAACTGTTAGAGCGCCACAAGTTCCAAGTCTCCAAGTTACAGCCAGACCGTAACATCCTTGGTGGACTGGCAGATGGACTCGAAGAGTACCAGAACATGGTGGGTGCTGATGGTCTCACTGAAGATGAGAAGTACACGCTTAACTGATAGGATAACTCAAGGATACTACATATAGTGTCCTTTATGATATTCTAACACAACTCACGGTGACTCTACGTGAAATCTGAGAAATGGGGAGGGTAGTTATGCTCAAGAATTTAAAGAGCTACGCCATAATCGCTGCGTTTGCCTTGGGAATTACCCTTGCGTATAACCACGGCTATGACAAGGCTAACACTAAATGGGAACAGGAGGTGCACAATGAGTACGTTAAGAAAGTTGAGGCGACTGCGGATAAACAAGCTGCTCTCAATGAAGTCTCACGACAATACCAAGAAGACCTTGCGGCGCTGGAAGGCAGCACTGATAGGGTCATTAATGATTTGCGTAACGATGGTAAGCGGCTGCGTGTCAAACTATCAGCCACCTCACGAGAACTCCAAGCTAACGGTGGATGCCTCGTTGATGGTCGAGCCGAACTTGACGAAGAGTTTAGTAAGCGTCTTATCGGAGTAACTCAAAGAGGGGATGCGTGGATTAAGGCGCTCCAAAATACAATCAGGGAAATGCAACATAAGGAGAAACATAATGGCACAATCCCAAGAAGCTAAGAATGCGCTCATCGTGGCGCAACTTAAGGGTGACTTCGTGGCTTTCTTATTTGTACTGTGGAAGGCTCTGAACTTACCTAAACCAACCAAGTGTCAGATTGATATGGCACGTACACTCGCTAACGGCGACCACAAGAAGTTTATCCTTCAGGCGTTCCGTGGTATCGGCAAGTCCTTTATCACCTGTGCGTTCGTCGTGTGGGTCTTATGGCGTGACCCTCAACTTAAGGTGCTCATCGTGTCTGCCTCTAAGGAACGTGCGGACGCTAACTCCATCTTCATCAAGAACATCATCGACCTCTTACCGTTCCTCTCTGAGTTGAAACCTCGACCGGGACAGCGTGACTCTGTGATTAGCTTCGACGTTGGTTTGGCGAAACCCGACCACTCACCCTCTGTGAAGTCTGTGGGTATTACTGGTCAGTTGACTGGTAGCCGTGCTGACATTATCATCGCGGATGACGTGGAGGTTCCCGGCAACAGTTCTACAAGTTCTGCTCGTGAGAAGCTGTGGACGCTGGTAACTGAGTTTGCTGCATTGCTCAAGCCTTTGCCTACCTCTCGTGTTATCTACCTTGGGACACCTCAAACTGAGATGACTCTCTATAAGGAACTCGAAGATAACAAAGGGTACAGCACAGTAATCTGGCCAGCACAGTATCCACGTAATGATGCTGAGGCTCTCTACTATGGCGACCGACTGGCTCCTATGCTTAAGCAAGAGTATGATGAAGGCTACGAGATTCTTCGTGGACAACCTACTGACCCTGTTCGATTCGATACGGATGACCTCCGTGAACGTGAACTTGAATATGGTAAAGCTGGCTACACTCTACAGTTCATGCTGAACCCTAACCTATCCGATGCTGAGAAGTACCCGCTGAGGCTCCGTGATGCCATTGTGTGCGCAGTGGACACTGAACGTGCCCCATTGTCCTACCAGTGGTTGCCGAACCGTCAGAACCGCAATGAGGAACTTCCTAACGTGGGTCTGAAGGGTGACGACATTCACAGCTTCCATGTGTGTTCCTCTAAGACCGCTGAGTACCAGCAAAAGATTCTCGTCATTGACCCCTCTGGTCGTGGTAAGGATGAAACAGGTTACGCAGTCCTCTACACCCTGAACGGCTACATCTACTTGATGGAGGTCGGTGGGTTCCGTGGTGGCTACGATGACCCTACCCTAGAGAAGCTCGCTAAGAAGGCCAAGCAGTGGAAGGTTCAGACGGTCGTACACGAGAGTAACTTCGGTGATGGTATGTTCGGTAAGGTATTCTCTCCTGTTCTCCTGAAGCACCACAAGTGTGCACTCGAAGAGATTCGGGCTAAGGGCATGAAGGAGATGCGAATCTGCGATACCATTGAACCGTTGATGGGTTCCCACAAGCTAATCATTCGTGATGAGGTTATCCGTGAAGACTATCAGACTGCTCGTGACCTTGATGGGAAACATGATGTGCGCTACAGTGCGTTCTATCAGATGACCCGTATGACTCGTGAGCGAGGCGCTGTGGCACACGATGACAGACTTGATGCTATCGCATTGGGTATCGAATGGCTACGCGAGGGGATGCTTGTAGACAGCCGTATCGGTGAAGAAGAGATGACCCTTGAGTTCCTTGAGCACCACATGGAGAAACAGACCATTGGTGGCGACCAGATTCATAGCTACGATGTTGGAGGTGTGGACATCTACTATGAGGACGATGGGGACTCTAGCAGCTTCATTGAGTGGTAATAGATAAGTATGCGGGAAAGGTGCATAGGTAAGCACTCAGTACCGCTACGTTACCATTGAGTAACTTACTGATATACATGAAGAAATCAATACGACTCACTATTGGGAAGGGCACCCTAAGACAACTTAAAGACACTTAAAGACTGCATATGCAAAGTGCATACTTAGTGACTACATTCACAACACTCTTAAAGGGAGGATAGTTATTATGAACATCTATGAAAGACTACACTCCAAGGGTGTACTGAATGTTGCTACTGGCTGTATTGAGTTTAGTGGTTATCGTTCTAATGGTTATGGTATCATCAAACTTAATGGAAAGAACCAGAAGGCACATCGAGTGTCCTACATACTGGAACATGGAGAGATACCTGAAGGAATGGTCGTTAGACACAAGTGTGATAACCCTGCTTGCTTCAACATAGCTCACCTTGAGTTAGGTACACAACAGGACAACATAAAGGATATGCACGAACGTGGCAGGTCTAAGCGTGTAATATCTGATATGGATATAGCTGAGATTCAAGCCTCCAAGGAGTCATCCAAGACTCTGGCAGACCGTTATGGTGTCACCACAAGACGCATAAATCAACTACGGTAAGGAGGTTACAATGATGCGGCTACTAATCTATCTACTGCGGCATCGTGTGACTTGGCGATTTCTCTGTCTACTTGCTGCTTCCATTGGTCTCGCATCTAGTGCTGAACACATCGGTGAACTGGAGACTCTGCTTTGTTCTCTACTCACTTGTGTTCCTTAGACTACTCATTGGCGCTTAGTGCGCTCTTAGTGATTATGGTCGATATTCATCTTCCCTATAATCACTGTAAGAAGTCAACTCTAAGAGTAAACCCTTATGTACCCTCTATGGTCTACAGGGTCTCTTAGGGTCTCTCACGTAGTCTCACCTTATGATAGAGCCTCTGTGGTTAACCTTATGAGAGACTTGATGTACCCTTTAAGAATCCTACAGAAAAATCTGAGTGAGTATCTCATAGTTCATACACACCGAGTTCCCCCCTATGGCCTCCTTATTAGCTCCGCTAACCTTCAGTTCCACCCAAAGAGTGCCACCCCTTATGGTAACTTATGGTTTACTTAATGTCAATCCTTATGTGGGACATTGGGTGAATCATTGGGATGACCACTAGATGTGGTGCTTAGAGTGACCTTATGACCACTATATGTAGTCCTCTCTGTGTCCCTATCTGTAATCACCTTATGTTTCCTCTTTGAGTTAACACCTTGTTAGCTACGCTAACCTTATGTCATCACCTTGTTAGCTACGCTAACCTTATGTCACCTCTTAATGTCTATCCTTATGGCTGCCTCTCCTTATGTTAACCTTCAGTCGTTGCCTTCAGTCTATAGACACCTATCGTTACCACTCTAAGTCCAGCCTTAAAGGCCCTACAGCTAATGCGACTCACTATTGAGAATGGTTGTTTATAGTCTTATTACTATTCCCTTCCTTATAGGGGGAAACTTAAAGACTACTTAAAGAGGACTATTTGTTACTTTAAGTATTGACTCTAAGATTAGATAGTGTATTCTTCATCACATCAAGGCGACACGGTAACACCGGATAGCTAAGATGCCACGGTCAAGTGGTTAAGTAGACAACCTGATAAGTCATATGAAAAACAGGTATTGACAAGAAGTAAGAAACAACGTAGTATAGCAGTCGTCAACAACTGGTCGCCCTCTGAAACAACATGAGGTGTCACGGTGAAAACAAAGTGGTTGACAAGCAGTAACGATAAGATGTAAGATGTATGACATGCAGTAAGGGTGTAGGGATAGGAACCGAGAAACCTGCCCGTGACCCGCCAAGGATAAGGCACTAGCCGTGAGTCGAATTCGGTCACTCATCGCATAAAAGAATAACAGGTTGACAGTCTCCTTTAAAAACTGTAAGCTGTACCGGAAACATACATAACGTTCTTGTGAGGTCACACACTGAAAGTGACTCGGTGCTAACAAACCTGCACTTAAAGCTCTTTAACAATATGGATAAACAGTGATGACGCCGATAGCGATTAACTCAAGGGCATACATTAGGTAACAGCGTGTGCTCTTTATGATAATCACTTTACTTACAATAGGACTAACACCATGAGTGAACTTCTGGCAACATCTAAAATCAAAGGCCAATGCACTGTAACACTGCGCGAGTATAACCACGGGGCAATGGGGAGCACCTACGTTGTGCGATACGGTAAACAGGCCACACATTGGGTAAACCTTGTTTTGGCACAAGAAGAGTATCAAGCCTGTGTGATACACCAAGCAACATGTGCAGGCTGGAATGACTGATAACGCTATTTTCACTCGCTGGACAATAGCCTTCGAGCCTACCTAGCGATTAACTCAAGGGCGCACATTAAGTAACAACGTGTGCTCTTTATGATAATCACTAACATACATAATGAGGCACTATCATGATTTACACTAACGAACCTGCAAACGTATTCTATGTACTGGTATCAGCGTTCCGCTCCAACCTCTGGGATGAAGTCAATATAAGTCGTCATCGTCACATGGTTAACTCACTGCGTAATGCACCGCTTGAATACGGTAGCGTTGAGTCTACAGACTTGACTGGTTGTTATCGAGAGGCTATCGCAAGTGCACCGACTGAGGAACTGACCGTTCGTGTACGCTGTGCTAACAAAGCTCAAGCAATAGCGGTCGCACGTCTGGCTTGTAATGAGTTCGATCAAGATTGTGTATTGGTCTATAAGTCACAGACGCACACGGCTGGCTTAGTGTATGCTAGAGGCATTAATGGTTATAAAGCCGAACGTCTGCACGGTAGCTTACAGCGCATCCCTAGAGGTGCACCAATACAAGGCTGCTTCACGGTTGACGAGTTCGGCAAATACTGGCAGGTAGCATAACATGGTCGCACTATTGAGATGACGGCACTAGCGATTAACTCAAGGTGACTCGAAAGAGAAGCCTTTATGATAATCACTAATATCTAACATTCACACAAAGAGGGTACTAAAATGGAACGTAACGCTAACGCTTATTATGAACTGGTGGCTGCAGCTGTGGAAGCATTCAACGAGCGCATTCAGTACGACCGACTGACTCAAGATGATGACTACTCTGATGCACTGCATGAGGTTGTTGAGGGGATGGTTCCGCACTACTACAGCGAAATCTTTACGGTAATGGCTGCTGATGGTATCTCGCACGAATTCGATGATTCAGGTCTTATGCCAGACACCAAGGACGTGACAAGAATCCTTCAGGCTCGCATCTATGAGGCACTGTATACTGATGTGCAAGATGATAGCGATGTGGTATGGTTCGAAGAGAACGAAGAGAACGAGGAGGATGACGAGTAATGAACGTCAAGCAATATGGTCTGACATCGCAAACTGTATTGTTCTATAGTGACATGGTGCGTTGCGGGTTCGATTGGGGACTCGCAATGGCCCAGCTAAAAGAACTGTACGACAACAACAAAGCAATTGCACTTGATAATGATGAGGCAAACTAAATGTTCACTAACTGGTCTGGATGGTTCTTCACAGGATGGCAGGTAACAGGTGGCTCTAAGCACATCACAGGCATCACAAACTTGGGCATCGTCGCACTATTAATCACTCTCTTTGCACTCTATAAGGTGACACCACATGTTATACGTATTTGTCGCACTCGTTTACACTCTAATCGCGCTGTACTTCCTGAAGGACTTCACAAAGGGTCTCAAGGTACACAAAGCTAACTTCTCGCACCTGAAGTATGGCTTCATTCCACGATTCACAGTCCGTGAACGCAACGGGCGCTTTAAGGCTAACAAGGTAGGTATCTTCTATGTTGCAACACACTGATAGTTTAACTAAGAAAGTTCTGTACACACTGGCATATGGTGCTACCAACAAGACTCTAATGCAGGCACTGCACCTGAAGCGGATACCCGCCAGAGAGGTGGCAAAGGCCCGTAAAGAAGCACGTTTAATCCTCAATTCTCTCTCTTAAAGTCAACTAAATAGGACACAATCTAATGAACTACACCGACATTCAGGCACGTCTGGCAATCATCAAGTCTCTACCGCTTAGCGAACTGGACAAGCGCCAGCCTCTTTTGGTCGAACTGGCTGCTGACATCGTGAACGGTGAGACTAGTGACGGTAACGACACAAACGGGTCGCAGGGTCTTGAATATCAGGACTGGTGGCACTCTCTCGGTTATCTCATGCGTGATGCAGGTTTCCGCATGTTGGGTAATGGTCACTTCAGTGCGGCCTACTCGCACGAAATGTTACCGGGACGAGTCATTAAGGTTGGCTTTAAGAAAGAGGATTCAGGCGCTGCATACACTGCATTCTGTAGGATGCACCAAGGCCGTGCTGGTATCCCTAACGTCTATCACGTAGCACGTCATGCAGGTTGCTATACGGTAGTACTGGACCGTTTAAAAAGCTGTGACGACGATAATTATGACCATGAGGTATACGCTGACCTCGCACGTTACTTTGTGGAGTCGGATTGCCATGACGCAAGCGACTTTGCATAGGATGATTACGAGTTCATCGAAACGTGCAAGATGATTCGCGAATTCTTCAAAGGGATTGCATCGTTCGACATGCACAACGGGAACATTATGTTCGACGATAACGATGTTCCGTACATCACTGACCCAGTTAGTTTCTCACATGACCGTGAACGTGAGGACGTTTTTCCTCTGGACCCTGAAGCACTGATTGCCGAGGTCGAGGCGATAGCTAACGAGCGCATCATTGAACGCTGCCGCAACCGCAAGGCCAAGTGTGACCCTAACGGAACTTACTGGATGAACAAGAAAGCTAACATGAAACAACGTAAGCACAACCGTAAGCGACGCGCCAAGGTAGCTGAACGTGACCGCTTACACTTCATGGCAATCCGTAGGGAACTTGGTGTAATCGACCGGAACGAACGCCGTGCTGAGATGCTCATGGGGTCTGCGTGGCATGACTTCTGTTTACACAACGGTAACGCAACGGTACGCAAGATTGACCAAGTGAACGGCCTTAAGTGGCAACTAGGGGACCGATTGGCAATACAGGCTGGTCGCCCTTTGAACATCGACAAGGTACTTGACGCTCAACTGATGGGCTGATAAGGTGTATCTTCAAGGTCGGCACTGACTGCTGGCCTTTATAGATAAACTTTCTTAACAACGTGAGGCAACAATGACTAACGTAATCAACGCACCAAAGAATGACTTCTCTGACATCGCTAACGCAATCCAGCCTTACAACATTCTGGCTGACCATTACGGCGCACAGCTTGCAGCTACGCAGCTTGAGTTAGAACATGAAGCGCACACCGAAGGCGAGAAGCGTTTCCTTAAGGCAATGGAGCGTCAAATCAAAGCGGGTGAGTTCGGTGACAACGCAGTGGCTAAACCTCTCCTGTCATCCCTCGCACCGAAGTTTATCGAGGCGTGGAACACTTGGTTCACTGAAGTGGAAGAGAAGCGTGGCAAGCGTCCAGTGGCCTACAATCTGGTACAGAAGGTTGCACCTGAAGCTGCTGCATTCATCACACTGAAGGTCACGCTGGCTTGCTTGACGAAAGAAGAGTTCACCAACCTGCAATCAGTCGCTACTAAGATTGGGCGTAGCATTGAAGATGAACTGCGTTTTGGTCGCATCCGTGACGAAGAAGCGAAGCACTTTAAGAACCATGTACAGGAGGCACTGAACAAGCGCGTTGGTATCGTCTACAAGAAAGCATTCATGCAAGCCGTAGAAGGCAAGATGTTAGACGCTGGTCAACTGCAAACCAAGTGGACTACGTGGACACCTGAAGAATCAATTCACGTTGGTGTGCGCATGTTGGAACTGCTCATCGGGTCTACTGGTCTCGTTGAGTTACACCGACCGTTTGCTGGTAACGTTGAGAAGGATGGTGAGTACATCCAGTTAACCGAACAATACGTTGACCTGCTATCTAAACGTGCTGGTGCACTGGCTGCGATTGCACCGATGTATCAACCTTGCGTGGTTCCTCCGAAGCCTTGGACTTCTCCGGTCGGTGGTGGCTATTGGGCTGCTGGTCGCAAGCCTCTCTCTCTGGTTCGTACTGGTTCCAAGAAGGGACTTGAGCGTTACAACGATGTGTATATGCCTGAAGTCTACAAGGCGGTGAACATCGCACAGAATACTCCTTGGAAGATTAACAAGAAGGTTCTGGCAGTGGTCAACGAGATTGTGAACTGGAAGCATTGCCCTGTTGACGATGTACCTGCTCTGGAACGTGGTGAACTGCCTGTTAAACCTGAAGACATCGACACGAACGAAGCATCTCTTAAAGCGTGGAAGAAAGCGGCCTCCGCAATCTACCGCAAAGAGAAAGCGCGAGTGTCTCGCCGCATGAGCATGGAGTTCATGTTAGGTCAGGCCAATAAGTTCGCACAGTTTAAAGCTATCTGGTTCCCTATGAACATGGACTGGCGCGGTCGTGTGTATGCAGTCCCAATGTTTAACCCGCAAGGCAACGACATGACCAAAGGTCTGTTAACGCTCGCTAAGGGTAAGCCAATCGGTGTCGATGGGTACTACTGGCTGAAGATTCACGGTGCTAACACTGCTGGTGTAGACAAGGTGGACTTTGCTGAGCGCATCAAGTTCATTGAGGACAACCACGAGAACATCATGAGCGTAGCGGCTGACCCAATTGCTAACACTTGGTGGGCTGAACAAGACTCTCCGTTCTGCTTCCTCGCGTTCTGCTTTGAGTATGCAGGAGTCCAGCACCACGGGATGAACTACAACTGCTCTCTGCCGCTGGCGTTCGATGGTAGCTGCTCCGGTATTCAGCACTTCTCCGCAATGCTTCGTGATGAAGTAGGTGGACGCGCTGTTAACCTGCTGCCCAGCAAGGAAGTCCAAGACATCTACCGCATCGTTGCCGAACGTGTGAACGAGATGCTCCGCGAAGCGGTAATAAACGGCACTGATAACGAAGTGGAAACCGTGACTAACAAGGACACTGGTGAAATCACTGAGAAGCTCAAGCTGGGAACGAAAGAGTTAGCTGGTCAGTGGCTGGCCTACGGTGTGACTCGCAAGGTCACTAAGCGTTCGGTCATGACGTTGGCTTATGGCTCAAAAGAGTACGGCTTCCGTGACCAAGTTCTTGAGGACACCATTCAGCCAGCTATCGACGATGGCAAGGGCTTGATGTTCACTCAACCGAACCAAGCGGCTGGCTACATGGCTAAACTGATTTGGGAATCGGTAACGGTCACAGTTGTCGCAGCGGTTGAAGCGATGAACTGGTTGAAGTCTGCTGCTAAACTTCTGGCTGCTGAAGTCAAGGACAAAAAGAATAAAGAAGTCCTCCGCAAGCGTTGCGCAGTACATTGGGTAACACCTGATGGTTTCCCTGTGTGGCAGGAGTATCGTAAGCCAGTACAGACACGCTTGAACCTGATGTTCTTAGGCCAGATTCGTCTACAGCCTACCGTGAACACCAACAAGGATAGCGGAATTGACGCACGTAAGCAGGAGTCGGGCATTGCTCCTAACTTTGTCCACTCAATGGATGGAAGCCACCTCCGCATGACTGTGGTGCGCTCCAATGAGGTCTACGGTGTGGAATCCTTCGCACTGATTCATGACTCCTTTGGCACTATCCCGGCTGACGCTGGCAACCTGTTTAAAGCTGTACGTGAAACGATGGTGAACACCTATGAAGAAAACGATGTACTCGCAGACTTCTATGACCAGTTCGCTGACCAGTTACACGAATCCCAGCTTGATAAGATGCCTGAGATGCCAGCTAAGGGCGCTCTCGACCTCCAAGAAATCCTGAAGTCAGACTTTGCGTTTGCCTAACGGAATCTAATACGACTCACTATTGGGAGCCTTAGGGCTTCCTAAACTTTAAGATACTTTAAGTTCTAACTTTAAGAGGAAACACAATCATGTTTACTTTCATCACTTCATTAGGTGCTATCGTTTCAACCATACTTGCTGCAACCTATTACAACCGTTCCAAAGTATTCCTTCACAAGCTGGTTAAAGAAGAGAAGAACTCTCATACACTTAAGGAGAGACTCGAAGATGGCTGGCGAGATAGGCAGGAGCTAGCTGGTCGCATACGAACCTTAGAGTGGGAACAGCGTAATGACACGTCGAATCAAAGAGACCTCATCGAGCGTCTTCGCACTGAAGCGGTAGAGTACAGAAAGGAACTTAAAGAAGCCAAGAAGATTATCCGTGAGTATACACACAGTGACATCATATCAATTAAGTTCACCGCACACATACCGGATGCTGGATGGAAGCGCACTGAGTTCAAGCTGGGTCTTGGCTCATGTGGTAAGCAAGTCACATGTCTACATTGGGTGGAACACGACGACCGCTACCTACTGACACAGACGTGCACTGATGGTGAGCGTAAAGAGTTCACCTACTACAAGAAGGATGTAGCTGGTCGCATTGAGATTGCACGTAAGGTTGAAGACAATACGACTCACTAATGGGAAACACTGAAAGTTAAACTCAAGGTCATTAAACAAGCCGTGACGAATAGCTGTCAAACCAGCGAGTAATCCGTAGTAACATCACACCGTCAAACCGGAAAGGATGCTTGATTAGTGGCCTTCATGATTAACTGTCAACACATTAACTACATAAGGAAACAACATTATGCGTACCAACTTTGAACCAACCACTAAGCGCAACAACGTAATTAATGAACATGGTGCTGAATGGCAGGAACGTAAAGACCGCATGAAGAAACGCCACAAGACACAACGTGGTAACTCTGAGAAACGCAACTGGAAGGAGGCACTCTAATGGGTCGCTTATACAGTGGTAACTTAATGGCGTTCAAGGATGCCATCGCGAGACTTAAAGAAGACTATGATGCAAATGTGGTCGTTGAACCTTATCGCTATGAGGACTTCGCACAGCGGCGGATGGTTGCCGGTGAGACACTTCGAGTTATATTGCGGGACGGCTTAATGCTGACCACTAAGTGTTTCGAGCAGTCAGATGAAGACGTTCGCTGCAATGCACAGACTGAATGGCTTCGTAAGGCACACAGTGACCTGAAGCACTGGAAGTAATACGACTCACTATTGCGAAAGAGTTAAACTAAAGGTCATCTTAATGGTGGCCTTTGTGATTAACTTTTGATTAAACATTAACCAATACACATATAGGAGTTCCATCATGGAAATCACATTTAAGACCAATCCACATAAAGCTGTATCATTCGTTGAGTCTGCTGTTAAGAAAGCTCTCGACAAAGCTGGCTACCTGATTGCTGACATTAAGTATGATGGCGTTCGTGGTAACATTGTAGTTGACAACACGGCTGACAGCATGTGGCTCTCTCGTGTCTCTAAGACCATCCCTGCCCTTGAGCACCTCAACGGGTTCGACAAGCGTTGGGAGATGTTGCTCAAAGATGACCGCTGTATCTTCCCTGATGGTTTTATGCTTGATGGTGAACTGATGGTCAAAGGCGTAGACTTCAACACAGGGTCTGGCCTACTGCGTACCAAGTGGCTCAAGAAGGATAACTTTAAGTTTGATACACGCGGTCGCGTAGAGTGGGTTAAAGGCAAGAAGGAAAACTTCATGCTGGACACCGAGCAACTCAAGGTTATCCTTTATGGTGTCATGCCGTTTGACTCTATGGTCTCCGGTGAGACCTACGAAGTGATGAACCTACTGATGCGTGAGCACGTTAAGGCTATGCTCCCTGTACTGCGTGAGCACTTCCCTGAAATCGAATGGGACATCTCTGAGAGCTATGAAGTCTACGATATGGTAGAACTGACAGCACTCTATGAGAAAGCCCGTGCCGATGGTCATGAAGGTCTGGTAGTGAAAGACCCGCTGGGCTTCTACATGCGTGGCAAGAAGTCTGGCTACTGGAAGATGAAGCCTGAGAATGAAGCTGATGGTATTATCGTTGGCCTCAATTGGGGGACTAAAGGTCTCGCTAATGAAGGCAAAGTGATTGGCTTCGAGGTTCTCTTGGAGTCCGGTCGAGTAGTCTCCGCTAACAACATTAGCCAAGCGTTGATGGATGAGTTTACGGAAGCCTGTAACACTGACACATATATCCTCGGTGGGGTCAATCCTTATGAGGGCTGGCAGTGTCAGGTAGCCTACATGGAGGAAACTCCAGACGGTTCTCTGCGTCACCCTTCGTTCGTTATGTTCCGTGGTGTCGAGTCAGACCCAACGGTCAAGATTTAACAACCAATGGTCAGTCCTTAACGGGGCTGGCCTTTTCGCGTTTCTATTAGACTCACTATGGAGGAACGACCTCATGCTATTTCTAATTGTTGCTATCATTGTTGCCACGTTTGCCTTCGTTATCCTTGACGACAACTGCTGGCCTGATTGCTAATACGACTCACATATGGAGGACACAATCATGTTAAGACTTCACTTCAATAAATCTAATGGTATCTTTTCGGCTCGTGGTGCTGACCGCTCTACGGTTCTGGCCTCTGAGAAACACGCAGTCATCCCTAAAGTGCTTGGTTCGACCATTGAGTTAGCACCCCGTGTTCATGCTGTGATTACGACTGGCTTATATAAAGAAGCGACCACTGGCTCCCGGCCTTTCATTCCGGTTCTCGTCACCCGTTTCCCTAAAGTCCGTCTGGTCATTGCACGTATCAAGGAGGTGCTCTAATGGGACTGTTAGATGGTAATGCGTGGGAGAAAGAAAACCCGCCTTCCACTGAATCAATAGGAGGTGTTCTGATGGCTACTTATGATCACTATGATAGCATGATTATCAAGCTAATCGATATGAACGAAGGCAATTCAGACGATTTGTCTAACTGTTCCTTCCAGTGTGCTGGTATTCCTTGTAATAGCTGCCCAGCCAGGAATGATGATAGCATGACACTAGGTGAAATCCGAGCGATGGACCCACGTAATCCTAAACTGGATAAACCAGAGGTAACTCCTACAGATGACCAGCCAGCAACTGAGTCAATCGAAGGTGTCACTAAGCCTTCCCATTACATGCTGTTCGACGACATTGAGGCCATCGAAGTGATTGCCCGGTCGATGACCCGCGAACAGTTCAAAGGGTACTGCTTAGGGAACATCCTTAAGTACCGCCTCCGTGCTGGTAAGAAATCCGAACTGGCATTCTTAGAGAAGGACATGGCGAAAGCTGGGTTCTATGGTGAACTTTACGAGAAACATAAAGGTAAATGCTATGCTTAATGACATCCTATACTTCGGATTAATTTGTGCTGGAGTAGGCGCATTGCTTCGTTTAATGTATTGGGCGATAGAGGTGGAATATGGAAAAACCAAGTGAATGGGCTGAGCGTATGTTTGAAAAGACAGGAAACGCTGACTACTTAGAGTTATACAATCAGTGGAAGGAGAGAGGACAATGAGTAATTTAAACAAAGGGTCACTGGTCAACGGTGACAAGAAGTTCTTCGCTACGGTAGAAGGCCAAGGCCAATCGTTCGAAGTCCCTGTGTTCGCTACGTCTCTCGAAGAGGCCAATGAGTTAGCTGAATGGCAATATGTCCCGGCTGGCTTCGCAGTGACACGCATCCGTCCAGACCGTAAGGTTTAATAGGACTCACTATTGGGAGACACAACGTTTCCCACTTTTAACTTTCAGAAACTAAAGGAGAATCATTATGGCATTCGCAAAACGTAAAGTATTCACTTCCGCTCGTGGTGTTGCTGAACCTTACTGCTATCTGGCAAAGCCGGACTTCGGTAGCGGTGACTTCAAGAACGAACGTGGTGTCTACAAAGTATCACTGACTGTATCCAACGACGACCCTCGCTGTCAGAAGATGATTGACGAGATTGTCGAAGCCCATGAGACGGACTACGCTGCTCGACTCGAAGAGTACGAAGCGAACCCGCCGAAAGTTGTCAAGGGTAAGAAACCGCTGAAGCCATATGTTGGCGACATGCCTTTCATGGATAACGAAGACGGAACCACTACGTTCAACTTCAAGTGCTACGGCTCGTTCACTGACAAGAAGACTGGTGAGAATAAACCAATCGACTTGGCTATCGTGGACTCCAAAGGTAAGCGCATCCGTGGTGAGCGCCCAGCTATCTCTGGCGGCTCTGAACTGAAGATTAAATACACTCTGTTCCCTTACGGCTGGTCTGCTGTGGCGGGTGCATCCGTTAAGCTGCAACTGGATTCCGTGATGCTGATTAAGCTGGTCGAGTTCGGTGGTGGTGATGACGATTGGGGTGATGAAATCGAAGAAGATGGCTACGAAGCTGATGAAAGCCAGACCCGTCAACGTCCCCAAAATGATTCTGGTTGGAACGAAGAACCGGAAGATGAAGACGACGAAGATGAAGATGGCGACTTCTAATGGCTAAGGGATATGCAGGTCGGGGCACTCGTGTGGGTGCCTTTCGCTCTGGCTTGGAGGACAAGGTAAGCAAACAGCTTGAGTCAAAGAACGTTAAGTTCGACTATGAGCGTTGGCGTGTACCATATGTTGTTCCTGCAAGCAACCATACCTATTGCCCGGACTTCCTGTTACCTAATGGCATCTTTGTGGAAACCAAAGGTCTGTGGGACAGTGATGACCGTAAGAAACACTTACTGATTCGTGAACAGTATCCTGAACTTGATGTGCGCATCGTGTTCTCTTCTAGCCGCTCCAAGCTATACAAAGGGTCTCCGACCAGTTATGGCGAGTGGTGTGAGAAGCATGGCATTCTGTTTGCTGACAAGTTAATTCCAGTTGATTGGCTTAAAGAGCCTTCTAAGGATGTTCCATTCGATAAATTTAAAGAGGTGAAGAAGAAATGAGTAAGGTACAATTCAAACCACGCGCTGTGACAGAAGCAATCTTTGTCCACTGTAGCGCAACCAAGGCGTCCATGAATGTTGGACTGCGTGAAATCCGTCAGTGGCATAAAGAACAGGGCTGGCTTGATGTAGGCTACCACTTCATTATTCGCCGTGATGGTACAATCGAAGAAGGCCGTCCGGTCGGTGTCGTTGGGTCTCATGTGAAAGACTGGAACAGTAAGTCAGTTGGTGTGTGCCTCGTTGGTGGTATCGACGATAAGGGCAAACACGAAGCTAACTTTACGCCAGCACAGATGCACTCTCTTAAAGAGAAACTCGCAGACCTGCTGGACATGTATCCAGATGCAGAAGTAAAAGCGCACCACGATGTGGCTCCTAAAGCGTGTCCAAGTTTTAACTTAAGTCGCTGGCTGAAGACTGGAGAACTGGTCACAAGCGATTGGGGTTAATAGAACTCACTATGGGAGGACCGAAAGGTTTCTCCCTTTGTTCGCTAAAATTGTATAAGGAGTAACCACTATGCGTAAGCTATTTGGTGAATCACTTCCGGTGACACTTCTGGTCATCATCATTATCGTTTGTGGCGCACTGCGTCCGTTCCTGTAGGAGTCCTATCATGGATATGGAAGAACAACAAGAGAGTATATTCCTCTATCATTTACCTTGTGAGAACTGTGGGTCGTCAGATGGTAATGGCATGTATTCTGATGGACACCAGTATTGTTTTGTGTGTCAGAACCATGTGCGTGGAACCGAGGAAACTCGTGAGACCGTGGCAAAGACTCGCAGAAGCTCATACAACACTGGAGGTGACAAAATGTCTAACCTGTTAAACTTTGGGGATTCAGATGGTCGCTATACGAACCTCAAAGCTCGTGGCCTTATGGAAGCTATCTGCCGTAAGTATGGCTATTGGGTAGCGAAGGTCAACGGAGAGATGCTTCAGGTTGCGAACTACTATGACGTTGAGGGAAACCTTGTGGGTCAGAAGGTGCGCGACAAGAACAAAGAGTTCTCCGCAAAGGGGAAACTCAAAGCTGACCTATTGTTCGGTAAGCAGTTGTGGAATGGTGGCAAGAAGATTGTTGTGACAGAAGGTGAGATTGATTGCTTGACTGTAGCTCAACTTCAAGAAGGGAAGTATCCCGTTGTGAGTCTCCCTATGGGTGCTCAAGCCGCAAAGAAAACATGTGCTGCCAACTACGAATACTTTGACCAGTTCGACGAGATTATCCTGATGTTTGACATGGATGAACCCGGTCGTAAGGCCATCGAAGAGTGTGCTCCTGTCCTGCCTAGCGGGAAAGTCCGAGTCGCTGTACTGCCTCTTAAGGATGCCAACGAGTGTTTACTCAATGGACAAGCCAAAGCAGTAACCGACCAGATTTGGAATGCTCAACCTTGGGTTCCTGATGGTGTAGTCTCCGCTGTGTCTCTTAAAGACCGAGTGCGTGAAGCTATGGTCAAAGAGGAAACAACAGGTCTGCTCTTTACGGGTCAACCGAAGCTCAACGATATGACGCTGGGTGCTCGTGGTGGTGAAGTCATCATGGTCACTTCAGGTTCCGGTATGGGTAAGTCAACATTCGTCCGTCAACAGATGCTCATGTGGGGCAAGGGTGGTGCGAAGGTAGGCTTGGCGATGCTCGAAGAAGCCGTTGAGGAAACTGTTCAGGACTTAATGGGATTGAACAACCATGTTCGTCTACGTCAAGACAAAGAACTCAAGATGAAAATCTTAGAGGATGGACGCTTCGATGAATGGTATGATGTACTGTTCAACACAGATATGTTCCACCTGTATGATTCCTTTGCGGAGTCACAGGAAGACCGTCTGTTTGCTAAGCTGGCCTACATGGTCGATGGCTTAGACTGTAACGTTATCCTGCTTGACCATATCTCTATTGTGGTCTCCGGGATGGAAGATAACTCTGATGAGCGTAAGACGATTGACCGACTGATGACCAAGCTGAAAGCCTTTGCGAAGACTAAAGGTGTGGTCGTGGTGGTAATCTGTCACCTCAAGAATCCTGAGAAGGGGAAAGCACATGAAGAAGGTCGTCCCGTTAGCATTACTGACCTACGTGGCAGCGGTGCTCTGCGCCAACTATCTGATACTATCATTGCTCTCGAACGTAACCAGCAAGGCGATTATCCAAACCTTGTTCAGCTTAGGGTGCTTAAGTGTCGCTTTACTGGTGATACTGGTGTGGCTGGTCACATGGCCTACAACAAAGAAACCGGATGGCTTGAACCGACTGCATCACCTGAAGATGAGGGAGATGGAGATAGCCGCTGGGAACCAGAAGAAGACGGTCAGGACTTCTGACAGTCATTGGGTAGACCAGTGGGAAGAACTGAATGAGCGCGAACAGGCGCTCTACAGGAAGCAATCAATAGAACTCACTAATGGGACAGACATTCTGTTCCCACTTATCAATCCACTTAAGGAGAATCACAATGTTTAAATTCATTAACACTCTCGGTAGACTGGTAGTTAAAATGTACTTCCGTGAAGCTAAACGCCTGAACGACAAGGCTCGCAAAGATGCTGCACAGGCACAACGCTTGGCTAAACAGGCACGTCTACTGTCTGAAGATGCAAGTGCTGGTGTAACGTCTGCTGCTAAGATTGCAGCTAAAGCAAACGACCTCAATAAATTCTTCCTGTAAGGAGTAACATAACATGGCTATTAAATTCCCCGGCAATACCATCCGTCTGTCCGATACCATTGACCAGTATGCTCGTCGAGTTCACATCAACGTTCGTAACGGCAAGGTAACTCTGGTCTACCGTTGGAAAGACCGTAAGTCCACCAAGGCGCACACACAGCGTGTAACTTTGGATGACACACAGACAGGTCGTCTGACGGCTTCCATTGCTGTAGCTGCTACTGTGGCTGTAGGTGAAGATAAGACTCGTGAACTCCTGCTGTCCAAAGTGGCTGGCGAAGAGGGCATGATTCTGGCTGCGAAGTCTGGAATCTAAAGAGTTAAACTAAAGGTCATCTCCGGGTGGCCTTAGTGATTAACTTTTGTATGAAATCTATTCAACTCACTAATGGGAGAACAACACTATGCGTAATCGTAATGTAATCGAAGCTGAAATCTCTAAGCTGCAAGCTGAACTGGCTGATGTCAAAGAGTATGAATGTGCTCGTGACTCTGCGGTACACATCCTGAAGAACTTAGGGTGGACTCGCTCTCGTGGTCAATGGGTGAAACCTAAAGCCACTGGCGGTAGCGTTGGCTGTCAGACCTTTGATGCTAACAAGATGACCCATATCAAGCCCGGTGACTTCTGCACCTCTACCAGCAACGCAGATATTTGGTATGTACGCAAGGTCGAAGGTACAGACATCTGGTGTTCCCGTGTGACACGCATTGAAGCAATGGGTACAGTAGCTGGTATTCAGTACCACAAGATGAACCATAAGAACCTGCGAGTGATTGACCCGAATAACTTCATGGGATATCGCCGTTCAACATTTTAAGGAGTAAACACAATGTTACTATCCGACATCGAAACGAACGGGTTGCTGCACAACGTTAGTCAATTTCACTGTGCGGTGACTTACGACTACACAACTGACCAGTACATCCGTTATCGGCCTGATGACTTTGGGGCATACATTGATGCTCTCGAAGATGAGGTTGCTCGTGGTGGTCTCATTGTGTTCCATAACGGTCACAAGTATGACATCCCGGTAATTGAGTTGCTCGCCAAGAAACTGTTAGGCCGCGACGTTAAGTTCCCGAAAGAGAACGTACTGGATACCCTAGTGATGTCCCGCTTGATTTACTCTAACATCAAAGACACCGATGCTGGTCTGCTCCGTGCTGGCAAGCTGCCGGGTAAACGCTTTGGTTCCCACGCTCTGGAGGCTTGGGGTTATCGCTTAGGTGAAATGAAGGGTGAGTACAAGGACGACTTCAAGGCTTCACTGGCTGAGTCTGGTGAAGAATACGTTGATGGGATGGAGTGGTTGCTGTTCAACGAAGACATGATGGAATATAACGTTCAAGACGTTGTAGTCACCAAGGCTCTCTTCGAGAAACTTTGTAGCAACACATTCTATTTCCCTAACGAGACACCTGCTGGAAGCACAGAAGCAGAACGTTTCTGGAACGGTAGCCTTGAGGCTGTCAAACTGGAACACGATGCTGCATGGCTGTTAGCCAAGATGGAACGTAATGGTTTCCCGATTGACATTAAGTCTCTTGAGAATCTCTACGCAGAACTCGCTGGTAGACGTGGTGAGCTACTCGTAGAGTTAACCAATACGTTTGGCTCATGGTACTCCGCTAAGGGTGGTACTGAAGCATTCAGGCATCCTCGTACCGGAAAGCCGCTCACCAAGTATCCTCGTGTGAAGTACCCGAAACAGGGTGGCATCTTTAAGAAGCCTAAGAACAAGAAGCAACGTGAAGGCTTAGAGCCATGCGAGTTGGATACCCGCGATTACGTTGAGGGTGCTCCGTATACTCCGGTTGAGCACGTTGTGTTTAACCCTGCGAGCCGAGACCACATCACTCGTGTTCTTACCAAGGCTGGCTGGGTTCCCGTTGAGTTCACTCCTAGTGGTGCACCAAAGGTAGACGATGAGGTCTTAGAGCACGTTAAGGTAGACGACCCTGATGCACAGCGTTGCATTGAGTTGATTAAAGAATACCTTATGATTCAGAAGCGTATCGGTCAGGTTGCTGAAGGTGATAACGGCTGGCTCCGAATGATTGGAGAGGATGGTCGTATTCACGGTAGCGTTAACCCGAACGGTGCGGTAACTGGACGTGCAACTCATAGTTTCCCTAACGTGGCACAGGTGCCTTCAATCCGTGCTGCATATGGTGAACCTTGCCGTGCTGCTTTCGGTGCCGAGCACAACATGAAAGACGGTAAGCCAGACCCTTGGATTCAAGTGGGTGTGGATGCGTCCGGCCTTGAGCTACGTTGCTTGGGTCACTTCATGTATCGCTATGACGAAGGTGAGTACGTTGAGACCATCCTAACTGGTGATATTCATACGAAGAACCAATTGGCTGCTGGTCTGCCTACTCGTGATAACGCTAAGACATTTATCTATGGGTTCCTCTATGGTGCTGGTGCTGCAAAGATTGGACAGATTGTTGGTGGTACTGCCGAAGACGGTAAGCGACTCATCAAGAACTTCCTTGAGCAAACTCCTGCTATTGCTGCGTTACGTGAAGCAATCACAGGGACACTCGTCAAGGACTCTAAGTGGGTTGGTGGCGAACAGAAAGTAACTTGGAAGCGTCGATGGGTTCGTGGATTGGATGGTCGTAAAGTCCACGTCCGTAGTCCTCACGCTGCGTTGAACACCTTGTTGCAGTCTGCTGGTGCACTTATTTGTAAACTGTGGATTGTCAAGACAGAAGAGATGCTCCTTGAGATGGGCTACAAGCACGGCTGGGATGGTGACTTCTGCCTCATGGGGTGGATACACGATGAGCAACAGCTTGCTTGCCGTACTGAAGAGATTGCCAAAGTTGTAATCGAAGTATCTCAACAGGCTATGCGCTGGGTTGGCGACCACTTTAACTTCCGGTGTCAACTGGATACTGAAGGAAAGATGGGGCCGAATTGGGCTGTTTGTCATTAATTAATAGGAGAAATATCATGGCTATTACTAAACGTTTTAAAGTATCATTTGAAGTTACCGCTGTAATCGACTCTGAGACGGAGAAAGGATTCACCGAGGAACTGGTTCACTTGGCTAAGAAGGCTGCGGCTGGCGAGAAGATTAGTCCTCGTGACCGCGAACTTCTGGTACAAGCACTGACATATGGTGTCGAGGGTGCTATCTCCTTTGCTGCCAAACAAGGTATGCGCAACTTTATTCGTACTGAGTTACCGGAAGATGGTCTGAAGGTTTCTCCAGCAACTATCCGTGAGGTGAAGTAATGGGTGAATATCTACGTGTACTGGCGGCTATCAAAAGCTGCCCTAAGACCTTTCAGTCGAACTATGTACGCAACAATGCGTCACTGGTGGCTGAGGCTGCGAGCCGTGGTCATATCTCTTGCCTATCAGTCGATGGGCGTAATGCTGGCGCTTGGGAAGTAACAGGTGCTGGTGTCCGTTTCCTGAAGAAGATGGGAGGTTGTGTATGAGTTTGCATACTGACAACGTACAGGTGACTCGTGAAGCGTGGAATGACATGCAAGCGTACATCCAGTCCCTTGAGAAAGACCAAGAGTTCCTGAACGCTCTGAGAGCCTGTGGTGTGGACAATTGGGATGGCTATTCAGATGCTATCGAAATGGTCTACGGGGAGGACGACTTATGAGCGCCATTACACTGAATGAGTTCTATGAGTTACGTCAAGGGAAATCAGATAAGGGTGTTCTCGTAATGGATGGTGACTGGCTGGTATTCCAAGCGATGGCAGCAAGTGAAGTCGAGACCGATTGGGGTGATGACTGCTGGACATTAGAGTGTGACCACGGGAAAGCGTGGAACATTCTTGTTGACTCTATCAAGTCCTATGCGAGCCGTAAGAAGGCTTGGCGTGATGCACCTATCGTACTGGCCTTCACTGACGCTGTGAACTGGCGTAAGGAACTGGTGGACCCAACCTATAAGGAGAACCGTAAGGCATCCCGTAAGCCTGTAGGCTACCGTGCGTTCGTCGAGCGTGTTCAAGCCTGTGAGGACTGGACGTCTATCCTTGAGGACCGACTTGAGGGTGATGACGTAATGGGAATCATTGGGTCTGGTGCTAAACATTTTGGTTTCAAGAAGGCTGTGTTGGTCTCCTGTGATAAGGACTTTAAGACCATTCCTGATTGTGACTTCTTGTGGTGCACTACTGGTAACATCTTGACTCAAGACCAGACGACTGCTGACTACTGGCACATCTATCAGACCATTAAAGGTGACTTGACGGATGGCTACGGTGGCATTCCGGGCTGGGGTGAGACCACTGCTGAGTGGTTAGAGAACCCATATGCCTTTGAACAGGTTGAGAAAACCTTTAAGTCTGGTGCCCGTAAGGGTCAGACAGTCCTCGAATGGAAGAAGGTTGACATGGGAGACCGAACCTTGTGGGAAGCGATTGTGACCCTTGGTGCCAAAGCTGGGATGACCGAAGAGGAAATCATTAAGCAAGGCCAGATGGCTCGCATCCTTCGTTTCGAAGAGTACAACTTTATCGACAAGGAGATTTACCTATGGTCGCCGGAACAGTTGCGTTCGTAATGTTTGCGGCTGTAGCCTTCTCTATGATTTGGGCTGCGCTTATCACTAAGAGTGTGTAACTCTAGGCATTCTTCTCTACGTGAAATCAATACGACTCACTATTGGAGAGGGGTGCCTATATGATACCTACTTTAAGTTCTAACTTTAAGGAGAACATTAATTATGTTAACCCCTATCAAGAAGTACATGGAGAACCCACAAGATATTCCTAACGTTCCTCGGAGTGTCATGGAGTATCTTCAGGTTCAGTATAATGCTGGATATGCTATTCAGTCTGGTCTTATCAACCGATTGAAACAGGCTGGGTGGTCTGAAAGCTACATCGCTGGGTTCCTCGCGGGTCTCAACTATGCGTCCCAAACCTTGGATGACATGGAGGCAATTCGTAAGGAACAAGCAGAATCCTAATCTAACAGGAGGTAATCTGATGTGCTGGTCGCCTAAGATTAAAACGCCTAAAGTGGACACTAACAAAGTCCGAGCGGTAGACCCTGCACCACTCACTGAGGAACCGAAAGGCATCCTCTTTGGTGGCGATGATGATACCGATAAGGACACCGGAACCTCTTCTGAGGTGCCAACTGGTGGCAAGAAGTCCCTGAAGGTGAAACTGGATGACTCTGTAGAGAAGTCCAAGAAGGCAGATTCAGATGCTGCCAAGAAGAAATCCAAGTCTGGTATTCGTACCAGTGTCTTTAAGAATAAATAACTAGGAGGTATATCATGGGTTGGGGTAAAAAGATTAAGAAGGCAGTTAAGAAGACTGTAAAGAAAATCACCAAGCCAGTCGAGAAGGCTGTTAAGCAGGTTGGTAAAGCTGGTGAAGACATCGTTAAAGGGGCTGTAGGTGTCGTTGGGGGTGCGCTTGGTCAAGGTGGTAAACCTGATGTGCAAGTGATTGAACAGGCCGCTCCTGTGGCTGCTCCACCTCCGGCACAGATTATCGAAGCACCAACAAAGGGTGATGTAGAGACCGAGGATGATGCACAGACAGAATCTGGTAAGAAGAAAGCCCGTGCTGGCGGTAAGAAATCTCTGAGTGTCGCTCGCAGTTCTGGCGGTGGTCTTAACATTTGATAAGGAGGCACTATGGCAAGCTCACAGAAACGTGAAGGCTTCGCTGAGAATGGTGCCAAGGCGGTGTATGACGCATTGAAGAACGACCGGAACTCCTATGAGACCCGTGCGGAAAACTGTGCGAAGTACACCATCCCTTCGTTGTTCCCTAAAGACTCCGATAACGCCTCTACTGACTACACCACTCCGTGGCAAGCAGTTGGCGCTCGTGGTCTGAACAACTTGGCCTCTAAGCTCATGCTTGCTCTGTTCCCTATGCAGACTTGGATGAAGCTGACCATCTCTGAGTTCGAAGCGAAACAATTGGTAGCACAACCTGCTGAACTGGCGAAGGTCGAAGAGGGTCTCTCTATGGTCGAGCGAATCTTGATGAACTACATCGAGTCAAACTCATACCGTGTGACACTCTTTGAGACCCTCAAGCAGTTAGTCGTAGCGGGTAACGCTCTGCTGTACATTCCTGAACCTGAAGGTACTTACAATCCCATGAAGTTATACCGACTGTCTTCTTATGTTGTCCAACGAGACGCATTCGGCACGGTACTACAGATTGTGACCTTGGATAAGACTGCCTATGCAGCACTGCCAGAAGACGTAAGGAACTCTATGGATTCCGGTCAGGAACATAAAGGTGACGAGATGATTGATGTGTACACTCACATTTATCTCGATGAGGAATCTGGAGAGTACCTGAAGTACGAAGAGATTGATGGCGTTGAAGTCGAAGGCACAGATGCTTCTTATCCGGTGGACGCTTGTCCGTATATCCCGGTTCGCATGGTGCGCATTGATGGAGAGTCATATGGTCGTTCGTATTGTGAGGAATACTTAGGTGACTTACGTTCACTTGAGAACCTTCAGGAAGCAATCGTCAAGATGTCCATGATTAGTGCAAAGGTTATCGGCTTGGTTAACCCTGCTGGTATCACACAGGTTCGTCGCTTAACGAAAGCACAGACAGGTGACTTTGTGTCTGGTCGTCCAGAAGACATCTCGTTCCTTCAGTTGGAAAAGGCCGCTGACTTCTCTGTAGCGAAAGCTGTAAGTGAACAGATTGAAGGCCGACTGTCCTATGCCTTTATGTTGAACTCTGCGGTACAGCGTACTGGCGAGCGTGTGACAGCAGAAGAGATTCGTTATGTTGCATCTGAACTGGAAGATACCCTTGGTGGTGTCTATTCGATTCTCTCACAGGAACTTCAGTTACCTATGGTTCGTGTCCTGCTGAAACAACTTCAAGCAACCAATCAGATTCCTGAGTTACCGAAAGAGGCCGTTGAGCCTACTATCAGTACAGGGATGGAAGCATTGGGTCGTGGTCAAGACCTCGATAAGCTGGAACGTTGTATTGCTGCTTGGTCTGCTCTTGCTCCTATGCAGAATGACCCGGACATCAACATTGCGACCATTAAGTTGCGCATTGCGAACGCTATCGGCATCGACACTTCTGGTATCCTTAAGACACCTGAAGAGAAGCAACAGGAGATGGCTGAGGCCGCTCAAGGTACTGCTATGGAGAACGCTGCTGCGTCTGCTGGTGCTGGTGCTGGTGCATTGGCTACTGCAAGTCCTGAGAACATGCAAGCTGCTGCTGAACAGGCTGGTATGGTTCCCAATTAATACGACTCACTAATGGGAGAGACAATACGTCCTCCCTTTGAGTTCTAAATTTCATTATCAAAGGAGATACAAATATGGCTGGTGAATCTAATGCTGACGTTTACGCATCTTTCGGTGTGAACTCTGCGGTTGTTGGCGGGTCTACTCCGACTGACCACGAACAGGCAATGCTTGAACTTGATGTTGCTGCCCGTGATGGCGATGACTCCATTGAGTTAGCACACAATGACGACCCTTATGGTAGTAATGACCCGTTTGGTGAAGAGGACGAAGACCGCACTGAGATTCGTATCTCCACTGATGGTGAACCAGAAGAGTCCGTAGAAGATATTGACTACTCCGAAGGTGACGAAGAAGGTTCAGAAGAGTTTGCACCTGTGGGTGACATTCCAGAAGAACTGAACGAAGCCTCAAGTCAACTCGAAGAGCATGAAGCTGGCTTCGAAGAGATGGTCAATCAGGCTGCTGAACGTGGTCTGTCTGAAGAAACTATCGTTCGCATCCAACAGGAGTATGGTGAAGATGGTCTGTCAGAAGAGTCCTATGAAGAACTGGCTAAAGCTGGTTACTCTAAGTCCTTCGTTGACTCCTACATCCGTGGTCAGGAAGCTCTGGTAGAACAGTATGTTCAGTCCGTTATGGAGTATGCTGGCGGTGAAGCGCAGTTCCAAGCAATCTACAATCATCTCGAAGTGTCCAACCCGGATGCTGCTGAGTCTCTGATTAGTGCCTTGGAGAACCGTGACCTTTCCACTGTGAAGGCTATCGTGAATCTCGCTGGTGCAAGCCGTGCGAAGACTTTCGGTAAACCTGCTGCTCGTAGCATTGCTAAACGTGCTGTACCTGCTGCACCTGTACGAACCAAACAGTCTGGCTTTGAGTCACAGGCTGAGATGATTGCTGCAATGTCTGACCCTCGCTATCGCCACGACAGTAAGTTCCGTGCTGAAGTTGAGCGCAAGATGATGTACAGTCAGTTCTGAAATTAATACGACTCACTATTGGGAGAGAGATGGAATCCCACGATTGGAGGTTACACAGACCATTAAGTTGCTGTGACATCTGGCTTCCGAGCGTGTCGTGGGAATGCTCCCTTTGAGTGATACACAATGAGAACCAACTCGTTTCAAGTAGTACCTCACACATTTAACTTTAAATCAACAAAAGGAGATTCAACATGGCTAACATGACTGGTGGACAACAGATTGGTAAGGACCAAGGTAAAGGCATGAGCGCAGGTGATAAACTGGCTCTGTTCCTGAAGGTCTTCGGCGGTGAAGTTCTGACTGCATTTACCCGTACCTCCGTAACTATGAACAAACACCTCGTGCGTTCTATTCAGTCCGGTAAGTCCGCGCAGTTCCCTGTGCTGGGTCGTACCAAAGCTGCTTACCTGCAACCGGGTGAGAACCTCGATGACAAACGTAAAGACATGAAGCACACTGAGAAGACCATTAACATTGATGGTTTGCTGACTGCTGACGTTCTGATTTATGACATCGAAGACGCAATGAACCACTATGACGTGCGCTCTGAGTACACCGCACAGTTGGGTGAGTCTCTGGCTCTGGCTGCTGATGGCGCGGTACTGGCTGAAATGGCTAAACTGTGTAACCTTCCGGCTGCATCCAATGAGAACATCGCAGGTCTCGGTACTGCAAGTGTACTGGAAGTAGGTGATGCTACTACACTTCAGGCCGACCAAGTTAAGCTGGGTCAGGCTATCATTGCACAGTTGACTCTGGCTCGTGCTCGTCTGACTAAGAACTATGTTCCGTCTGCTGACCGTACCTTCTACACCACCCCTGATAACTACTCCGCGATTCTGGCTGCTCTGATGCCTAACGCTGCTAACTATCAGGCGCTGATTGACCCGTCTACTGGTTCTATCCGCAACGTCATGGGCTTTGAAGTAATCGAAGTTCCTCACCTGACTGCTGGTGGTGCTGGTGATGACCGTCCAGAAGAAGGTGTAAGCCCGTCTGGTCAGAAACACGCATTCCCTGCGACTGCTACTGGTGACACTAAGGTTGCTCTGGATAACGTTGTCGGTCTGTTCTGCCACCGCTCTGCCGTTGGTACTGTGAAGCTGAAAGACATGGCGTTGGAACGTGCTCGTCGTGCTAACTATCAGGCTGACCAGATTATCGCTAAGTACGCGATGGGTCACGGTGGTCTGCGTCCAGAAGCAGTGGGTGCACTGGTTTTCAAAAAGGCTTAACTTCTCGCAAACTCGTAGGGGACAATGAGTCCCTTCCTGAAGTTGAGCAAGAGCTAACGCCACAGCAGAAAGCTGCTCGTACCCGTGCTGCTAACAAGGCGGCAAAACTAGCTGCTGAACAGTAATAACTATATGAAACCCCTTGGGTGCCTTCGCGGGTGCTTGAGGGGTTTTTTTCGTACCACTAATAGACTCACTAATGGGAGGAAATCAATATGCGTTCCTATGAGACTACCCTAGAGACTGGCGAAGAGTTGACTGCGGTCAATGACATCTTGGCCTCTATCGGTGAACCGCCTGTGTCCACTCTGGAGGGTGATGCTAACGCTGACGTTGCTAACGCTCGCCGAATACTCAATAAGATTAACCGTCAGATTCAGTCCAAGGGCTGGACGTTCAACATCGAGGAAGGACAACAGTTGCTACCTGATGTGTTCAACGGTCTGATTCCCTACATGTCCGACTACCTTGCTGTGTTCTCTGAAGGAGGTACTACCGCTTACGTCAACCGTGGCGGCTATGTGTATGACCGAGATAACCGCACTGATGTCTTCAAAGACCCTATCACTGTGACTATCATCCGACTGCGAGAGTTCTATGAGATGCCTGAATGCTTCCGCTACTGGATTGTCACAAAGGCCGCTCGTCAGTTTAACAACCGATTCTTTGGTGCCCCTGAGATTGATGCTGTCTTAGCTGAAGAGGAACAGGAAGCCAAAATGCAGTGCACCGAATACGAGTTAGACTTCGGTAACTTCAACATGCTTGATGGTGATGCCTTCACTGGTGGTCTGCTGTCTCGTTAATCGTAATAACTTAAGGAGGTCTCTAATGGCTCTTATTTCACAATCCGTCAAGAACCTGAAAGGCGGTATCAGTCAACAGCCAGACATCTTAAGGTTCCCCGAGCAGGGAGCTGAACAGATTAATGGCTGGTCGTCTGAAACTGAAGGTCTCCAGAAGAGGCCACCTTTCATCTTTACGAAAACTATTGGTGACGCTGGGTTCCTTGGTGGCGCACCTTTAGTTCACCTAATAAATCGTGACAGCGTCGAACAGTATTACGTTGTGTTCACTGGAAGCGGTATCAAAGTATTTGACCTCAATGGGCGTGAGTATGTTGTACATGGTGACACTTCATATGCTAACTGTGCTAACCCTAGGGATGACTTAAGGATGGTAACGGTGGCAGACTACACGTTCGTAGTGAACCGCTCTAAGGTTGTTCAAGCCAACAAAGACCCTATCTACACTATTCGAGAAGATGGCGAGTGTCTCATTAACATCCGTGGTGGTCAGTATGGTCGTACCTTTACGATTAGACTGAATGGTATCTCTGCGTCCTATAAGATTGCTGATGGTGCCAATGCCCCTGAAGTTGAACAGACGGATGCACAATGGCTCGTTAAGAAGATGGCACAGCTACTTCGAGAAGGAGGTGCAAACACTTGGGGATGGACTGTCAACGAGGGTGCTGGGTTCATTCATGTTGTGTCACGAGGCGATGAACCAATCTGGAAGGTCGAGGTAGAGGATGGATATGGTGGACAGTTGATGTCTGCGGTAATGCACACTAGCCAGTCATTCAGTAAGTTACCCGCTGAGGCTCCTAATGGATACTCCGTACAAATCGTTGGGGACACCTCTAAGACTTCCGATGCGTTCTACGTACAGTATGATGCAGCACGTAAAGTGTGGAAGGAAGTAGCTGGGTGGGGCGTACAGAAGGGACTCAATGGTGCAACCATGCCACACGCATTGATTCGACAGGCCGATAGTTCCTTTAAGATGGAAGCCTTGCCATGGGATGAGCGCAAGTGTGGTGACATGAACACTAACCCCGACCCGTCTATCGTAGACCAGCGGATTAACGATGTGTTCTTCTTCAGGAACCGCTTAGGGTTCTTAGCTGGTGAAAACATTGTGATGTCTCGTACATCCAAGTATTTCTCACTGTTCCCTGCATCGGTTGCCAACCTATCCGATGATGACCCAATCGACGTTGCTGTGTCACACAACCGAATCAGTACGCTTAAATATGCTGTACCGTTCTCCGAAGAGTTGCTCCTATGGTCTGACCAAGCACAGTTCGTATTATCTGCCTCTGGTATCCTATCACCGAAGTCAGTTGAGTTGAACCTAACAACCGAGTTCGACGTGTCAGACAGGGCGAGACCTTTTGGTATTGGGCGTGGTGTCTACTTTGCGTCACCTCGTGCATCCTATACGTCAATCAACCGATACTATGCGGTACAGGATGTTAGCTCCGTGAAGTCTGCGGAGGACATGAGTGCTCACGTTCCTAGCTACATTCCTAATGGTGTGTTCTCCATTCGAGGCTCTGGCACTGAGAACTTCGTTTCGGTGTTATCCGCAAACGCCCCAAGCAAAATCTTCATGTACAAATTTCTGTACTTGAATGAGGAAAATGTGCAACAGTCGTGGTCTCATTGGGAACTAGGGAGTAACGTAACTGTATTGGCTTGTGATTCTATTGGTTCCACCATGTACCTTCTGTTACGCAACCAGTCCCATACGTGGATGGCACGGGCACACTTCACGAAGAACTCCATCGACTACCTAGATGAGCCTTATCGAATCTACATAGACAACAAGCTGGAAATCACCATCCCCGGTGGCTCCTATAATGATGACACCTACGAGACAGTAATATATCCCGGTCAGTTCTACGGAATGAAGACCTATCGTGGTAAATATTATATCGTGGC
>OEQX01000096.1_pt1 | contig 30903 bp, 29 predicted proteins | sample 1539851 | NCBI WGS metagenome assembly OEQX01 (sample SAMEA3891238, study PRJEB23780) | metagenome | biome: terrestrial biome; feature: animal house; material: water of meat washing | place: Italy | collected 2015-05-12
GAAAGCGTAATAGCTCACTAGTCGAGTCGGCCTGCGCGGAAGATGTAACGGGGCTCAAACCAGGCACCGAAGCCGCGGATTCACACTTATGTGTGAGTGGTAGGGGAGCGTTCTGTAAGTCTGCGAAGGTGTATCGAGAGGTATGCTGGAGATATCAGAAGTGCGAATGCTGACGTAAGTAACGATAAAGGGGGTGAAAAGCCTCCTCGCCGGAAGACCAAGGGTTCCTGTCCAACGTTAATCGGGGCAGGGTGAGTCGACCCCTAAGGCGAGGCCGAAAGGCGTAGTCGATGGGAAGCAGGTTAATATTCCTGCACGACTTGTAATTGCGATGGGGGGACGGAGAAGGCTAGGTGGGCCAGGCGACGGTTGTCCTGGTGAAAGTGCGTAGGTGGTGTTTCTAGGCAAATCCGGAGACACAACACTGAGACACGAGACGAACACACTACGGTGTGGAAGCCATTGATGCCCTGCTTCCAGGAAAAGCCTCTAAGCTTCAGATTACAAGTCATCGTACCCCAAACCGACACAGGTGGTCGGGTAGAGAATACCAAGGCGCTTGAGAGAACTCGGGTGAAGGAACTAGGCAAAATAGAACCGTAACTTCGGGAGAAGGTTCGCTCTTGACAGTGAAGTCCCTTGCGGATGGAGCAGTTGGGAGTCGCAGTGACCAGATGGCTGGGACTGTTTATCAAAAACACAGCACTCTGCAAACACGAAAGTGGACGTATAGGGTGTGACACCTGCCCGGTGCCGGAAGGTTAATTGATGGGGTTAGCGCAAGCGAAGCTCTTGATCGAAGCCCCGGTAAACGGCGGCCGTAACTATAACGGTCCTAAGGTAGCGAAATTCCTTGTCGGGTAAGTTCCGACCTGCACGAATGGTGTAACCATGGCCATGCTGTCTCCACCCGAGACTCAGTGAAATCGAATTCGCCGTGAAGATGCGGTGTACCCGCGGCTAGACGGAAAGACCCCGTGAACCTTTACTACAGCTTGGCACTGAACATTGAACCTACATGTGTAGGATAGGTGGGAGGCTTTGAAGGCGTGACGCCAGTTGCGCTGGAGCCGTCCTTGAAATACCACCCTTGTATGTTTGATGTTCTAACGCAGGGCCCTGAATCGGGCTCGCGGACAGTGCCTGGTGGGTAGTTTGACTGGGGCGGTCTCCTCCCAAAGAGTAACGGAGGAGCACGAAGGTTGGCTAATCCTGGTCGGACATCAGGAGGTTAGTGCAATGGCATAAGCCAGCTTGACTGCGAGCGTGACGGCGCGAGCAGGTGCGAAAGCAGGTCATAGTGATCCGGTGGTTCTGAATGGAAGGGCCATCGCTCAACGGATAAAAGGTACTCCGGGGATAACAGGCTGATACCGCCCAAGAGTTCATATCGACGGCGGTGTTTGGCACCTCGATGTCGGCTCATCACATCCTGGGGCTGAAGTCGGTCCCAAGGGTATGGCTGTTCGCCATTTAAAGTGGTACGCGAGCTGGGTTCAGAACGTCGTGAGACAGTTCGGTCCCTATCTGCCGTGGGCGTTGGATGATTGAAGGGAGTTGCTCCTAGTACGAGAGGACCGGAGTGAACGAACCTCTGGTGTTCGGGTTGTCACGCCAGTGGCACTGCCCGGTAGCTAAGTTCGGAATCGATAACCGCTGAAAGCATCTAAGCGGGAAGCGAGCCCTGAGATGAGTCATCCCTGACCCCTTGAGGGTCCTAAAGGGCCGTTGGAGACCACAACGTTGATAGGTGGGGTGTGTAAGCGCGGCGACGTGTTGAGCTAACCCATACTAATTACCCGTGAGGCTTAACCATACAACACCCAAGAAGTGTTCTAAGGCTTGTAGCAAATACGAACGAATTACTTACGTCAGCTTTCTCAGATTGAAGAATTTGCCTGGCGGCCATAGCGCCGTGGAACCACCTGATCCCATGCCGAACTCAGAAGTGAAACGCGGTAGCGCCGATGGTAGTGTGGCATTCGCCATGCGAGAGTAGGACACTGCCAGGCACCCAATACAAGAAACCCCGCTCATCGAGCGGGGTTTTTTATTGCCTGCAATTCAGCACGTCGCCGGATTATTAGACTTTCCCCTTCTTGTCATTCATTGATTACCCTTCTAAAGCCCCAAAAAGACCTCTTTTTCTGTTCGATATTTGCTCACTAGTTCAATGTGTTGGATATAAAAAGCACAGAATGTGATGCCTCTACCTTTCTTGTGATGCCTGCTCTGGTTTAATTCTTCAGTCCACATGGATGGACCAAGGAATCACAATAATTTAAGGAATAGACCCATGTTCAAAAGAACAGTAACGATGATGCTGGCGGCGGGAACCCTGGTATTAGGCGGTTGCGCATCCAATGGTGGTGCAGAGCAGGCTGCGGCAGACAACAGCGACTTCGGTGGCAAGTCCATCTACCTGCGCGGGGAGATGAACGACTGGATGGCGACTGATGAAAGCAAGGTAGTCAAGGTGGCCGACAAGCTCTATATGGCCAAAGGCACCCTCAAGAAAGAGTGGGCCCCCTACAAGTTCAAGTTTGCTGATTCAGGCTGGAGCTGCGGTACCAACTTTGGCTACAAGAGCCCGAGTGATGGTGTTGCCGTGTTGGGTGGTGAGGCGGTGCCGGTCAACCCCTGCTCCAAGTATGAGGACATGAAGTTCTCACCGGATGCCGATGGCGTCTACGAGTTCTATCTGAATATGGCGGGTGAAACACCGACCGTTTACGTCAAGAAGCCCTGATCTATCTCTGAGTGTTAAATCTCTCAGCAAATTAATCAGTTAAGTGCCCTGGCCCAGAAATCTGCTGGCCGGGGCATTTTTTTAGGTTAGAATCGGCGCCCTCATGGCATCAGGTGTACTATATGTTGTGCCATTAATTTTAGATGGCACCATTGGTTGTGTTTTCTGCTGTTGTCATGATGTTGATGCATTCACATAAGGTTGATTGAAAATGGCTAAATCGAACCCGGTGCTGGAGAGTGAGCTTGGCTCCCGCCTTATCCCCATGCAGGAAACGTCCCTCGAGATCTGGGATAGCAAGTATCGCCTCAAGAGCAAGGATGGCACTCCCATCGACAGCTCTATCGATGAGACTTACCAGCGGGTAGCCCGTGCGTTGGCAGAGCAGGAGCTGGAACCGGAGGCCTGGTATGAGCCGTTCCTGTGGGCGCTGCGCAATGGGGCCATTCCGGCGGGCCGCATCACCTCCAACGCCGGGGCGTTTGAGCACAAGCCTGCCACTTCAACCATCAACTGTACTGTTTCCGGCACCATCGAAGATTCGATGGACGATATCCTCGGCAAGGTGCACGAGGCCGGTCTGACCCTGAAAGCCGGGTGCGGTATCGGCTATGACTTCTCGACCCTGCGCCCGCGCGGTGCCTTTGTCTCCGGTGCCGGTGCCTACACTTCCGGCCCGCTCTCCTTTATGGATATCTATGACAAGATGTGTTTCACCGTCTCGTCAGCCGGTGGCCGTCGCGGCGCCCAGATGGGCACCATGGATATCCGCCATCCCGATGTGATCGAGTTTATTCAGGCCAAGCGTGAAGATGGCCGCCTGCGTCAGTTCAACCTCTCCCTGCTCATCACCGAAGATTTCGTCAAGGCGGTGAAAGAGGATGCCCCCTGGTCGCTGATCTTCCCCTACACCGCCAAAGAGGTGGAGCAGGATGGCATTGCGCTGGACGATCCCGCTCAGGTGCTCTGGGCCGACTGGCCCAACAAGGAAGGGGTTGTATTCAACGAGTTGGGGCAGGTCGCCTGCAAGGTCTACAAGACCATGCCAGCCCGCAAGCTGTGGAATGTCATCATGACCTCCACCTATGACTATGCAGAGCCCGGCTTCATCCTGATCGACAAGGTCAACCAGATGAACAACAACTGGTTCTGTGAAGAGATCCGCGCGACCAACCCCTGTGGCGAGCAGCCGTTGCCACCCTACGGTGCCTGTCTGCTTGGCTCGGTCAATCTGACCAAGTTTGTGCGCGACCCTTTTACTGAAAACGCGGCGTTCGATTGGCAGGCGTTTCGCAAGGTGGTGGCCATCTTCACCCGCATGCTCGACAACGTGGTGGAGATCAACCAACTGCCGCTGGCCAAACAGCGCGAGGAGATCACAGCCAAGCGCCGGCATGGCATGGGTTTCCTGGGTCTTGGTTCGACCCTCACCATGCTGCAGATCAAGTACGGTTCTGCCGCGTCCGTCGCTTTTACCGAGCAGGTATCCCAGGAGCTGGCGATGACCGGCTGGCAGGAGTCCCTGCGTCTTGCCAAGGAGAAGGGCCCAGCCCCCATCATGGAGCAGGAGTTCGAAGTGACCGGCAAGATGCTGCGTCTGCGCCCGGAAATGGCGGCTGATGGCATCAAGGTGGGCGACAAGGTGAAGGGCAAGGTGCTGCATGCGCGCTACAGCCGCTACATGCAGCAGGTTGCCGAAGTGGATCCTGCGCTGGTCGCCGAGCTGGCCGAAGTGGGTGGGCGTTTCACTCACCACAGCAGTATTGCGCCGACCGGCACCATCTCGCTGTCTCTGGCCAACAACGCCAGCAACGGCATCGAGCCGAGCTTTGCCCACCACTACAGCCGCAACGTCATCAAGCCGGGCAAGAAGAGCAAGGAGAGCGTCGATGTCTACTCCTTCGAGCTGCTGGCCTATCGCGAGCTGGTGAATCCGGCCGCCATGCCCTATGCCGATGATGAGGCGAGCCGTCTGCCGGACTATTTCATTACTGCCGATGACATCAGCCCGGCGCAGCATGTGGACATTCAGGCGGCGGCCCAGCGCTGGATTGACTCCTCCATCTCCAAGACTGCCAACGTGCCGACCGATTTCCCGTTCGAGCAGTTCAAGGACATCTACATGTATGCCTCGGACTCCGGCCTCAAGGGCTGCACCACCTTCCGCTTCAATCCGGAGGCCTTCCAGGGCGTGCTGGTGAAGGAGAAGGATCTGGAGAACACCCTGTACGATTTCACCCTGGAGGATGGCTCCGTCATCTCCGTCAAGGGGAACGAAGAGATCGAATACGATGGCGAGCTGCACACTGCCGCCAACCTCTACGACGCCTTGAAAGAAGGCTATTACGGTAAATTCTGAGAACGACATTATGGTCAAGAAGATCGACAAGAAAATCGTCGCCTACAAGGTGCGTACCAAGGATGAGCCGCAAGAAGATCTCTCTGCGCAGGATGACGTGGTGCACATGCACGAAACCGTGCTGCGCCCGGAGCGGCTGATGGGCACCACCTACAAGCTGAAGACGCCGGAGCATGTCTCCGAGCACTCGCTGTTCATCACCATCAACGACATCATTCTCAACGAGGGCACGGTTCACGAAACTCGCCGTCCGTTCGAGATCTTCATCAACTCCAAGAGCCTGGAGCACTACCAGTGGATCGTGGCGCTGACCCGCATCATCTCGGCGGTATTCCGCAAGGGTGGGGATGTCACCTTCCTGGTGGAGGAGCTGCGCTCGGTGTTTGATCCCAAGGGCGGCTACTGGAACAAGGGCAAGTATGTGCCGTCGCTGATCGCCGAAATTGGCAACGTGATCGAGAGCCATCTCACCGAGATCGGCATGCTCAAGGCAACCGGGCTGGACGAGCATCAGCAGGCATTTCTGGCCGAGAAGCAGGCCGAGTTGAAAGCCGCTCAGGAGGCTGAAGAGCAGCAGGCGAGCAGTGGTTTTCCGGCCAATGCCGCGCTCTGCTACAAGTGCCACACCAAGGCGCTGGTGCTGAAGGATGGCTGCATGACCTGCCTCAACTGTGGCGACTCCAAGTGCGGCTGACAGACATGCCCAAGTAGTTGAACGATAGAAAAAAGACCGGCCACAGTGCCGGTCTTTTTATTGCTGTTTTTATGCGCAATCAAATCAGGCGGCCAAGTGATTTGTTGCGCGATAGTAAAATCGGGCGTAGCGTTGAGGGTAATAAAACTGTCACGGCCGTGTGGTTTCAATGACATCTGAGATTCACACACGTGGCCCTTCAGTGCCAAGGAGGATGCTTATGGACAATACGGACCGAAAGCTGTTTATCCTGGATACCAACGTTCTGCTTCACGAACCCCTCGCTATCTACTCCTTCAAAGAGCACGACGTGCTCATCCCCATGACGGTGCTGGAAGAGCTCGATAACATCAAGGATCGCAACAAGGATGTCAGCCGCGACGCGCGGGTGGCCATTCGTGCGCTGGAAGATGTGTTCCGCGATGCAACCCCGGATCAGATCACCCAGGGCGTGCCGCTGGCTGGCGAAGCGAGCGGCAATATCTGCATCTTCAGCGATCACCATCTGCCGCAGGATGCCGAGGTCTTTACCGACAAGGAGGCCGACAACCGCATCATCAACGCGGCCCTCTATCTGCAAAAGCACGAGTTGAAGCGTCAGGTGGTGCTGGTCACCAAAGACATCAACATGCGCCTCAAGGCCAAGGGGGCCGGGCTTGCTCACGTTGAAGATTACCGTAGCGACCAGCTGATCGACGATATCCGCCTGCTGGCCAAAGGCTTTCAGGTGGTGCCCGGCAGCTTCTGGGAGCGGGTTGGCGAGTGCGAGAGCGAGACCCATGGCCGCGACACCATCCATGTGATCGATGCCAATCTGCTGGAAGGGGTTCACGTAAACCAGTATCTGGTGGATGAAGAGAATTTCTTCGCCGCCCGGGTGCTCAGCCACGATGGCAACAAGATCCGCATCAAGGATCTGGGCCGCGAGCGGCTGATGTCCCGCAAGGCGTGGGGTGTCCATCCCAAGAATGTCTATCAGGGGATGGCGCTGGATGCACTGCTCGATCCGCACATCGATCTGGTGATCCTGACCGGCCCGGCGGGTTGCGGCAAGACCTTGCTGGCCATGGCTGCTGCGCTGGAGCTGGTGATTGAGAAGGGCATTTACGAGAAGGTGATCGTCACCCGGAATACCCCGGAAATTGCCGAGAGCATCGGCTTCCTGCCCGGCACCGAAGAGGAGAAGATGATGCCCTGGCTGGCGGCGGTGACCGACACCCTGGAGGTGCTGCACAAGCAGGACGAGAACATGAGCGGCTCGCTCAGCTACATCATGGAGAAGGCCAACATCCAGTTCAAATCGGTCAACTTCATGCGCGGGCGCAGCATCCAGAACACCTTCGTGCTGCTGGATGAGTGCCAGAACCTGACCGCGTCCCAGATCAAGACCATCATCACCCGCTGCGGCGAGGGCACCAAGATCGTCTGCTCCGGTAACCTGGCCCAGATCGACTCCAACTACCTGAGCCCGGTGACCTCGGGTCTCACCTACATCGTCGAGCGTTTCAAGGATTTCGACGGCAGTGCCAACATCTTCCTCAACGGCGTGGTACGCAGCCGACTGGCTTCGTTCGCCGAGGAAAATCTCTGATTTAGCTGACTATCTTCATATGAAAAAGGGAAGCCACTTGGCTTCCCTTTTTTGATCCCGTCACCAGTTCAGTGTCCTTGGGTCACTGTCCAAGGTAGCGCAGCAGCCCCGGGTGGTCGCTGTTTTGCAGAATATCCGGCTTGCCTTGCAGGGCGATGCGCCCCTCGTCGACAAAGAGCACCTGATCGGCAATCAGCTGGGCATCTTCCGGATTGTGGGAGACCATCAGTACGGTAATACCCTGTTCGCAGGCTAGCCTCGCCACTTCCGCCAGCATCTCCCGGCGCAGGGCGGGATCGAGGGCAGAGAAGGGCTCATCCAGCAGCAGCAGCGGTTTGCCGCGCACCAGCGCACGGGCCAGCCCGACCCGCTGCTGCTGGCCGCCGGAGAGCTGCTCCGGCAGGCGGCTTAGCATCTCGCCAAGACCAACCCGCGCGGCTGCATCGATCACCTGTGCCCGCTGGGCGGCACTCAGGCGCAGCCCCGGGTGCAAGCCGATGGCGATATTGTCGAACACCGACAGGTGGAGGAACAGGTTGTGATCCTGAAACAGGGTGGTGACTGGTCGCTCGGCCGGGCCCAGCGGCAGCAGATCTTCGCCATCGAAGCTGAGGCGGCCCGACTCCACCGGCACGAAGCCGGCGATCATCCCGAGCAGGGTCGACTTGCCCGCGCCGCTTGGGCCGATCAGCGCGGTGATCTCCCCCTTGGGCAGGGTCGCGCTGAAGCTGACGCGCCAGTCGGGGTAGCTGGTCACCAGCGTATCAATGTTCAGCATGTTTTCCTCCAAGCCCCCGTTCCACCAGCCAGAACAGGGAGAAACAGAGCGTCAGCAGCAGCAGAGCGGTGGCGGCTGCCTCGGTCAATCGATAGCTGCCAAGCTGCTGATAGAGCAGCCAGGGCAGGGTGGTGAGCTCCTGACTGCCAAACATGGCGATGGCGCCGAGATCCCCCAGCGAGAGGATCATCGACAGCGCCATCGCCAGTGCCAGCGGGCGGCGCAGCAGCGGCCACTCCACCAGCCGCAGGCGATGCAGGCCGCGTACCCCCAGACTGTCCGCCAGCCGATCGTATTGGCGCACCACCAGCTGCATGGGGGCGGAGAGGGTGCGCAGCACGTAGGGTAGCGCCATCAGGGCGTTGACCAGCACCACCAGCCAGGGGCCGAGGGCGAACACATCGGCGAACGGCATAAACAGGATAAAGAGACCGGTAGAGAGCACCACCGCCGGGATCATCAGGATCATCGAACCGCTGGCCTCCCACAGGGCCGCAGCCCGCCGCTGGCGGGTGCGCACCTTGAGGTGACGGCTGGTGAGCAGCAGGCCGCTGCCGAGCAGGGTCGCCAGGGTGCCTGCCGCCAGCGCAATCAGCAGCGACTGGCCGCTCGCCTGCCACAGCTTGCTGGAGGTGAGCGCCGTCAGCAGGCCGGGGTGGAGGCCGGCCACCACGATAGCCAGCAGCGGTGGCAGAAAGATGGCGAGCCCGATACAGAGCGAGAGCAGATCCACCACGGCCGTGCCCGGCTGATGGCGATCCGGCCGCAGGCAGGGGCGACGGGGTGTCACCCTGCTGGCCGGGGTACTCTGCAGCTTGTGCTGCAGGGCGAGCAGGGCGGCGGTCAGGATGAGCTGCACCAGCGCCAGTCCGCCCGCGGTGGCGAGATCGAAGTCAAAGCGCAGCGCCTGATAGACGGCCACCTCCAGTGTGGTGGATTTCGGCCCGCCCCCCAGCGCCAGCACTGTGGTGAAGCTGGTGAAGCAGAGCATGAAGATGAGGCTGGCCAGCCCCGGCAATATGCCGCGAATAAGCGGCCACTCCAGCAGCCGGAAGATGTGGGATGAGCGCATGCCGAGCTGGCTGGCGAGGCGCCAGCTCGATTCGGGGATGCTCTCTATGCTCTGCAGCATCAGGCGGGCCGCCAGCGGCATGTTGAAGAAGACGTGGGCCAGCAGGATGCCGAACAGGCCGTAGAGGTAGTTGCCGGGATCCAGCCCCAGTGAGCGCAACAGTTGCGGCAGCCACCCCTGTTTGCCGTGTACCGCTACTATGCCGAAGATGGCGATGATGACCGGCAGCACCAGCGAGAGACCAAATAGCTTGATCAGCAGGGTTCGGCCAATGAAACGGCGCCGCGCCAGCGCGCGGGCCACCGGAATGGCCAGCCCGAGACTGAGCAGGGTGGAGAGCAGTGCCTGCCCCAGACTGAAGCCCAGCACATGACGCAGATAAGGATCTGCGAGCAGGGTGCGGGGTGCCAGCGAACCGGCCTGCCACAGCAGGGCCGCGAGCGGCCCGAGGGATAACAGCAGGATCAACAGGGTGGCTGCACTGCCCGGCAACCACCAGAGGGGACGAGCCTGTGGTTTCAGATAACGGCTCACTGGGTGACGGCTTGCAGCCACTCGCGGATCCACCCTTTGCGATTGGCGGCCACCTCATCGCTGCTGAAGGCGAGCGGCTTGGCTACGGTGATCATCTGCTCGAAGCCCTTGGGCAGCGGCGTGTCGATCACCGGATACATCCAGTTGCCGGTCGGGATTTCCTGCTGGAAGGCGGGGCTCACCATAAATTGCAGGAACTGGTCAGCCAGCTTCTCCTGTTTGGCGCTCTTCAGCTTGGCGGCCACTTCTACCTGACGGTAGTGACCCTCCTCGAAGGCGGCAGCCTGATACTGGGGCTTGTTCTCGGCAATCAGGTGATAGGCCGGAGAGGTGGTGTAGGAGAGCACCATGTCCGCTTCGCCATCGAGGAACATGCCATAGGCCTCTGACCACCCCTTGGTGACGGTGACCGTCTTTTTGGCAAGCTCGGCCCAGGCGGCAGGCGCCTTGTCGCCGTAGACAGACTTCATCCACAGCATCAGCCCCTGCCCCGGGGTGGAGGTGCGGGGATCCTGATAGATCACCTTGAGGTCGGGACGCTCCACCAGCTCTTTCAGGCTCTTGGGCGGCTGCTTGAGTTTGTCCTTGTCATAGACAAAGGCGAAGTAGCCGTAGTCGTAGGGGACGAAGGTGTCATCCTGCCAGCCACCCGGCACCTTGATGCCATCCAGCTTGGCGGGATGGGGGGCGAACAGGCCGCTCTGTTTGGCTTCGCTGATGAGGGCATCGTCGAGCCCCAGCACCAGATCGGCCTTGCTGTGGTTGCCCTCCAGCCGCAGCCGGTTGAGGATGGCGACCCCATCTTCGAGGGGAACCAGATTGAGGGTGCAGTCGCACGCTTTCTCGAAGGCCTGTTTGATCTTGGGCCCCGGACCCCACTCGGCAGTGAAGGAGCTGTAGGTGTAGACGGTGAGGGTGTCGGCGGCGAACACATTGGCCGACAGCAGGCCGGTGGTGACCAGCAGCAGGGTCTTCATGGGTGGCACTCCCTATTACTTGTTAATAACGAGGTGCCAGCGGGTGAGGGCGCAAAAAATGAGCGCCATGCCTCAAATTCCTCCGCCAGCATTATCTGGATCAGGTACACGGGTATAATCTCAGCGGTAAACCGCACCCCGTTTGAGAAACGAACCGCATTGTATTAACGTTCTTTTGGGTAGACCAGCACAATTGTGCAATACCCATGAGATGACGCCCACCCAACAGAGGATGTTCGCGTGCTTACCAATACCAAGGAAAGGCGTGCCTTTGCGCGCATGGTCATCAATGCTCCGGTCACCGTCTATCAGCAGCAGCTGGTGCTGGAGGGGATCTGCCGGGATCTCAGTGCCAACGGCATGGGGATTGCGGTCTCTGAACACCAGCTCGACATCAATCAGCCCATCCGGATCAGTCTTGCCACCAACAACAACCTGTTGCCTCCCTTTGAAGCCCATGCCCGTATTATCCGGGTGCTGGAGGAGGAGAGCGGGTTGCTGCTGGCGGTAGAGTTTCTGCCTCAGGGTTAATCCTCTCTCCCCATCGGCAGAGGGAGGGGATTAGCCTTTCTCCTGAACCGGCTGCACACTCAACTGCTTGCTATCGACCAGCGTTTTGCTGGTCGATGCTATTTGGCCCGCAGGCAAGGTGGCGGGGCCGGTGGGTTCGAGCAGCAGGTAGTTCTGCCCCTGCCAGTTGAGGGTCACATCCCCCGGCTTGGCGGGCAGGTCAACGGCCAGCAGGGCATGGCCGGGGACGAACACCATGGCCTGTTTCAGCTCGGGAAAGAGCTGGGCCAGCATGGCGGCCATCAGGGTTACCTTGCTGTCGCAATCACCCCGGTTCTGCTCCAGCACCTGACGGGGCGGGAGAAAGCCCTTGCCCTGCCTTCCATTCAGGCTGTCGAGCTGCTGATAGGGGATGCTCTGGATAAAGGTGAGCATATGGGCCACGGTTTTCTGGCGCGCTTCCGTTTCGGTGCTGCCCTGCTGCTTGAGTTGATCCGCCAGCGGAGCCAGCCCGCTGCGACTCTCCAGCGCGATGCGCACATGATCCTGCTTCACCGCCAGCTGCCCGTCGGGGGTGTTGAAGTACTGGAAGTAGTGTTTGGTCAGCCACGCCTGCTCCTCTTTGCTCCGCTTGGACTGCAGAAAGGCCATCGCCTCGCGCGCCTTGTCCTGATTGCGGCTTTTCAGATGCAGCTCCAGCGAGGGACGGGCGAGGGTGAACTGCACCTCGGGGTAGTTCTGGCGCACCTCCCGCAGCAACACCTGCAACACCTCCTCCTGCATTCTGGCCGGGCGATAGGCGATAAGGGGCGGCAACTTGCCCTGTTCGAGCCGGTAGGTGAGCTGTTGGGGTTTGCCTTCGCTATCCTGCCAGCCGACGCTGATCTGGCCGAGGCTGTTGTTGAAGCTGGTTTGGCTGGCCCCCGCAGGCAGGGCAAGCAGCAGGGCACAGAGCAGAGGAATTGCCGTCGGTCTCTTCATCATCCTTTCCTGTGGCACGGGCCAGTTCCGGTGGCCCAAAGTGGGAAGCGTAGCGGACAGTAAAACAGGGAGCCGAAGCTCCCTGTTGATTCTACTCGTTTTTTTGCAACTGGCGCGTTAAATCCAGCTCGGCTGCTTCGCCTCAAAAGCGCTGATGGCGGCCTCGTGCTGCAGGGTCAGACCGATGGCATCCAGCCCGTTGAGCAGGCAGTAACGGCGGAATTCATCGATCTCGAAACCGAAGCAGAGGCTACCTGCACGTACCTGATTGGCCTCCAGATCCACCTCGATCTCGATGCCCGGTTTGGCGGCCACCAGCTGGAACAGGGCGTCGACCTCCTCCTCCTTCAGACGCACCGGTACCATGCCGTTGTTGATGGCGTTGCCGTAGAAAATGTCGGCAAAGCTCGGGGCTATGATGGTCTTGAAGCCGTAGTCCGCCAGCGCCCAGGGGGCGTGCTCGCGACTCGACCCGCAGCCGAAGTTCTCGCGGGCCAACAGGATGCTGGCACCGGCGAATTGTGGCTGGTTCAGTACAAACTCGGGGTTGGGCTGCTGGCCGGCATCGTCCAGAAAGCGCCAGTCGTGGAACAGGTGCTTGCCAAAACCAATGCGGTTTACTTTTTGCAAAAACTGTTTGGGAATGATGGCGTCGGTGTCGACGTTGGCGCTGTCGAGGGGGACGACGATCCCTTTATGCTGTTTGAATCCTGTCATCGAAATGTCCTCTTACAGTGCGCGAATGTCGGCGAAGCGGCCGGTGACGGCGGCAGCGGCGGCCATGGCCGGGCTCACCAGATGGGTGCGGCCGGCGCGGCCCTGACGCCCTTCGAAGTTGCGGTTGCTGGTGGAGGCGCAGCGCTCTCCCGGTTGCAGCCGGTCGTTGTTCATGGCCAGACACATGGAGCAGCCGGGCAGGCGCCACTCAAAACCGGCCTCGATGAAGATCTTGTCCAGACCCTCGGCTTCGGCCTGCGCCTTCACCTGCTCGGAGCCCGGCACCACCAGCGCCTGCACGCCAGCGGCTACCTTGCGACCGCGAGCGATGGCGGCGGCGGCGCGCAGATCCTCGATGCGGCTGTTGGTGCACGACCCGATAAACACCTTGTCGATGGCAACGTCGGAGAGCTTCTGACCCGGTTGCAAGTCCATGTAGGCGAGCGCCTTGCGGGCGGACTGCTGCTCCATCAGATCGCTGAAGGATTCCGGTGCCGGAATCGGCTCATTGACGGCAATCACCTGGCCCGGGTTGGTCCCCCAGGTGACCAGCACCACATCGGCATCGAAGTGGGCACCTTCATCGCTCTTGAGGCTCTGCCAGTAGGCGATGGCCTGCTCCAGCGCCTCGCCTTTGGGGGCGAACTCCTTGCCACGGATGTAGTCGATGGTGGTCTGGTCGGGGGCTATCATGCCGGCCTTGGCGCCGAGCTCGATGGCCATGTTGCACACCGTCATCCGCCCTTCCATGGAGAGGCCTGCAATGGCCTCGCCAGCAAACTCCACCACGTAGCCGGTACCACCGGCATGGCCGACCTTGCCGATAATGGCCAGCACCACGTCCTTGGCACTGATGCCCTCGGCCAGCTTGCCGTTGACCGAAATGCGCATGGTCTTGGCGCGGCCCTGTTTCAGGGTCTGGGTCGCCATCACATGTTCCACTTCGGAAGTGCCGATGCCGAACGCCAGCGAGCCGAAGGCGCCGTGGGTGGCGGTGTGGGAGTCGCCGCAGACGATGGTGGTGCCGGGCAGGGTAATGCCGAGCTCGGGGCCCATCACATGGACGATCCCCTGATATTTGTGGTTGAGATCGTAGAGGCGAACCCCGAACTCCTTGCAGTTGTCGGCCAGCGTCTCCATCTGGATGCGGGCCATCTCGCCGGAGGCGGCGATGTCCTTGGTGGTGGTGGAGACGTTGTGATCCATGGTGGCCCAGGTCAGATCCGGGCGGCGCAGCTGGCGGTTCATGGCGCGCAGGCCGTCGAATGCCTGCGGGCTGGTCACTTCATGCACCAGATGGCGGTCGATGTAGATGAGGGGGGTCTCCCCTTCCACTTCCCGTACCACGTGGGCGTCGAATACTTTCTGATAGAGGGTCTTGGCCATTGCTTCTCTCTTCCTTGTTCTCTGTTATGCGGCTCAGATCCGGGCGGCGATCTGGCTACCCATCTCGGACGTGCTCTGCACCGGATGGCGGGCGCTGGCCTGATGCAGGTCGGCGGTGAAGTAACCCTCGGCCAGGGTCTGGGCCACGGCCTGCTCGATGGCTTGAGCGGCAGCTTCCTGGCCCAGGCTGTAACGCAGCATCAGGGCGGCGGAGAGGATCTGGGCGATGGGGTTGGCAATCCCTTTGCCGGCGATATCCGGGGCCGAACCACCGGCCGGTTCGAACAGGCCGAAACCCGATTCGTTGAGGCTGGCAGAGGGGAGCAGCCCCATGGAGCCGGTGATCATGGCGCACTCGTCGGAGAGGATGTCACCGAACAGGTTGGAGCAGAGCAGCACGTCGAACTGGGACGGATCCTTGATGAGCTGCATGGTGGCGTTGTCGATATACATATGGTTGAGGGTTACGTCCGGATAGGACTTGGCGACTTGCGTCACCACCTCGCGCCACAGAATGGAGGAGGCGAGCACGTTGGCCTTGTCGATGGAGGTGACCTTGCCACGGCGCACTCGCGCCGATTCGAAGGCAATCTTGGCGATGCGCTCAATCTCGAAGCGATGGTACACCTCGGTGTCGAACGCCTTTTCGTTCGCCCCTTCTCCCTCGCGCCCCTTGGGCTGGCCGAAGTAGATGCCGCCGGTCAGCTCGCGCACGCAGGCGATGTCAAAACCGCGATCGGAGATATCGGCGCGCAGCGGGGAGAACTGCTCCAGACCGGTGTAGATGCGGGCCGGACGCAGGTTGCAGAACAGCTTGAAGTGGGCGCGCAGGGGCAGCAGGGCGCCACGTTCCGGCTGATCGTTGGGGGGCAGATGTTCCCATTTCGGGCCGCCCACCGAGCCAAACAGCACGGCATCGGCCGCTTCACAACCCGCGATGGTGCTTTGCGGCAGCGGGGTACCGTGGTTGTCGATGGCGATGCCGCCCACGTCATGGCGATCATACTCGAAGGCGAGGCCGAACCTGGCCTGCACCTTCTCCAGCACCTTGACGGCTTCGGCCATCACTTCCGGGCCAATGCCGTCACCCGGCAATACTGCGATCCGATAACTGCTCATACACTCTCCATCCTGATATTGTCTTTGAGATCCCTCTGTCCGGTTTCCCCGACGCTGCGCGCGGTTGCCGGTTCAGACGTTCCCCGTCCTGATGTTGTCATTCCATGCCGTCTGTGTGGCTGCGAGTCCTGCTCAGACGGTTTCCGATTTGATGCTGTCATTCCATTCCATCTGTTTGGTTCCGAGCCCTGTTCAGACGGTTTCTGATTTGATGCTGTTATTGCGTTCCATCTGCTCGGCCACCTGATCGGCGCGCCAGATGCTGTTGATCACATGGAGCAGGGCGTGGGCCGAGGATTCGATGATGTCGGTGGCCAGCCCCATGCCGTGGAATTTGCGCCCCTTGTACTCGGCGACGATATCGACCTGACCGAGGGCATCTTCCCCTTCGCCCTTGCTCTTGAGGGCATATTTGTCGATGCGGATCTCATAGCCGGTGATGCGGTTGATGCACTGGTAGACCGCATCCACCGGGCCATTGCCGGTGGCCGCTTCGCAGATCAGATCCTGTCCCACCTTCAATTTGACCGAGGCGGTGGCCAGCACCGAGCTGCCGCTCTGCACCCCGAGGTACTCCAGCTTGAAGTGCTCCGGCTCTTCGTGGATCTGGCTGAAGAAGGCCAGCGCTTCGAGGTCGTAGTCGAACACCTGCCCCTTCTTGTCGGCCAGGGTCAGGAACTTGCCGTAGAGGTGGTCGAGGTCGTAGCTGCTCTCGGCGTAGCCCATGGACTCCATCCGGTGCTTGATGACGTGGCGGCCGGAGCGGGAGGTCATGTTGAGGTTGTTCTGGGTCAGGCCGATGCTCTCGGGAGTGATGATTTCGTAGGTATTTTTCGCCTTGAGCACCCCATCCTGATGGATGCCGGAGCTGTGGGAGAAGGCGTTGGCCCCGACGATCGCCTTGTTGGGCTGCACCGGCATGTTGCAGAGCTGGCTGACCAGCGTGCTGGTGCGATGAATTTCGTTGTGGCGGATATTGGTTTGCACCCCGAGCAGGTCGGCGCGGGTTTTGAGGATCATCGCCACCTCTTCCAGCGAGCAGTTGCCCGCCCGTTCGCCGATGCCGTTGATGGTGCACTCGATCTGGCGGGCCCCCATCTGCACCGCGCCGATGGAGTTGGCCACCGAGAGCCCCAGATCGTCGTGGCAGTGGACCGAGATGATGGCCTTGTCGATGTTGGGGACCCGGTTGAACAGGGTGTGGATGATGCCGGAGAACTCGGTCGGTACCGTGTAGCCCACGGTATCGGGGATATTGATGGTGCGGGCGCCCGCCTTGATGGCGGCCTCCACCATGCGGCAGAGATTATCGATCGGCGTGCGGCCCGCATCCTCGCAGGAGAACTCCACATCATCGGTGTAGCGCAGGGCGTGCTTGATGGCGCCGACCCCCATCTCCAGCACATCCTCGAAGCTCTTTTTCAGCTTGCTCTCCACATGGATGGAGGAGGTGGAGATAAAGGTGTGGATGCGAAACGCCTCGGCGACCCGCAAGGCTTCGCCGGCGGCGTCGATATCCTTGGGCAGGGCGCGGGCGAGGGCGCAGACCCGGCTGTTTTTGATGTGGCGGGCGATGGTCTGCACCGATTGAAAATCGCCGGGAGAGGAGACCGGGAAGCCCACCTCCATGACGTCGACACCGAGCCGCTCCAGTGCCTGGGCGATCTGCAGCTTCTCCTTGACTGTCAAACTGGCCGCCAGGGCCTGCTCACCATCACGCAAGGTGGTGTCGAATATGATGACCCGATCTGACATGTGACTTCCCTCTTCCTAAGTTCGGTAACGTGCATCCTGCGGCGGCATAAAAAAACCCGTGCAGGGTGCACGGGTTTTTGTAAATTCCGGCTATGCCTTAGCCCGGCTACAAGGATCCCGCGCGAGTTAACGCGATTAGGGAGATTAGTAGTAGCGGGGTGGCGATACGCATGACGTTGTTATTCCTTCCAGTCGATAACGCTTTTACCAATATCGAGATTTTTATGCTGTGTCAACACGGAAGGTCAGGGGCAATCTGCTGACGTATTTAATCGGATTGTAAAGGATTGCAAATTTCCTTGTCCCATATTCGGCCCATGACCGATTATCTGGTCATTCCTGCTGTGCTCTATTCTCTGCACAACCAGATCGACTTATCAGCATTGGCTGAATTATCTGAGGTGTTAAATGGAAAAACGTAGACCTGGTCGTCCGGTCGGACGTTCTGACATTCGTGACAAGTTGCTTGCTGCCGCCCGTGAGCGTTTTCTCAATACTCCCTATAGCAAGGTGACTACACGCGAAATCGCGGAGCTTGCTGGCTCCAATCTGGCAATGATCCACTACTACTTCGGCAGTAAAGAGGGTCTTTACAAAGCGGTGCTGGGCGATGTCGCCGAGCCCCTCGACCATGCCTGGCAAGATGAACACAGCAATCACAGCCTCAACGAGCTGCTCAACACCTACTATCAGGTGATGGCGCCCAACAGCGAGCTGACCTCTGCCATCTCCAGCGCATTGTCGACCGAGAAGAGCCCGGGCCGGGATTTTGTGCTGAACCGCCTGCTGGAACGTCAGCTGCCGCAGTTCGATGCCCTGCTGGAAACCATGAAGTCCAACGGCGAGCTGGGTGACAACCTGGATCCCGACATGCTGAAGATCTCCTTCCTCAGCATGATGTGGCAGCCATTCGTGATGAAAGATCTCTACGAGCAGGTGTTTGGCCTGAAAGTGGATGAGCACTTCATGGCCCGTCTGGCGGATCACAACTGCCGTCTGATGGAGACCGGCCTGCGCGGCAGCCACTGATTTTGCCGCAACATCGAGATTAAAAAGGGCCATTCGGCCCTTTTTTCATAAATCTGTTATCCCTTGTTCAACGTAACGTCATCCCGCTTTCTTACTCTGCAAGCAGAATTCAGGGAAGGAGGGGATATGAACAAGATCCAGCAATGGGACCTGCAGGTGTGCCGGGTCTGCCTGCTTCACGGCTACAACCGGCAGCAGGCGAGGGTGAGTCGTCTCATTTCCCGCACCGGTGATGGCCCGCTGTACGCCGTGCTGGCCGCCCTGCTCTGGTGGCAGGGGGAGGCAGAGCGGGAACTGGTGCGACTGGCGCTGCTCGCCTTCGCCATCGAACTGCCCCTCTATCTGCTGCTGAAAAACAGCCTGAAACGGCAACGGCCGGTCGGCTTGCCGGTCTTTATCACTCCTTCCGATCGTTACAGCCTCCCCTCCGGCCACACCGCCGCCGCTTTTCTGATGGCCACCATACTGGCCACCGGCTTTCCGCTCTGGGCGCCCCTGCTGTTTGGCTGGGCGGCGCTGGTGGGGGCATCCCGGTTGCTGCTCGGGGTACACTACCTGAGCGATCTGGTTGCCGGTGCCCTGCTGGGTGGCGGTTGCGCCGTGCTGGCGCTCGGCTGGAGCCACTCATGAGGATACTGTTTGGGGTGCAAGGCACCGGCAACGGTCATATCAGTCGCAGTCGCACCCTGGCGCGGGCGCTGCGCACAGCCGGGGTCGAGGTGGATTATCTCTTTAGCGGCCGCCCCGCCGACCGCTACTTCGACATGGAGGAGTTTGGCGCCTACCGCGCCTTTCCCGGCCTCACTTTTGTCAGTCACGAGGGGCGAGTTTCTCCGTGGCGCACCCTGCAAGCCGCCTCGCCGCTCACCTTCTGGCGGGATCTGCGGTCTCTCGATTGCAGCGAATACGATCTGGTGGTGAGCGATTTTGAGCCGCTGACCGCCCACGCCGCCCGCCGCTATGGCAAGCCGAGCCTCACCGTCAGCCATCAGGCCAGCTTCAACTGGCCCATCCCGCGCTGGGGGGAGGATGGGGTCAGCCGCCAGCTGATGCGCCACTTTGCTCCTGTGGATCAGCCGCTCGGGCTGCACTGGTTTCACTTCGGTCACCCCTTGCTGCCGCCGGTGATCGACCCCATCGCCGCCGCGCCGGATAACGGCGAGATCCTGGTCTATCTGCCGTTCGAGCAGACCGAGGCGATCGCCGCCCTGTTGTCGCGCTTTGGTCAGCAGCGCTTCGTCTGCTTTCACCCCGCCATTCGCACCCCCAGCCAATGGCGCAACCTGCGCTTCGAGCCGCCGTCGCGGCACGGGTTTGTCGCTGTGCTGGCCGGTTGTCGCGGCGTCATCTCCAACGCGGGTTTCGAGCTGGCTTCCGAGGCGCTCACCCTCGGCAAGAAGCTGCTGGTCAAGCCCCTCGGCGGCCAGTTCGAGCAGCTGACCAACGGCAAGACCCTCGAGATGATGGGACTGGCGACCCTGATGGATGTGCTCGATGCCAATCTGGTGCGCACCTGGCTCGACAGCGCTTCGCCGGGGGCGGTCTGCTACCCCGATGTAGCGGGGGAGCTGGCCCGCTGGCTGGCGGCGGGCGCTGACGAGAGCGTGGCCTCTCTGTCACGGCGGCTCTGGGCGCGCACTCTGTTTCCGGAGGAGGTGAGTGATCGCCTGAGCGAGCTGGATGGGGGCGACTGTTTATCCAGTTGCTGGTTATCGCAAGTGAGCGTTGTTGACTAGACTGAAAGGCGATCCCACCAAGGAGAGGACGGAGCAAATGCGCTTTACCAATGAAAACGGCGAAGTCATGAACCTGGCTGACAATCTCACCCTGCACGAGTTGCTCGATATGGGTGTCAGCATCTCGGTCAGTGAAGAGACCGATCCGGATCAGCAGATCTGGCTGGCGGAGCCGGATCAGGACAACTGAGTCATCATTCGGCATCAAGCCCACCGCTGAGCGGTGGGCTTTTTTGTGGCTGTTTTTCCCCTCTGCGGAATGATCCGCTGGCCATTCCCCGACTTCCTTCCCTTTTGTCTCATGGTCGCTGCGGCAAGTCATTGAATGTTAATAGCCGGTTGAAATGTATGACTGTTCTGGTCAGATAAAGCCGTGGACAAGCGTTATGAAGCGGGTTAAGTTGGTTTTTCACCCTATTTTCGGGTGAATGACGGAAAAATCCTTTTTTTCTACTGTCGACGGGGCTGAATTGGGCCGATCTGCATTCAGATAACAACAAGAAACGGATCGGGCCGTGCCGGGAAGCACGGCATCGTCGGCGGGATTCGCTAAACGGAGCAAAGCCTGGAGGGCTTTATCATGGAGATGTTATCAGGCGCCCAGATGGTGGTTAGAGCGCTGGAAGATCAGGGAGTTGAGCACGTCTTCGGCTACCCTGGTGGCTCAGTGCTCGACATCTATGACGCTCTCTTCGAAAACGGCAAGATGGAGCATGTCTTGGTGCGGCACGAGCAAGCCGCGGTTCACATGGCTGACGGTTACGCCCGTTCCACCGGCAAGGTGGGGACTGTGCTGGTAACGTCAGGCCCGGGAGCGACCAACTGCATTACCGGTATTGCCACCGCCTATATGGATTCCATTCCGCTGGTGATCCTCTCCGGCCAGGTGCCGACCAGCATGATCGGTGAGGATGCGTTCCAGGAGACCGACATGATCGGTATCTCCCGCCCGGTGGTGAAGCACAGCTTCCTGTGCAAGAAGGCGAGCGATATTCCCGAGGCCATCAAGAAGGCCTACTACATTGCCGCCAGCGGCCGCCCGGGGCCGGTGGTGGTGGATCTGCCCAAAGATGTGCAGAACCCGAAAGAAAAATTCCCCTACCAGTATCCCGAGTCGGTCTCCCTGCGCTCCTACAACCCGACCAAGTCTGGCCACAAGGGCCAGATCAAGCGGGCCGCCAAGCTGCTGGTGGATGCCCAGCGCCCGGTGATGTACGTGGGCGGTGGCGCCATCAACGCCAATGCGGACCATCTGGTGACCAAGCTGGCAGAGCTGCTGAACCTGCCGGTGACCACCACCCTGATGGGGCTGGGGGCTTTCTCCGGCGTCCATCCGCAATTTATCGGCATGCTGGGGATGCACGGCACCTTCGAAGCCAACAAGACCATGCACAACGCGGATCTCATCTTCGCCGTGGGTGCCCGCTTCGATGACCGCGTCACCAACAACGTGGCCAAGTTCTGCCCCAATGCGACCGTGGTTCATATCGATATCGACCCCACCTCCATCTCCAAAACGGTGCAGGCCCATGTGCCCATCGTCGGCTCGGTGGAAACCGTGCTGGAGCAGATGCTGGAAGTGATCCGCGAGTGTGGCTTCGATAACGACAAGGAGGCGCTGGCGGACTGGTGGAGCCAGATCAACCAGTGGCGCTCCCGTCACTGTCTGGCCTACGAAAAGTCGGCTACCCAGATCAAGCCGCAACAGGTTATCGAGACCCTCTACAAGGTGACTCAGGGTCAGGCGTTCGTTGCCTCCGACGTGGGCCAGCACCAGATGTTTGCTGCCCTCTACTACCCGTTTGCCAAACCGCGCCAGTGGATCAACTCAGGGGGCCTCGGCACCATGGGCTTCGGCATTCCGGCCGCCATGGGGGCCCAGTTTGCCAACCCGGATGCGGTGGTCTGCTGCGTCACCGGCGATGGCTCGGTGCAGATGAACATTCAGGAGCTCTCGACCTGCATGCAGTACGGGGTGCCCATCAAGATCATCTCCATCAACAACCGTGCGCTGGGCATGGTCAAGCAGTGGCAGAAGATGTTCTACGGCGGTCGTCACAGCCACTCCTACATGGAGTCCCTGCCGGACTTCGTCAAACTGGCGGAAGCCTACGGCCACGTCGGTATCGCGGTGAGCGATCCGGCCGAGCTGGAGAGCGCCATGGAGAAGGCCTTCGCCATGAAGGATCGGCTGGTGTTCATGGATATCTCGGTCGACCCGGATGAGCACGTCTATCCGATGCAGATCAAGTTTGGTGCCATGGATGAGATGTGGCTGAGCAAGACGGAGAGAACCTGACGATGGAACATATTATTTCGGTCGTACTGGTGAATCACGCCGCCGATGAGATGTGGCTGAGCAAGGCGGGGGAAATCTGATGAGACATATAATTTCCGTTCTGCTGGAGAACGAATCCGGCGCCCTGAGCCGCGTGGTGGGCCTCTTCTCCCAGCGCGGCTACAACATCGAGACCCTGACGGTGGCGCCGACCGAGGATCCCACCCTGTCGCGCATGACCATAGTCACCATGGGTGACGAGCGGGTGCTGGAGCAGATCCAGAAGCAGCTGCACAAGCTGGTGGATGTGCTCAAGGTGTGCGACCTGAGTGAAGGGGAGCATATCGAGCGGGAGATCGCGCTGGTCAAGGCGCGCGCCGCCGGTGGGGCCCGTGACGAGCTGAAACGGCTGGCGGATATCTTCCGTGGCCAGATCGTCGACGTCACCCCCGAGCAGTACACGGTACAGCTGGTGGGCACCAGCGAGAAGCTGGATGCCTTTATCAAGACTGCCGCCCAGACCAACGAGATCATCGAAGTGGTGCGCTCCGGCGTCTGCGGTATCTCGCGGGCGGACAAGGCGCTGCGGCCCTGATGGCTGGCGGGACAGCTGATGATGCGTCAGCTGCCGCAGAGTGAAAGGAAAGAGGGCTCTGCGGAGCCCTCTTTGTTTGGTTTTGCTTTACGAGGGGAGGGATGATGTTCGGTATTCATGATCTTGCACTGTTTATGGTCTCGGGGCTGCTGCTCAATATCATGCCGGGGCCCGACTCCCTGCTGGTCATGCTGCGCAGCGGCTCGCAAGGGTGGCGTGCCGGTTCGGTCGCGACCCTTGGCATCGGCACCGGTGTCATGGTGCATGTGCTGGCGGCGGCCCTCGGTCTGTCGGCCCTGCTCAGTGCCTCGGCCGAGTTGTTTGCCCTTATCAAGCTGGCTGGCGCCATCTACCTCATCTATCTGGGGTTCTCCCTGCTGCGCCAGCAGGCAACGGGTGCAATGGAGGGAGGGGCCACCCTGCCCGCCCTCTCCTATGGCCAGATTTACTGGCAGGGAGTGCTGACCAATGTGCTCAACCCCAAGGTGGCGCTCTTTTTCCTCGCCTTCGTGCCCCAGTTCATCGCACCGGATGCCCCCGACAAGGCGCTCGCCTTTATCCTGCTCGGTTGCATCTTCAATCTGGGCGGCATCATCTGGTGTCACCTGCTGGTCTTTACCACCGTCTATGCCAGCCACAAGGTACGGTTATCGCAGCGTCTTGGCCGCTGGCTCAACCGCGGCATTGGCACCCTGTTTGTCGGGCTCGGGATCAAGCTCGCCAGCGACTAGCTCGCCGCTTTCTGACCTGGGGCAGGTTATCGTGCGCGGCGCTGTGGTATGGTCGACGGTCAGCTGCGGGGCAAGCCCCGTTCTCTCTTTTTCAGGCCAGCCCCACTGGCTGCAGCAGCGAGATCCCTTACCCAGATGAACATCGCCCGGCTCAAGAACTTTACCGAGATCGTGAAGAACAACTTCAACATCTCGGCGACGGCGGAGAAGCTCTACACCTCCCAGCCCACCCTCAGCAAGCAGATGAAGATGCTGGAAGATGAGCTGGGGCTCGCCCTCTTTACCCGCAAGGGGAAGAATCTGGTCGGCTTGACCAGCGCAGGCGAGCAGGTGATGGAGCTGGCCAAGGGGGTGGTGGCGCAGGTGGAGCAGATCAACCAGCTGTCGCTGGGGGAGCAACTGGCTACCAGCGGGGTGCTGCGTATCGCCACCACCCACACCCAGGCGCGCTACAAGCTGCCAGCGGTGATCACCGAGTTCAGCCGTCGTTATCCCGATGTGGCGATCCAGCTCCATCAGGGGGCGCCTGCCCAGTTGGCCCAGATGGTGCAAAGCGGCGATGTGGATATGGCGATCGCCACCGAATCCATGTACCTGTTCGATGAGCTGGCAGCGATTCCCTGCCATCGCTGGGGGCGCAGCGTGGTGGTGCCGCACGGTCATCCGCTGATCGACTGCCAGCCGCTGTCGATGGCGGATCTGGCCCGCTATCCCCTCATCACCTATGTGTTCGGCTTTACCGGCCGCTCCAAGATGGACAAGGCCTTCAGCCGCCACGGCCTCTCGCCGAAAACCGTGCTGACCGCCACCGACACCGACGTGATCAAGCACTACGTCCGGCTCGGGATGGGGGTCGGGGTGATTGCCAGCGTGGCCTTCGACGAGGGGGACAGGGAGGATCTGGTGAGCCTCAACATCGACCACCTGATCGCCTCGAGCGCCACCCACATCTGTCTGCGCAAACATGCCCATCTGCGCGACTATATGTACGACTTTATCCACCTCTACGCCCCCCATATCAGCCGGGAGACGGTGCAGCTGCACCTTATCAACCAGCCGCCCGCTGCCAATATGGCGGAGTTGCCGTGGCTCTAACCGCGGGTTGTTTGTCGTACACAGAGCAAAAATACAGAGACAAAAAAGAGAGGCCTTGGCCTCTCTTCTGGTTTTATCGGTATGCGGGATTAAGCGCTGCGGGTCGCCAGATTGATAAAGATCTGGGCTCCGACCAGCAGGCAGTCGTCATCGAGGTAGTAGGGATTCGCATGCAGGTAGTTGCAGATCCCCTTGGCCTGACAGCCGCTGCCGAGGAAGAACATGGCCCCCTTGCGGCCACGGCAGGCGTTGACCATGTAGCTGAAATCTTCGCTGCCGGTCATCGGCTGACCCTGAGCGTTGATCCCCTCAGAGGGCAATACATCGGCGGCCGCTTGCAGCAGACGGGCGCAGGCATCGGCGTGGTTCTCGACCGCTGGATACCCGGCATAGACCATCTTGGTCTTGAAGCCGCGCAGTTCGCTCTGGGCCACGATCTCCTTGAAGCTGTTCTTCAGGATCTGGTCGGTCTCGGCATCCATGGCACGGATGGTGCCGCGCGCCTGCACATGGTCGGCGATGGCGTTGGGGATGGTGCCGCCGTTGATCATGCCGCAGCCAAACACCGCCGGGCTGAACGGACTGGTGCGCTTGGCGACGATGTAGTCCATATCCTCGATGATCCGCACCGCTTCGCGGATGGCATCCAGCCCCTTGTGGGGGGTGGAACCGTGGGCGGAGATGCCGTGCACATCCAGCGTCCAGGCGGAGCCCCAGGAGGACATCACACCGTTGTTGAACTTGATGGTGCCGGTCTCCATGGCGCCGTCGTTATGGAGGGCATAGACCTCGTCCACCCCCTTCATGCAGCCCAGCTCCACCATCTTCTCGGCGCCCGGCACCCGCATATCCTCTTCCGCCATCTGGAAGATAAAGCGGACGTTGTACTGCAGGCGATCGCGGTTGGCGGCCAGAAACTTGGCGGCGGTCAGGGCGATCGCCATATGGGAGTCGTGACCACAGTTGTGAGCCATTCCCTCGTGGGTTGACTTGAACGCAACGTCGCTCATGTCGTGCATCTCGAGGCCATCCATGTCGGCACGGAAGGCGATGGTCGGCAGCACAGGATCAACCACCAGATCGCCGTGGAAACCGGTGAAGCCCGGGTAGTCGGTGAGACGGTAGCCGAAGCCTGCCATCAGCTCGCGGCAGTAGGCCGAGGTCTTGAACTCGACGCCGGAGGCTTCCGGAATGGTGTGCAGATGGTGGCGCACTTCCTGACTGAAGTCGCGCAGGGCCAGCAGGGCCGGTTCAATGTGGATGTTGTTCATCAGATGATCCCTTGAATGGAGAAGCCGAGTTGGGCCACCAGCGAGGCGCCGAAGAAGCAGCAGGTGGAGACGATCATGAAGATCAGGATCACTTTCCAGGACATCTTCTTCAGCTCTTCCAGCTGACCGCCCACCGAGAGACCGGCAAAGGCCAGCAGCGGCACGCAGCAGGAGAGGAAGGAGATCTTGGCGACGGCATCGATAAAGAGGCCGCGCACCGGGGTCTCCGGCAGGCAGATGAGAATGCCGATGATGGTGGCATAGGCAAACGCTGGCAGAGAGGAGGGCAGGTAGCGCTTGGCAATCAGCGAAGCGAACACCACCAGCGACATGGCGATGAAGCTGTCACCCATCAGCCAGAGCGGGGTGCCGGTGGTCAGGGTCTGGGTAAACATGGCCAGCAGGATCGCCAGAAAGACGAACCGCATATCCATTACGATGCTTTTCATGCTTTCTCTCCTTTGGCAGTCAGGGCATAGATTTTTTCAGCGAGCGGCAGACCCAGATAGGTGAGGGAGAGGGCGCCGAGGGCAGACGAGAGCAGGTTCGAGGCAGCCGCGATACTCAGCACCTGCTGGGCCAGCGCCTCATCGAGACCGTTGATCAGGGCGCCGGAGGCGGCACTCAGCATGGAGCCTGAGCCCACGCCGGAACCGGCGGCCAGCGCCAGCGGGTGCAGGCCGGTGAGCGGGGCGATACTGCCCAGCACGCTGAACCAGAGGGTGCCGATGACGGAGCCGCACAGGTAGATGGCCAGCACGCCGATGTACTCCTGGGAGCCGGTGCCGAACTTGCCCTGAATGACCGCGACCGACGGCTCACGGCTGATGGAGGAGCAGGCCCCGATGGCGCGACGGCCAAAGCCGAACTTCACCGCCAGCGGGATGGCGATCAGGATTGGCAGCAGGTTGCCAATCTCCTGCAGGAACAGCGGCACGCCGACGCTCAGGATCATCTTCAGGTTGGGGATGATCATCCCCGCGTACTGGGTGCCCAGGATCAGCAGGCTGAAGCCCACCATCTTGCCGCAGAAGCCCTCTTCTTTTTCGGTGAAGAGCTGCTTCCAGCCGGGAATGCGATCCTTGACCGGTTTGGCGGAGACAATCATGCCGATGATGACGGCAAAGAGCATCGGCAGGATCGGGATGATGGCGATGCCGATCTTGATCTCCTGTTTGCCTATCAGGTACTGGGCCACAAAGATCAGCATGGCGGTTGCCAATATGCTGACCGTGACCGTCTTGAGGGGGCTGGTTTGCTGCATAGTCTTTTCTCTTGTTATTCCCATGTGTGGCCATCGTCAGGATTGTCCAGACCGATGATGGGGGCATCATAGGGAGCGAAGAGGGGCAGGAATGTGACCTTCATCAAGCTGGCCATATGGCATTTTTTCATGGGGTATGCCCTTTAACCCTCTGGATACCAAGGGTTAAATGCCGTTAACAGAACGTCAGCATTGGCAGGACAAGATAGGCAAACAGAAGGGAGATGGTGACACCGCCCCGCAGGGCGGTGACGCGGATCAGACGGGCGTTTTGAGCCGTGCACTGCGCAGCAGCAGGGGGAGCTGGTAGAGCACCAGGGCGCCGAGCACCAGTCCGGCTCCGGCCAGTTTGGCGCCGCCGAGGGGTTCGTTGTAGAAGAGGGTGCTCAGCAGCAGAGTCCAGACCGGTTCCAGCAGCATCATCAGGGCGGCGTGGGCGGTGGTCATCTTGCTCAATGCATGGGTGAGCAGCCAGTAGCGCAATGTGGTGGCGATCAAGACGCTCGCCGCAAACCAGCCCCAGATGCCGTGGCTGACTCCAGCCTCGGGCCACTGCTCGGTCAGCAGGGAGAGCAGGGTGCCGAGCAGGCCGGTCATCGCCAGCTGGATGCAGGTGAGCCAGGTGGGGGCAATGGATTGGGCAAAGTGGCGATGGACGGCGAGCTGGATGCCGAGGGTGGTGGCCGCCGCCAGAAACCAGAACAGCGAGAGCGACACGCCCGTTTGTTCGGGGTGATCTCCACCCCAGTGAGTGCTGCTGGAGAGCAGCAGCAAACCGGCGATGGCGATGGGCAGGGTGAGCCAGTAGTGGCGGCCGGGCTTGGCCCGAAAGGCTCCCCAGGCGGCCAGCGGGGCCATCAGGGTGGCGACGCTCATGATAAAGGCGCCGCTGCCCAGCGCATCGCTCTGGCTGATGGCGGTGACCCACAGCAGCAGGCTGGCACCGAGCAATGTGCCGCAACCGGCGGCGCGCAGCAGTTGAGCGCGGGTCGGCGGTGGTTCCCGCAACCAAGCCAAGGGGAGCAAAAGCAGGGCGGCCAGCAGGAAGCGGCTGCCGATAAAGGCGGCAGGGGGCAGTTCGCGGATCGCCTCTTTCGAGAAGAGCCAGCCAGCGGCGGCCAGCAGGGTGACCAGTACCATCAGCAGCAGGGGAGTGCGGTTCATCGGGGTCGTCATGGTGAAATGGAGGGGAGAGCATAAAGGAAAGGCGCCAGGTATTGCTACCTGGCGCCTTTCGCATCTGCCTTGAACCGCCGTCGCGGCTCGCGGCCAGCAATCAGTTCATGCCGTATTATCACACTGCGTGTCTAATGCTGTTTGGTTATGTCTATAGGTTGCATCTATATTGTTGATTTATATCGTCTAAATTTCCATGGTTGTCTAAAGTCATCTTAGGGGATATAAGACAAGTGTGGGTTCAAATGTGGGTTCAAAATGGCAATCTCAGATTCAAAACTCAAAGCAATGCTGCGTGGTCACGATGATGATACACCCAGAAAGGTTGCAGACAGAGATGGGCTATCTGTTCTGTGGAGGAATAGCGGAAAAGTCAGCTTCGTGTACCGTTATCGAATTGTAGGCAAGGCAAAAAACCTGACTCTGGGATCCTATACCGGTCAGGAGGGGGGATTGTCGCTTTCCGAAGCAAGGAAAAAGGCGGCGCAATGTCGAGCTTGGTTGGAAGAGGGCAATGATCCCGCCTTGATGACTAGGATCGGGAAAGATGAAAGGCTTAAGCCTGTCACGGTTAAAGATGCACTCGAGTATTGGCTCTGCCATCACGCCGATAAGAAAAGGTCGAACAGTGAGAAGCATCGCCAGCAATTTGCTAAGTGGGTCTATCCCCGTATCGGAGATCTTCCTTTGTCAGATTGTGATACTCGTCACTGGTTGAGCGTCTTTGACGAATACTCGAAGGTAGCACCTGTGGCTAGTGGGTATTGTTTCCAAAACTGTAAGCATGCTCTGAAGTTTTGCCGTGTCAGACAGTTTGCAGTGAGTAATGCATTGGATGACTTGACCGTCGCTGATGTTGGGCAAAAAGCAAGTAAGCGAGATAGGGTTCTGACGCTAGAAGAACTGCGAACACTATGGGATTGGGCTGAGAAGCTAGGTCCATATTGCTACTACGGAAATTTGGCCAAGATTCTGTTGTCGTTCGGTGCAAGAACTCAAGAAGCTCGGCTATCAGCACCCGAAGAATGGAATCTAGCCGAAGGTACATGGACAGTACCTGCCTCTAACTCAAAAACAGGTAATAAAATCGTGAGACCAATACCTGATTTTATTCGGCCGACGATAGACGCCTTGCTGAAAGCCGCCGCCGCACAGTCATCCCCATACTTGCTAGGGGAACTCAAGCGACCAGAAGCGGTAAGTCAGTGGGGAAGGGGGATTTGGAAACGGATCGGGCATAGCACCCCCTGGACATGGCACGATCTGCGAAGGAGCTTGGCGACCCGCCTAAACGAGGCTGGGATTGCCCCTCATGTCGTGGAACAAATTTTAGGCCATGCTCTACCTGGTGTAATGGCTCACTATGTTCATACGGTTCGGTTACCGGAACAAAAAATGGCGTTGGAGTTGTGGGGAGGGATTTTAAACCCATCAGAACAACCGCCAGACAATATTGTGCATCTACAAGTGGGGTAGGGGAGCACAGCACTTTCTTCAGTGATTTGTAGACTGTGCCTATGGAGGGTACACCGGGTTTACCCTCCATGTATTTTTACCCAGCCTGTACAGCTAGTGCCATCTTGTTGTCTGCTCCGTTATGCTACGCAGCCACCTGATGAGCACAAAGCTGATGCGGCGCCTTCCCTGGCCATTAGCCTTGCCTGTCAGGTGGTCTGCTGCCGGTGATCCTGATAGACCCTTTGCCACTTGGCATACTCGCCCTTATCGCCTCTGGCATGTCAGAAAGCACAGATTCGAGCAATACTTCGCTCAAGCCATGAAAGTATAACGCAAAAAGTTGCGAATTTTGTTTTTTTAGCTGGCGTGAGTAATCCACGGCTCAATTTTGTGGATTTATCTTAATCCTTAGGCTGTTGCGAAAATTTATATTTAGATCTATTCCTTACTGGCTTGTGTTGCGATCCCTTGCCAAAAGAACGTGCTTTTTTACCATTTGAACGGGTTGTGTCTACATGGGCTAAAATATCCTGCCTAAATAGAGCCTCTAACTCTTCATATAAAGCATGGCAACTATTGTCACCATCCATTAAATTAAACTCATACCTATCTCCAGGATAAGCAAAAACATCCCCTTTACCGTCCTTTATGATAGTGCTTTTCCAGAGTTGCCCCATCGTCTCTCTTATGTCAAGTTTATGCTCCCAGCCTCGACCTAAAAACAAAAAAACATGCATGTAGTATCCTCTGATAGAGCAATAGTCCAACTTCCAAATATATCCATCTACATGCCTAAACAATCGATTTCTCGAGCAGTTTATGAAAAGCTTGCGCCGTCCTTCTACTAACTCTTCTAGCTTATCTTTGAAGCCTTCGGTTTGGGAAGCAATTTTCAATGGTTCCTTATCCAAGCCTTTTGTTTCAGGCTGTGTAGCTACATTGCTTGACTCAATATGGATGTCATCATCTTTAGCATACATATTCTCTATTTTTTGTTTGAAACCCAAGCTAAACCTGACCACATAACGAGCTTTCCCTTCCTATTTTT
>OEQX01000104.1_pt1 | contig 29451 bp, 32 predicted proteins | sample 1539851 | NCBI WGS metagenome assembly OEQX01 (sample SAMEA3891238, study PRJEB23780) | metagenome | biome: terrestrial biome; feature: animal house; material: water of meat washing | place: Italy | collected 2015-05-12
ATGGTAATGATGTCGCCTACCTTGTGTGCCTTGATATCCGAATAGATGCCATTGACCTGATCCGGCTGGAAAATCGCCCCTGTCGGTCGCACCGACACCGGCTCCGACTCCCCGTAGACGGGGGAAAACTCGGGATCATCAGGCTTGGGCGTATTGGGAGTGCTGCTACACCCTCCCAGCACCAACAATCCCAGCATCCATACGGCTTTCATCATGCACCTCCTAATTAGGTACGCTGGATCAGGAAGGACATCATGCCGTCCACAGCGGAGAGCACCTTGGAATTCATCTCGTAGACCCGTTGAGCCTGAATGAGGTTCACCAACTCTTCGGTCACGTTAACGTTGGAGGTCTCCAGCATCCCCTGCTTGATCACCCCCAAGCCATCGGCACCGGCAGTCCCCTGAGCGGCAGCACCACTGGATTGGGTCTCGACAAACATGTTCTCCCCCATCGGCTGCAAGCCGCTGGCGTTGACGAAGTCGGAGATGTTGATCTGACCGACGACCTGAGAAGCGCCATCGCCCTTGAGCTGCACCGAGACCTGGCCATCTTCACCCACCGTAACGCTCTGGGCGTTTTCCGGGATCTGGATTTCCGGTTGCAGCGGGTAGCCATTACCCGGGGTCACTATGGTCCCTTCATCGTTGAGGGTGAACTGACCGTTGCGGGTATAGGCTGCACTGCCATCCGGCAGCTGAATTTCAAAGTAGCCACGACCACTGATCATCAAATCGAGCGAGTTGTCAGTGGTTTGTACGTTACCCTGACTGTGGTTTTTCTGGGTCGCCACCACCTTGGCACCCGCCCCCAGCATCAAGCCGGAGGGGAGCTCGGTATCGGCAGAGGAGCGGCCACCGGGCTGGTTGATGTTTTGATAAAGCAGATCTTCAAAGATGGCCCGTGACTTTTTGAAGCCCACGGTGCTGGCGTTCGCCAGGTTGTTCGAGGTGACCGAAATATTGGTCTGCTGTGCATCCAACCCGGTCTTGCTGATCCAGAGTGCGGGATTCATAGGTAACTCCTTGATTAGCTGATTCGCAGCAGTTGGGTTTGAGCTTCATCATTCTCTTCGGCCGTCTTCATGATTTTGACCTGGGTTTCGAACTGGCGTTGCAGCCGGATCAGGTTGGTCATCTCATCCACCACATTGACGTTGCTCCCCTCAAGGGAGCCGGCAATCAGGCCGACATTGGCCGAGGCGGCTTCATTCTGGCCATCCTTGCGGCGAAACAGACCATCTTGCCCCTTCTCCACCGCATCGGCGGCCGGGTTGACCAGCTTGATCCGCTGGAAATCTTCCGGCAAGTTGGCGGCAGCCCCCTCAGGACGACCGCTGATGGTGCCATCCCGATTGATCTCGAGTTTCTCCATCGGCATCGGCAGCACGATAGGCTGACCCCCGTCGTCCACCACATTCAGGCCGGTCGAGGTTTGCAAGTTGCCGGTCGCATTGACCTGCAAATTCCCCATGCGGGTATAGGCCTCACCGCCCTTGGGATCCTGCACGGCAATCCAGCCCGGACCATCCACCGCCACGTCCAGATCCCGTCCGGTGGTCATCAGCATGCCATGCTGCAGGTTCTGACCCGGGCGCTCAGCCATGGCAAACACCCGGCTTGGCAAGCCCTCTCCGAACGCCTGCATGCTTCTGGCCTGCTCGAAATCGGACTTGAAGCCGGTGGTATTGGCATTGGCGAGGTTGTTGCCCCGAACAGCCAGGCTGTTCATGGTCTCTTTGGCCCCGGACATGGCGATATAAAGCAGGTGATCCATGGAATTCTCCGTCAAACAGATGACTCTGACAGGAGAAATGCAATTAGAGTGCCAACAGCAGAAATATGGGGGGATAAGGAGGATGGGAATGCGACAGAAACAGAGAGGGGGCCAAGCCCCCTCTCATTATCGTTTATTGCGCGATTAACGGATCTGCAGGATGGTCTGCTGCAGCGAACTGTTGACCTCCAGAGAACGGGAGTTGGCCTGGAAGTTACGCTGGGCAGTGATCAGGTCAACCAGCTCCGAGGTCAAATCCACGTTGGACTGCTCCAGCGCCGATGATTTGATGGTCCCGAAAGTGCCCGAGTTCGGCGTCCCCGGCAAGGCATCGCCAGAGAGCAGGGACTGTCGCCAGGAGGTATCGCCAACCTGAGTCAATCCTTGCGAGTTGGCAAACTTTGCCATGGCAACCATAGCGACCTTGAGTGTGGTGGCATTGCTATAGGTAGCAGAGACAATCCCGTCTGGCGTGATCTCCACCTTGGTCAAACGGCCGACAGTTGAGCCATCCTGAGTCAACTTGTTGACTTCAAACGGAGAAGAATACTGAGTCACAGTGCCGAGTTGAATCTCAACTTCCTGAGTGGGGTCTGCACCGTTGGTGATAATGCCAGCACCTGCCGGGGGCGCGACCCCCAATTGTTCTGTCTTGATGGTTGCCGGTGTTGTTGGCGTCACCATCTTGCCATCTGCACCAAAGGTGATGCGTGCGGCAAGCGGTGGAACAGGAGTCACACCAGCCGCCATCGTTGTTGGAACCCCCCCTGCAACATCAATGGGTTTATCCCCCTCATACATGTACATACGCCAAGCGGTAGGATTGGCAGGCTTTGTCACATCAGCTGGGTCAGCTTCCTTGACAAAATATTGTGTGATCACATGAGGAGAACCCAATGAATCATAAATAGTGACCGATGTAGATGAGGCATAACTTTTAGGATTATTGATCGGATCAAAAATGGAGGCGTCTGCAGCAGTGTTACCTGCAGCCAACGGGGTTGAATCAGACTTCAGATTGAAGCTGGCTTCAATCTTGGTTGTTTGTTTCGGCTCCCCTGCCCGATCCGGGATCTGGATAGGCTTGGTTGCGTTTATGCTCACCGCTTTTGGCGTTCCATCAACGTTCACCTCATAGCCTTGCAGATAATGGCCCTGATTGTTGACCATATAGCTGTTTTCATTGAGCTTGAAGGCACCGGCACGGGTATAGGTGCGATCCAGGTTGGTCAGGCCATCGGAGGTCACAAAGAATCCATTCCCCTGAATCGCCAAGTCGAGTGCGTTATTGGTAAATTGCAGCGCCCCCTGATGGAACTGTTGGGCAACCGCCCCGGTCGCTACACCGTTACCGACCTGGGTCTTGGCATTGACAAAGATGGAGTTGGCGTAGACATCCGCAAACTCGGCACGGGACTCTTTAAAGCCCATGGTGTTAACGTTGGCAATGTTGTTGGCGGTGACGTTCAAGTCTTTTTGTGCCGCGTTGACACCGCTCAAGGCATTGTTAAATGACATATCCAGCTCCTTAGATCGATGCTGTCGACGTGGTTTTTGACGGTGTAACCGTCGGATTTGAATTGGTTCCTGAAATTTGCAGAATATTGTTCAAATATTCGCTACCCAGTCCTCTCAAATTGAGGCGAGTCGGGTTAGTGGCATTGCCCAAGGCAACACTGTCCACTTTGGCATAAGCAAATGTGGCAATACTTTCCGACTTGCCATCGAGAGTGCCGCTGGCTTTGATGACATACTTGCCTGCGGCAACTCGGTTACCGGCCTTGTCTTTACCATCCCAAGCAATTTCCACATTACCTTTTTGGTCGCCTTCGAGGGGAAACTCCTTGATAACCTGCCCCTTTTCATCCTCAACGGTAATTTTGACGCCCGAATATTTATTCGTTGTGCCTACAGCAACGACTGCAGATAACGAACCATCCTGGTCTAAAAATCCGGTATTGCCCTGTAGCAACACATTTTGACCTACCAGAGAAGACGCTTGCAGAGCCTGGCTGGATATCATCTGGTCATTAAGCTTGCCCATCTGGGTAGACAGACTACTGATCCCCTCCGACGTAGACATGGAGGCCATCTGGGAAAGCATCTGGGCATTGTCGACCGGCTTGAAGGGATCCTGATATGACAGCTGCATGGTCAGCAGTTTCATAAATGAAGCCTGATCCAGCTCTTTCTTCGGCGCCGTTGTGGTGCCTGTCGTCTGGGTCGTGGTACGGCTGATACCGTTCACATTATTGGTTGTATCGACCATGCTGCATCCCTCCTATCAGGACTTGCCAAGCTGGAGCGTCTGCTGCAGCATCTTCTTGGCCGAATCTGCAACCTGTACGTTGGTCTGGTAGCTGCGCGAGGCGTTGATCATGTCGGCCATCTCTTCAACCATGTTGACGTTTGGCTTGAAGATAAAACCGTCTTTATCCGCCATCGGGTGGTTGGGGTTGTACTCCTTGAGCAGTGGCGCCTTGCTCTCGACAATCCCCTTCACCTCAACCCCGACCGAGCCCTGCTTGTCAGACATCGCCTGATCGAGCTGGGCGGCAAAGACTGGCCGCCTGGCGTGGTAAGTATTTTCCACACTGGAGCTGACGCTGTCCGCGTTGGCCATGTTGCTGGCAACCGTGTTGAGGCGCACTGACTGTGCGCTCATAGCCGAGCCTGCTATGTCAAAGACCTTGAACAAACTCATCACTGCTCTCCTTTCAGGGCCTTGAGCAGGCCACTGATCTTGCTATTCATAAATTCAAGGGAGGTTTGATACTCGAGGCTATTGCGCAGAAATTCGCTGCGCTCCTGCTGCACATCGACTGTATTGCCGTCACCGGTATCCGGTTGCAGCGGGTTGCGATATTGCACGGTACCCGGAGCGTCCATATTCAAGGCAAAGTGCTTTTCGCTGGTCGTTGCCAAACCAAACCCCTGATGCGACTGGGCCTCCTGCAATGCCTGAGCAAAATTGATATCCCTGGCTTTGAAGCCCGGGGTATCTGCGTTGGCAATATTGCTGGAAAGCACCTCAGCACGCTTGGCGCGAACGCTTATGGTGTGTTGATGCACACCGAATGCCTTGTCAAATGAAAGAGCCATAGCACACCTCCTGCTTGGTATATTTTGTTTGCAAGAGGTGTGCCATAAGCAAATCACTCAGTTCGATGGTTTGGGTATGAGCACATTTCAGACCGAAAACGGCAGGAGCATCTCGTGCCTTGAGTCAGACGGCATCATTTGGCCACCTTAAGGCTTCAACCACTTTTGCAGTGGCGAGATATGGTAGGTAAATAGAAAGACTGAGCTGTAGATAAAGAAAGAGGGAAGCTCGTAGCTTCCCTCTTTGCATGAACTGGCAATATTCGGCAGACCCCGAATATCAAGGCTATCAGGCCTATTTGACCTTGTAGACAATCCCCGGATTGCAGCGGATCATCTCGAACCGGTCGGTCAACCCGGCCAGTGACTCCGACGCTCCCAGCATCAGATATCCACCGGGATTGAGACTGGCAGCAAACTGGTTGAGGATCTTCGACTTCACTTCCGGCGCAAAATAGATGAGCACGTTACGGCAAAAGATAATGTCAAACTTGCCGAGCAGACTATAACTCTCCAACAAGTTGAGTGGCCGGAAGGTGGTCAATTTTCTGACTCGCTCGGCAACCCGCATCTTGTTGTCACCGTAAGGCTCAAAAAACATCTTCTTGCGCTCCGGTGACAAACCGCGCGCCAGAGCAAGGCTATCGTAAACGCCTTCCTTACACTGATTGAGCATGGTCGTCGAAATATCCGTCCCGACAATCTGCACGCCACCAGGCAAGGTACCCGGCTTTTTCATCTGCTGCTCCAGTGCCGTCATGGCAATGGAATAGGGCTCCTGACCTGACGAGGATGCAGCCGACCAGATCTTGATGGGGCGGCCACTTTTCCCCAACTCGGGGAAAATCTTGTCGGTAAGAAGCTGAAACGGATAGGTATCACGAAACCAGAGGGTCTCGTTGGTCGTCATGGCATCCACCACGGCCATTTTCAGGTCACGCTCTCGCACACTCATTGCACGGGTAACCAGATCAGACAGACTCTCGATGCCAAACTGAGCCATCAAAGGTGAAAGACGGCTCTTCACCAGATACTGTTTGTTATCCCCCAGCACAATTCCGCTCTGTACCGCCAGAAAGTTGCTGAACTGTTTGTATAAGTCGTCCGAAAGTGTCTTCATGCAGCTGTTCTTCTTTATTAGAGTGCGTTTTGTACGGCCTTGGCCAATTCATCAGGCTGGAACTTGGCGATAAAATTGTTCGCACCAACTTTCTGCACCATTGCCTGGTTGAATACTCCACTGAGCGAGGTATGCAGAATAACATGCAAATCCTTGAGATTGGGATTATTCCGGATCTCGGCAGTGAAGGTATAGCCATCCATTTCCGGCATTTCGATATCCGAAATAACCAGCGCAACCTGATCCTTGATAGGACCATTTTTGGTCATTTCCAGCAGCATGTTCAATGCTTCGCGGCCATCTTTTGCCAACACGCACTCGACACCGATAGCCTCAAGCGCACGTTGTACCTGTTTGCGTGCCACTGAGGAGTCATCCGCAACAAGAACAGGACGCCCCAGAGTCGGGTGGTCGACACTGGCCTGAACCAACTCCTCACTAACATCCGTTGCAACCGGCGAAATTTCGTTCAATATCCGCTCAACATCAAGGATTTCGACCAACTCGCCATCGACTTCAGTCACGGCTGTCATGTAGTTGATGCGACCCGCACCTTTGGGCGGAGGCAGGATGGATTCCCAGTTCATATTGATGATGCGCTCGACCGAATGCACCAAAAAGCCCTGAATAGAGCGGTTGTACTCGGAGATGATAATGAAGCATTTGCTCAGGTCATCAATCGGGCGTTTGCCAACCGCCATGCTGAGGTCGATAACCGAGATAGTCTGGCCACGAATATGTGCGACCCCGCGGATGCAGGAGTTCAGTTTGGGCATCACGGTCAAGGGGGGACACTGCAACACTTCACGCACTTTGAATACGTTGATGCCAAATCTTTGACGTCCGTTGAGACGAAACAACAACAACTCCAGCCGGTTTTGCCCCACTAGCTGGGTACGTTGGTTGACCGAGTCCAGGATACTGGCCATAAACACTCCCTAAAAACGCTTGGCATTAATCATGCATGCGTGATGGATTGCGTCAGACTATCGATGTGACAACGAACAGATTCTGAAGCAATCATAGTTAAATATGGTGATATGCGTGAACAACTTATCGACCAACGAGCGAAAATGATTAACCGACTTTTACTCATCAGCCTCTTTTTTGGCAGCATATCTTCCAGCTACGCCTCGGACGTCACTACTTATCTGCAAGAAAAGGCACAAGAGTTCGTTTACAGCCAGCTGGATATTCCGTTGGATGCCAGAGCTGAGGTTACCCCTGCCACGCTGGATGAACGGCTCCCACTGACCCGCTGCGAAGATCTGCTCACTATCAGCTTACCAGCAAAAATGGAAATTCGCCGTAATACAACAGTTTACCTTAAATGTGAGGAAGACAAACCCTGGGACGTCTATCTCCCGGTGCGGGTCAGCATTCAAAAGCCCTATGTCACTGTGACCAACCCCATCGCCAAGGGGGACCTGCTGAGTGAAAGCCAGCTGGTGTTGGCCTATCAAGATCAGACCCTGATCCGCGGCGACTACCTGACTGACACAGCCCCTCTTGTCGGAGTACGCAGCAAGCGGGAGCTAAAACCGGGGCAGCCCATCCGTTTGAGCCAGGTTTGTGTAGTGTGTAAAGGGGATCAGGTCACTCTGACGGCAGAAAACAGCAACTTCCAGATCAAAACCATGGCCCGAGCCTTGCAAGATGGCAGCTTCGGAGAGATCATCAAACTCGTCAATATTCGCTCCGGCAAAACCGTTGAGGGTAAAGTCAGTGCGGTAGGTGCCGTATCGGTCACTTTTTAAATCCGGATCCTTGACAACTTTTTTCTAAAGTTTTGATCTGCCGCACCGATAAACAGGTAAGCAAACCTTAAAGCAGACGAAGGTAACTAAAATGGCCATCAACAATATCAACAACTTGGCGAATAATCGGTTGCAAAATACCGCTAATAGCCAGGGGACAGGCAGCAAGTCAGTCACCTCATCGCCCGAAAACAAAGCGGCTACTGTCAAGCTGGACTCCGTCTCCTTGACCAGTGAGGCGCAACAATTGCAAAAGATGCAACAAAACCTCAATACCGCCTCGACCGGCAATGAGAGCAAGGTCGAACGGCTGAAAAAAGCCGTCGCGAGTGGCGAATATCAGGTCAACAGCGACGCTGTTGCCAAGAAGATGTTCAGTTTCGAGGCCAATCTGGACAAAGTTCTGGGATGATGGATTTACCTTCGTTACTGCACACCCAAGATGATTACCTCAGCCAGATGCAAGGCATTCTGGAAGAGGAGTTCAGCTTGCTCGAACAGCATCAGGCACTGGCCCTGCCCGCACTGACCGAGCGCAAACAGCAGTTGCTTGCTGCGATAGAAACCCTGGACAAGACGCTGGCAGAGATGCCGGAACTGGCACTGCAGCTGGCAGCCTATCCCGACGAGATGGCGCAGCTTCGTGCAAAACTGGATGCCTGCCAGGCACAAAATGATATCAACGGTCGCTTGCTTGAATTGAGCATCGTCTCAAACCGTCGTCTGGCAACCTTTCTGAGTCAGCTGCGCGATCGCAACAGCCTGACCTATGACGCCAAGGGCAACACTCGCTCTGGCACCCGCTCCTACGGTATCAAGGCCTGACATCTCTTATCAGGCCTTGCATTTTTGCTGTCCGTTTTAAAACACCAGTCTCAGCAACTCTCGCCCATCCTCACAGGCATTGACGCGTAGCACCCCGTCTTCATAGCACCCGTAACTGGCAGGCAGCTCGCCGCGCGGGAAACAGATCGACCCCGGGTTCATCAATACCCGCTCCCCCTGCCACTCCAGCACCGGCACATGAGTGTGGCCACTCAGGAACAGACTGCCTGCCGGCAGCTGTACCTCGTCCGGACGGTAAAGATGACCGTGGCTGACAAACCAGCGCCGCTCATCGACCAGCAGCTGGTTGTAGGGGGCGGTAATGGGAAAGCGCAACAGCATCTGATCCACTTCGGAATCACAATTGCCCCGCACCGCGATGATCTGCGGTGCCAGCTCGTTGAGCCGATCGGCCACCGCGGCCGGGTTATACCCTTCCGGCAGAGGATTGCGCGGGCCATGGTTGAGCAGATCGCCGAGCAGCAGATAGTGATCCGGCTGCCAGGGCTCAAGTTGGGTCAGCACCCGCTCCAGCGCAATGATGCTGCCGTGGATGTCGGAAATGATGGCAAGTTTCATGAAATGCTCCTCACTGCGGGCTGAAATAGAGATCCTTGGTGGCAATCGTCCCTTTCAAATTCTGGCTGGGCAGCCCTCGCAGCGCGGGATCGACCAGTCTCATCTGATTGTAATGATACACGGGGAGGATCGGCGCCTCCTCAAGCAGCAACTGTTCGGCATGCCGGTAGAGTTCAACCCGGCTCGCGCTGTCCAGCGTATTGGCCGCCTGCTCCAGCAGCAGATCAAAGTCGGGATTGCAGTAGCCGCTCTCGTTGCGCAGATCCTGACAACGGAAGCTGCCCAGCATGGCTGACGGCTCCACGTAATCGCCAAACAGGAAGCTTCTGGCCACCTGGAAATCACCGCTATCCTTGGCCACCTGATAGGCGCCCCACTCCAGACTGTTGAGGGTGACCTGCACCCCCAGCTTCTGCCACATGGCGGCAATGGCCATCGCCATCTGCTTGTGGGTTTCTGCGCTGTTGTAGGTAATGCTCAGCTTGAGTGGATTGGCACTGTTATACCCGGCCGCTGACAACAACGCTGCCGCTTTGGCCTGGCGGGTTGGCATATCTTCAAGCGCCACAGGCAATATCACCCGGGGGTAACCCGGCATCTCCGGCAACAGCGACCATGCCGCCTGTTCATCCTGCCCGCTCACCGATCCAATGAGCTGCTGTCGATCAACCGCCATGGAGAGCGCCTGACGCACCCGCACATCCTGCAGTTCGGGGCGCTTCAGATTGAACGCATAGAGATAGGTGCCAAACAGCGGCAAGCCCCAGAGCCGCTCCGGAGATTCGCGCTTCATCTTCTGGTAATAGCCGAGGGAGACCTTGTTGGTAAGCTGGATTTCACCAGCCTCATAGCGCAGCCGTTCGGCATGTTGCGAAGTGATAGGCAGATAGGTGACCCGTCCGATACGGGTGTGAAGGTCATCCCAGTAGTGGATATTGCGCTCGGCTTCGATCCGCTCGTTCGGCGTCCAGCTTGCCAGCCGGTAAGCACCATTGCTCACCAGCTTGCCGGGCTCGGTCCACTGCTTGCCAAATTTGGCTATCGCCTTCTGATTGACTGGCACAAAGGGGCGCTGACTGATGAGCTGCAGGAAATAGGGAGCCGGCCGCTCCAGAGTGATTTTCAGGATCTGGTCGCTTTGCGCTTCAATGCCCAGATTGCCGAGCTCCAGCGCACCGGCATAGATGGATTGCGCATTGTTGATCCCCGTCGCCAGCAGCAATCCGGCAGAAGGGGAGTTGATGGCCGGATCGAGCAGACGGCGCCAGGCATAGACGAAATCAGCGGCCACCAGCGGCTCGCCATTGGACCATTTCAGTTGAGGGCGCAGGAAGAATCGCCACTCCAGCCCATCTTCACTCACCTCCCAGCGCTGTGCCTGAGCAGGAACGATATGCCCCTGACCATCTTCGCTGACCAGCCCTTCAAACAGATCGACCAGCACGGCCTCCCCCGGAAAACCGGAGCGCACCAGCGCCGGATCCAGCGACTCCGGCTCGGCACCGTTGCCCTTTACCAGGGTTTGCCGATCGGCAAGCAGAGGCTGCTGCTCAACGGTGGTGGCATGGGCCAGGGGCCCTGCCAGCACGGCAAGCAATAGCGGGGAGAGCCAGCGTTGCGCCAGCTTGGGGAAGAAACCATACCTCATGACAAAACCTCGAATAAAACCACTGCAGGAGGGGAAGGCCGACGGCGCGCCTGATGAATGCCTGATGCCGCTCTTGTTATCCCCGAAAACGCCCCGTATTGTATCGGGCTTGCCCGGGAGATGGAGTCTTTCGGGTTAATTTTTTCAGGAGTTTTTATGGGTTATGAGTGGCTGGCCCTCGCGTCGGCCAGTTTATGGGCAATTGCAGCGCTAATTTCGGTCAAACCGGCCCGTCATCTCGGCGCATTTGCCTACAGCCGCTGGCGCATGTTTCTGGTCAGCCTGATGCTCGGCACCATGAGTCTGCTCACCGGTGGCTGGCAAACCCTCACCGCAAGCGCCCTGCCCCTGCTCGCCATCTCGGGGCTGGTCGGCATCTTCGTGGGCGATACGGCGCTGTTTGCCTGCATGAACCGGCTGGGGCCAAGACGCAGTGCCCTGCTCTTCTCCTGCCATGCGCTGTTTTCCGCCCTGCTTGGGCTCTGGCTCTTTAATGAACAGCTGACGGGCTGGCGACTGCTGGGGGCCATGCTGGTCTTTGCCGGCGTGATGCTGGCGATCCTGTTTGGCAGACGCAGTAGCAGCAACGAGTGGGAGCAGATCCGTGGCAATCTGGCGCTGGGAATTGGCCTTGGCCTGACGGCGGCACTGTGTCAAAGCGTGGGAGCCATCATCGCCAAACCGGTGATGATGAGTGGTGAGGTGGATGCGGTGAGTGCATCGGGTATCCGGATGGGCAGTGCCCTGCTGGCCCACTGCGTCCTGCGGCTGGGGCGCTTGCCGCTGGCGATGCCGCTCAAACCGGTCAATCGCCAGATCCTCGCCATGATTGCCACCAACGGTTTTCTGGCGATGGGGCTGGGGATGACGCTGATCCTGATGGCGCTGCGGCAGGGCGAGGTGGGCATGGTGGCCATTCTCTCCTCCACCACGCCGGTACTGCTGCTGCCGCTGTTGTGGTGGCACTCGGGGGAGCGGCCATCCGTTGCCGCCTGGGCGGGGGCACTGATTGCCACCCTGGGCACGGCGCTGGTGCTGGGTTTCAGCACTCACTGACACCCGGCACCATCCCTGATCAGAACAGGGCAATCTCCTCAGCGGTCAGCTCGCGGTATTCACCGGGGGCCAGCTCTTCATCCAGCGTCAGGCCGCCCACCCGCTCGCGATGCAAGCCAACGACCTTGTTGCCGATGGAGGCAAACATCCGCTTGACCTGATGGTACTTGCCTTCGTGGATGGTCAGGCGGGCCTCGCACTCACCGAGAATTTCCAGCTGGGCAGGACGGGTTTTATCGGTCTCGTTACGCAGGTAGACCCCTTCGGCGAACAGCGCGATCGCATCCGGGCTCACCGGATCGGCCAGCCAGACGTGATAGGTCTTGGCACACTCGTGGCGCGGCGAGGTGATGCGGTGGGACCATTGACCGTCGTCGGTCACCAGCACCAGACCCGTGGTATCGAGGTCGAGGCGCCCCACTACATGCAGCTTGCCCATCGCCGGTTCATCCATCAGGAAGAAGACGGTCGGGTGATCCGGATCCTCGTTGGAGCAGACGTAACCTTCCGGCTTGTGCAGCATGAAATAGCGGTTGCGCTGCTCCAGCGTCAGCAGCACGCCGTCAAACTCGATCTGGCTCTGCTCATTGATATGAAAGGCGGGCTGCTTGACCACAATGCCATCCACCATGACCTCACCCTGACGGATCAGTTTGCCTGCCAGCGAGCGGGTCAAATCGGAACAATCGCACAGAAATTTATCAAGCCGCATTCACAACCTCGGAGTCCAACAAGTAAAGGGGCGTCATTATATCGGGCGGGGGCGACAACGCCACTGTTAAGGGGTTGCCAATTATGACGAACTGGTCATCCGATGTTACACTTCTCCGGTGTGACCCATCCGAACGATACTCATAATAATAAGAGTCAGGAAGCCCTCATGAAGTCTCAAGCATCCTATCCCGTCATTCCCGTCAACCAGCTGAAACCCGGCATGTATGTCATTGCTATCGCCAGCCAGACAGGTGGGATGGAGATCGCCCAGATGGGCTTGGTGACCAGCGTGGCGCAAATTGCCAATCTGGTGCGTCAGGGGGTGCTCACGGTACGCATCGATCTGGCCCGCAGCAAGCTGGGCAGTGCCGAGAGTGACGCCGTTACCTCCCCCGATCTCAATGCCAACAGCGCCCAGGTAGGGCGCCGTGCCAGTGCCAACGGCGAAGGACGGGAGCTTAAAATCCGCCGCCTCTATCAGGAAGCGCGCGAGCTGCAAGGCAAGTTCATTCGCCACCTCAAAGCGGGTGAACCCATCGACATCACCCCGCTGGCCGAAGTCGCCGAAGAGATGGTGGACACCATGTTCACCCACGGCGATGCCATGCTCTGTCTGGCCCGTATTCGCGCCAAGGATGCCTACCTGATGGAGCACTCCATGAACGTGGCCATTCTGCTGGCCAACTTCGGCCGCTATCTGGGACTGGAGCGCAGCGTGCTCAAGGAGCTGACCCTGGGTGGCCTGCTGCACGACGTGGGCAAGATCATGACCCCGGACGAGGTGCTCCACAAACCGGGCAAACTGACCGATGAGGAGTTCGCCATCATGCGTCAGCATGTGGTGCACAGTTACGAGATCCTCAGCAATACCCCGGGCATCACCCCCACCATGCTGGAAGTCGCCGCCAATCATCACGAACGGCTCGATGGCACCGGCTACCCGCAGCGGCTCAAAGGCGATCAGCTCTCGCTCTATACCCGGATGAGCGGCATCGTCGATGTCTATGATGCCATCACCGCGGATCGGGTCTACAAAGCGGGCATGCAGCCGACCCAGGCCTTCCGCATTCTGCTCAAGGGGATCAATCAGCACTTTGATGCCGAACTGGTCACCAAGTTCATCAAGTGCATGGGGGTCTATCCGGTGGGAACGCTGGTACAGCTCTCAAACCAGCGCCTGGCTATCGTGATGCAGCGCAACGAGCAGCAGCCGCTCAAGCCGGTGGTCAAGGTGATCTATCACGCCACCCAGCGTCACTACCTCGAGGTGCAGTGGCTGGATCTGGCCAAGTCAGGGGTGCAGGAGAGCATCGAAAACACGGTCGACCCCAAAGAGTTTGGCATCAACCTCGCCAACTTCTTCTAAATCTCTCACCTCAGATATTCATGATTGGCGCTGGCTGTCGAGCCAGTGCTGGATCAGAAACTCCTCATCCAGCGGCGAGAGATCAAAACGCAGGCTGGCCTCTTCAATGGCAGAGATATCGTGCAAGTGATGCTCGCTGAGCCAAAGCACCGCACGACGCAAATCTTCACCATGGGGGAGTAGCAAATGGTCGCTCATGGGATACCTCCGGTAGACTGCAGGGCGGCCAGCGAACGTGGCCCCCTCTTTCAAGTCTAGTCGGTCAATCCCCACAACCTGCGCTTCACCCTCCCCCCTTTATCACAACAATCCGCTTGTCACTGCAATCAGCGACCGAAGGCGCACTGCCAATCCTGATCAAACTTCACCAGCGCCGCATCCACCGCAGGCACGTTCAGCAGCTGCTCCGCCACATCGAGCGGCAAGGTGATGGACTGGCAACCGGCCAGCAGGCAGTCAAGCGCCTGACGGGGAGTGCGGAATGACGCCGCCAGCACCTTGCTGTTCGGCGCGTGCAGCGCAAGCAGCTGTTGCAGCTCCTGCACGGTGGCGATGCCATCGCCCCCCTGAGCATCCAGCCGGTTAACGTAGGGCGCGACATATTCCGCCCCCGCCACCGCCGCCAGCCAGCCCTGCAGCGGGGTATAGACCGCCGTGCCCAGGGTCGGCACACCGTTGGCGGTCAGGCTCTTGATGGCAGCCAGCCCCTCTGCGCATACCGGGATCTTGATCACCAGATCCGGGTCCAGCTCACGCAGGGCGAACGCCTCGCGCACCATCTCGGTTTCGGTTTTGGCCATCACCTGGGCAAACAGGCGCGCCTTGGGGCCCAGCACGTCGCGCAGGGCGGGCAGCAGCTCGGAGAGCGGCATGCCCCCGGCGGCAGTAATGGAAGGATTGGTGGTGACACCGGCCAACGGCAGGATCCGTGACCAGCGACGCACTGCCGCCACATCGGCGGTATCGAGATACAGCTCCATCTCTAACTCCTTAACGGGATGTTCAATATGTCGCCATTCTAGCGATAAAACATCTGCAAATAGCTTGATCGAAATCAAATCAACTTTCGAATGAAAGCAAATAGAATGCAAATACAAAAGGAGGCGGTATGATTTTCGACCTGCAACGATATTCAACTCACGATGGCCCCGGCATTCGCACCCTGGTGTTTCTCAAGGGGTGCTCGCTGGCCTGTCTGTGGTGTCAAAACCCGGAAAGCCGCTCTCCCAAGCCGGACATACTACTCGACCGGCGCCAGTGCATCGAGGGATGCCAGCTCTGCAGCCAGGCTTGTCCGGCAATCTTGCGTGACAGCGAGGGCATCCAGCTCAGCCGTTCTGCCCTCAAGGCCGACGATATGGAACGGCTGCGCGGCCTCTGCCCCAGCGAAGCGCTGCAGGTGTGCGGCCGCGATGAAACCCTGGACACCCTGATGGACACCATCTTGCGGGATCGTCCCTTCTTCGAGCGCAGCGGCGGTGGCGTCACCCTCTCCGGTGGCGAGCCTTTTATGCAGCCCGACTTTGCCGCCGCCCTGCTGGCCCGCTGCAAGGCACAAGGGCTGCACACGGCGGTCGAGAGCTGCCTCCATGTGCCCTGGCACCAGATTGAGCCAAGCCTCCCCTCACTGGATCTGGTGCTGGCGGATCTCAAACACGTGGATAAAGAACGTTTCTTCAACTGGACCCGCGGCAAGGTGGAGCTGCCCATCGCGAACCTCAAACGCCTCGCCGAGCACGGCGTGCCGATGCAGATCCGGGTGCCGCTCATTCCCGGCTTCAATGCCGACCGCGCATCGATCGAAGCCATCACCGACACCGCCGCCAGCCTCGGCACCGTGCAGGAGATCCACTTCCTCCCCTACCACACCTTAGGCGTGGGCAAATATGCCCTGCTGGATCTGCCCTATCAGGCGCCGGAGACACCGCTCGACGACCCCGATTTACTCCGCTTTGCCCACGCATACGCCCAACGTCAGGGGCTGACCCCTGTGACCAGAGGATAAGATCATGACCCAGCTCGACCTCAATACCCTCAGCCCGCGGATCCGCGCCCACAAAGAGAGCCTGATCCACATCGTTCAGCCACCGGTCTGCACCGAGCGTGCCCGCCACTACACCGAGGCCTATCAGGCTCATCTCGCCCGGCCGCTGCCGGTGCGCCGCGCTCTGGCGTTGGCCCATCACCTCAAGGAGCGCACCATCTGGATCAAGCACGACGAGCTTATCGTCGGCAATCAGGCCAGTCAGGTACGGGCGGCGCCGCTGTTTCCCGAATACACGGTGAGCTGGATTGAGAAGGAGATCGACGAGCTGGCGGACAGACCCGGCGCCGGTTTTGCAGTCAGCGAAACCGACAAGGCGATCATCCACGCCCTCACCCCCTTCTGGCGCGGCCAGACGGTGCAGGATCGCTGCTTCGGCCTCTTTACCGACGAGCAGAAAGCGCTGCTGGAGAGCGGCATCATCAAGGCCGAGGGCAACATGACCTCGGGGGATGCCCACCTCGCGGTCAACTATGAGGAGCTGCTCACGCTGGGTCTCGATGGCTTCAAGGCCAAGGTGGCCGAGCGGCGCAGTCGGCTGGATCTGGCGGATTGGGCCGATCTGCAGCGCGAGCAGTTCCTGCACGCCGTCGCCATCACTCTGGATGCGGTCAGCGCTCACATCTCGCGCTACGCCGCACTTGCCCATGATATGGCAGCACAAGAATCTCGCCCCGAGCGCCGAAACGAGCTTGAGACCATCGCGCTCAACTGCGCCCACATCGCCCACCAGCCCCCCGAGACCTTCTGGCAGGCGCTGCAGCTCTGCTACTTTATCCAGCTCATCCTGCAGATCGAATCCAACGGCCACTCGGTGTCGTTTGGCCGGATGGATCAGTACCTCTACCCCTGGTATCGCCGCGAGGTGGAATTGTCGGAATCCCTGCCTCGGACACGCGCCATCGAACTGCTGCAAGGGTGCTGGCTCAAGTTGCTGGAGGTGAACAAGATCCGCTCCGGCACCCACTCCAAGGCCTCCGCCGGCAGCCCGCTCTATCAAAACGTCACCATCGGCGGCCAGAACTGGCGGGATGGCAGTGCCCATGACGCGGTCAACGGCCTCTCCTACGCGATTCTGGAGTCCTGCGGCCAGCTGCGATCCACCCAGCCCAACCTCTCGGTGCGCTACCATGCCGGGATGAGCGAGGATTTCCTCGACGCCTGCATTCAGGTGATCCGCTGCGGCTTCGGCATGCCCGCCTTCAACAACGACGAGGTGGTGATCCCCGAGTTCATCAAGCTCGGGGTGAGCGTGGAGGATGCCCACCACTACGCCGCCATCGGCTGCATCGAGACCGCCGTGCCCGGCAAGTGGGGCTACCGCTGCACCGGCATGAGCTTTATCAACTTCGCCCGCATCCTGCTGGCCTCCCTCGATGGCGGCCGCGATGCCACCACCGGCAAGGTATTCCTGCCCCAGCCCCAGTCGCTGCGAGACGGGAGCTTTGGCAACTTTGACGAGGTGATGGCCCGCTGGGATGAGCAGGTGCGCTACTTCACCCGCAAATCCATCGAGATCGACTGCGTGGTCGACAGCGTGCTGGAGGCTCAAGCCCATGACATCCTCTGCAGCACCCTGGTGGATGACTGCATCGAGCGCGGCAAAACCATCAAGGAGGGGGGCGCCGTCTATGACTGGGTCTCCGGTCTGCAGGTGGGGATCGCCAACCTCGGCAACAGTCTGGCGGCCCTGAAGAAACTGGTGTTCGAGCAGGGGATTGTGGATCAGCAAGAGCTGGCTGCCGCACTCGAACAAGATTTTGCCGGGCTGGCAGGGGAGCAGTTGCGCCAGCGCCTCACCAACGCCGCCCCCAAATATGGCAACGATCTGGACGAGGTTGACCTGCTGCTGGTGCAGGCCTACCAGAGCTACATCGACGAGCTCAAGGGGCTGCACAACACCCGCTTCGGCCGTGGCCCCATCGGCGGCACCTACTATGCCGGCACCTCCTCCATCTCCGCCAACGTGCCCTTCGGTGCCGCCACCATGGCCACCCCGGATGGTCGCCATGCCCGCACGCCGCTGGCGGAAGGGGCCAGCCCCTCCTCGGGGTCGGATCGTCTCGGCCCGACGGCGGTGTTCAACTCCATCGGCAAGCTGCCCACGGCGGCCATCCTCGGCGGGGTGCTGCTCAACCAGAAGCTGAGTCCGGCGAGCCTTGAGAACGAGCGGGACAAGGCCAAGCTGATGAGCCTGCTGCGCACCTTCTTCGAGGTGCACAAGGGGTGGCACGTGCAGTACAACATCGTCTCGCGGGAGACCCTGCTGGCAGCCAAGGCCAATCCGGATCAGTACCGGGATCTGGTGGTACGGGTGGCGGGCTATTCGGCCTTCTTCACCGCCTTATCCCCGGATGCGCAAGATGATATCATCGCCCGCACCGAGCACAGTCTCTGACGGGGCGCCCCCCATGGCGCCTGTGACGTCATATGATTGGCAAGCCACCCTCGGGTGGCTTGCCGCTATCCACCACCTTGCATGCGAGCGCACCATGAATCCACGCCACCAACTGATCCTCACTCTGGTCCATCAGGCTCGCAAGATGAGCGTGAGTGAACTCTCCCGACATACCGGCGTGTCTGAGGTGACGGTGCGCAACGACCTCACCGCGCTGGAGAAACAGGGACTGCTCAGACGGGTACACGGCTCGGCCATGGCGCTGGAGACCGATGACCCGGATGCCCGGATGAACATCAATTACCTGCTCAAGGAGCGCCTCGCCGAGCGGGCCGCCCAGCTGGTGGAAGATGGCGAGACGGTCTTTATCGAAGGGGGCAGCGCCAACGCCATGCTGGCGCGCCATCTGGCCCTGCACAAACGGGTCACCATCATCACCATCAGCAGCTATATCGCCCATCTGCTCAAAGACACCCCGGCTCAGGTGGTGCTGCTCGGCGGGCTGTTCCAGCATCAGAGCGAGAGCGTGGTGGGGCCGCTCACGCGCCTCTGCATCGAGCAGGTGCACTTCTCCAAGGCCTTTATCGGGGTCGACGGTTTTCATCCCGAGATGGGTTTCACCGGCCGCGACATGATGCGGGCCGATGTGGTCAACAGCGTGCTGGCCAAGGGGATGACCAATGTGGTGATCACCGACAGCAGCAAATTTGGCGCCATCCACCCGAGCCAGCTTGGCGCGCCGGGCCAGATCAACGTGCTGGTTACCGACGATGCCCTGCCCGCCCCCATGCGTGCGGCTATCACCGACCGTGGTATTGCGCTGCACTGCGTCACGGCCTGATCTGCCCTGACCTTGCAACAAAAAGCAGCTACGGGCCTCTCAACCAGAAATATCCAAACGGGCCTTTGTCCTTGACACTCACCACCGGCTCAAGGGTATGCTCCCACCCTTGCCGACCGCGCCGGGCAGTGTAAACCCGCGCGCCGCACTGCTGATGACAGGGATTTCAACCATGCAAACCAAGGACAAGTGTCTGGCCGCTCTGGTCATCCTCTGCTGGGGGCTCAACTTCATCGCCATCAAGTGGGGACTGGAGGGGATACCACCGCTACTGCTGGGGGCACTGCGCTTTATCGGCGTGGTCTTTCCCGCCATCTTGCTGGTGCCCAGGCCCGCCATGCCCTGGCGCTGGCTGCTGGCCTACGGCGGCGCCATCAGCCTCGGTCAATTCGCCTTTCTGTTCAGTGCCATGAAGTTCGGCATGCCGGCGGGCATGGCCTCCTTGGTGCTGCAATCTCAGGTGGTGTTCACCCTGCTGTTTGCGATGATCTGGCTGGGGGAGCGCTGGCAACCCCACCACTGGGTGGCGCTGCCTTTGGCGGGGTGCGGCCTCTATCTCATCGCCACCCACGGCGAAGGCAACCTGACCCTGCTCGGCTTCATCCTGACGCTGTGCGCCGCAGCCTGCTGGGGCCTTGGCAACGTCATCAATCGCCAGATTGGTCTGCGCTACCAGACCACGCTGCCGAGCCTGATCGCCTGGGGCGGTCTGGTGCCCATCCTGCCGTTTTTCGCCCTCTCCTGGCTGTTCGAGGGGCCGGAGCTGATGGCCAGCAGCCTGCTCAACTTCAGCTGGCAGGGATTATTGTGCGTGCTCTACCTCTCGTATGTCGCGACCTGGCTGGGTTACGGCCTGTGGGGGCGACTGCTGATGCGCTATCCGGTCGCGCAGGTGGCGCCGCTCTCCCTGCTGATCCCCTGTGTCGGCATGGTGGCGGCCGCCCTGCTGCTCGATGAACATCCGACCGCCATGCAGTGGCTGGGCTCAGGTCTGGTGCTGCTCGGCTTTGTGGTACATCTGCTGGGTAGCCGACTGCGCTGGTTCAAACCACAGAGAGCGACATGATGAGCGCCTGCCCATTTACGCTATTTCATTGACCTGACAGGATAAAATTTTCATGATGAGCCAGTCCCCATCGGGACTGACATCACCAGTGCGTGATCTGCAGGAAGCAGACTTCAGGAGAGCAAGGACATGCCATCGACCATCACCGCCGGGGAGCGCCGACTCTCCCCTATCATTCGCGCCACCGCCATCACCCTGACCCTGTGCTGGAGCCCGTTTGGCTGGAGTGCCACGCTGCCTGCCGACTTGAAGTGGGAGAGCAACAACCAGGATCCTCTCTATGCCGATCCGGCCGCCAAACGCGGCGGCACCTTTCGCACCTTTATGACCAGCTTCCCCCTGACCCTGCGCAAATATGGCCCCGACTCCAACGGCGGCTTTGCCGGTTACGTGCGGGAAACCAACCTGCCACTGCTGAGCACTCATCCCGTCACCGGCAACCCCATGCCGATGCTGGCAAACGAGTGGGCCTTCGGCGCCGACAACAAGACCCTCTATTTTCGCATCAATCCCAAGGCGCGCTGGTCAGATGGCCAACCGGTCACCGCCGATGACTGGCTCTTTACCCTCAAGATGATGCGCAGCAAAGAGATCAACGACCCCTGGTACAACAACTACTACAGCACCCAGATAGCCGATATCACCAAGTTTGATGATCACACCCTGGCCATCACCAGCGGCACCGAAAAGAGCCGCCAGGATCTGCTCGAGTCACTGCCCATCAGCCCGGAGCCGAGCCACGCCATCAAGCTCACCGCCAACTGGGTCAAGGAGTACAACTGGAAGGTGTTGCCAGTCACCGGCCCCTATCAGATCGATCAGGTGAAAAAGGGTAAATCGGTCACCTTCAAGCGGATTGAAAACTGGTGGGGGGATGACGAGCGCTACTTCCAGCATCGCTTCAATCCCGCGCGGATCGAGATCAAGGTGCTCAGGGATCTGAACATCGCCTGGCAGCACTTCCTGCGCGGCGATCTCGACACCTTCCCGCTGGTGATGCCCAACTGGTGGCACGACAAGACCAAAACCGCCGAGTTCGAGAAGGGTTATATCGCGCGTACCTGGTTCTACAACCAGACCCCGCAATCGCCGATGGGGCTCTATCTCAACACCGCCGATCCGCTGCTGAATAATCTCGATGTGCGGCTCGGGATCCAGCATGCCCTCAACCTCGACAAGATGCTCACCACCCTGCTGCGGGGGGATTACCAGCGCCTCAACAGTTATGGCGCCGGTCAGGGGGAGTTTACCAACAGCGACATCAAGGCCCGTCCGTTCGATCCCAAACTGGCACGGGAATACTTTGCCAAGGCAGGCTTTAACAAAGTGGGGCCGCAGGGGATTTTGCAAAACGACAAGGGGCAGTCACTGACCCTCGCCATCACCTACACCACCGCAGAGCACGCCCAGCGGCTCACGCTGTTGCGGGAAGAGGCCAAGAAGGCGGGGCTTAATCTGGAGCTCAACCTGATGGATGCCTCGGCCGGTTTCAAATCGATGCTGGAGAAAAAGCACCAGAGCGCCTGGATGGCCTGGGCGGGCAGCCGCTATCCCGCCTATTGGGAGTTCTTCCACAAGGTCAACGCCAACAAGCCCCAGACCAACAACATCATGAACATCGATGACGACGCCATCACAGCCTTGGTGGAGCAGTATGACAAGGAGTTCGACTTTGCCAAAAAGGCGGCCCTGTCACGGCAGATCCAGCAGCGGCTCTATGAGCTGGCCAGCTTCGTCCCCGCCTATCAGGTGCCCTACACCCGGGAAGGCGCCTGGCGCTGGATAAAACTGCCAAAAGTACCTGCAACCCCCAAGAGCGAGCAGCTCTACTGGCCCCTCGGTGGCGACAACAGCGGTTACAGCTATGGCGGTCTGCTGTGGATTGATGAAGAGCTAAAATCCGAGACCAGGGCAGCCATCAAGAGCGGCAAGACCTTCCCGGCCGAGCCCATCATCGACACCACCTATCGCCAGCCCTGATAGCCACAACTCGTTTGGCAAACAGACCAAAAACAAAGACCCCGCCAGATAGCGGGGTCTTTGTTGGCAACCGGTGTTGCGAATAGCTCGGTGATCAGCCGCGTTTGGCCTGCTTCTCGGCAATGGCGTCAGCCACGTCAGCCGGCTCCAGTACGATGCCTTCCTGATCCGGGGTCGGGAACACGGCAACACACAGCTCGTCCTGCTCCATACCGTCAACCCAGCGCTCCAGCCACACCTTGAGGGTGATGGACTGCGGCTTGCAATCGGCCCACTCACCTTCGGCCCACGCCTTGGCGTACTCCGGGTGCGGCCATACCGGGATGCAATCTTCATCGTCGGTGGTCAGCATCATGACGCCATGCTCGTCAGTCAGGACGAACAGCTCTTCATGCTCGACCAGCTTGCTGATGAAGTGATCGTAACGGTAATCAGCGTTCAGTTGCAGCGCGGCATTGCGCTCGGTGTCGCTCAGTTCATAGCTCATTGGCCAAGTCTCTCTCTCGATAAAGGGCGCCATGTTCACATCTTGTCGTCAGCTTGTCCAGCTTGCAGCCCCTTGGCACCGGATGGGGAGGACAATGACGCAAATAAGGATAGAGCAGCCTCCTCGATAACGAGACCGCCAGCCATCATATTGCCCCTTTTACAGCGCAGGGGTGATCAGCTCCACATCAGGCTGCTCGCTCAGCTTTTGCCGCAGCCAGTAGGCGGACTCCACCTCGACAAAGCAGAGCAGATCCCGGCCATTGGCCGCCATCGCCATCAGCTGCTCAAAACGCAGCTGTTGCTGTTGCTCCCAGGCGGCAGCAAGTTTCACCCCGTGGGCTTCATCCACCACTTCGCGACGCAGCTCGAACAGGTTATCGGTGATCGGGCTGTTGATCTTGGCGGCGCTGTGCCAGTACATCAGCAGGTTATCCATCATCTCGCTGTCGTAGTTGGCCAGTGCATCCAGCTCGGGTGTATCACCGCTGTCGCTGGCGGCAAAATCACACCAGCCCGCATCGAGTGACGCCAGCTCATGAGCCCCCTTGGCATGCTTGCGCAACAGTGCAATGTCGGCCCCCTTGCGTGCAGGCAACCACACCTCGCCCTGATGGGCATCCAGCAGGGACGTCAACGAAGCAGCGGGGTAAACCGGAAAGCGGGTACAAAGTGAATGCAGCAGGGATACCAGAGTGATCTTGACCATGAGCGATACCTTGAACAGGGCGAACAGCCACCAATAGACCGTCCGATATAAAGAAGTGCCCTATCCTACCACGTTTGGTCCGGCTCGGCCCTTGGCGAAGCTGTCAGCCAACCATCTGATTACGCCGAAAAAAACAGCATTTGAAACGCAGCATCCAGTCAAAGGTCAATAATTTGAGCCAGCGCCCACTAAAGTGGATCCGGGGATGCTAGTTTGCATACATCTTTAGCGTAAGGAGTAAATCCATGATTGGGATCGACCAGGTTTCTAACGAATTCGTGAACGATTTGAAAATACTGGCATGCTTTGATCCGGCCAACATGAGCCTGGGGATTAAATTACGCAGCGATATGTCTGAAGAGTTGTGCCAGGCGGCAGCCCGTCTGCATCAACAGGGGCTCATCAGCGCAGAAGATGGCGGCTATCTCACCCCGTTTGGCATGACCATGGTTGAACACCTGCAACATCTGCTGGTCGCACTCAAACCGCTTTGACCGGCTGTGGTGCCCAGAGCGAAAAGTTGAGTAGCTCCCAGCGCTCCCCTTGGTGAAGATGACAGGCAAACAGCAAAGGACCTTCGGGTCCTTTTACTTTGCCATCCACCAGCCACTCCCCCTCCCTTTCAGGCACCAGTCGCGCATTCACCTCATCGGGTTGCTGTGCAGTGCCCATCCGGACCTGGACAAATTGCTGGCAGATCACCTGCGCTTCCATCGCGGATTGAACCGGTACCGGCGCATCGGACGTCGGAGTCAAGGTGGCAGCAAGCAGGAGCGATAGCAGCATGATTCAGCACATGGGAGTCAGTAGCAGAAGCCAGATAAACAAAAAGCCGTGGCACCAGAGGTACCACGGCTTTCTTAAATTCTGTAAGAATTACAGAGCAGTTACGTTCTCAGCCTGCGGGCCTTTCTGACCTTGGGTCACAGAGAACTGTACGCGCTGACCTTCAGCCAGGGTACGGAAACCGTTACCTTGAATGGCGCTGAAGTGAACGAAAACGTCCGGGCCGTTTTCTTGCTGGATGAAGCCAAAACCTTTGGTTTCGTTGAAAAACTTAACGGTACCGGTGATCATGTTAGACATATCTTTAAACCTGTATTCAAAATAATTACTTATGCTTTTCAGCGGATAAAGCTCAAAAAACGGGATTAACTTATGAACAACAGGACAAGATGTGAAACATCGTATTCATTGACATAACTATCGCCCTTTCAAGCTGGTTTGGATTATACGTGGCTTTGTAGATTACGCAAACAAATTTGTGCCCTGCCAATGACAGGGCACAAACCGTTATAAGGTGGCCGCTTCCAACGCTTCGACCAGCGCTCTGAGAAAACGAGCCGCCTCCCCGCCAGTACAGGCTCTGTGGTCAAATGTCATCGACAGCGGCAATGCCCTGACGGGACGCGCTTCACCATGGATGAACACCACTTTTTCGAACAGTTTGCCTGCCCCTATGATGGCCACCTGCGGCGGCGTCACGATAGGGCTGGCATAACGGCCTGCGATGGCGCCGAAGTTGGTGAGCGTAATGGTCGCCCCCTGCAACATTTCGCGAGGCACGGCGCGCGCCTTCACATCGGCGATCATCCGATCCAGCCCCTGCCGGATATCCGCCCCCTCCCGCTCGGCCACGTTCTCCATCACCGGCACATAGAGGCCATGCTTTGAATCCACCGCGATGGCTACATTGACCTCTTTGAACAGCCGCCGTGACAGGGTGTCGCCATCAAACCAGGCATTCATCGAGGGCTCGGCGCGGCACGCCACGCCAATGGCCTTGATAAGGCGCACCGTCACATCCTCATCAGGCCGCCAGTGACGCAAATCCACCTCGTCGGTGATGCTGACCGGCACCACAGTCTGATGAGAGAGCTCCATCGCCTTGGCCATGGCCCTGCGCGACCCTTTGAGGAATTCGTTGCCACTGCTCTGCTGGGCCTCGAATGCCTGCTGCACATCCAGCTCGGTCACCATGCCGCCGCTGCCACTTCCCTTGATCCGGTCGATATCCAGACCCAGTTTTTGTGCCAGCAGGCGCACGGCAGGCATGGCTTGCACCAGCGCGCCACCCGGGGCAATGGCCCCCACCACGAAGTGATCCTCGATATGTTGCTGATGGGCGCTCACCTTGCCCACCACGGTGCCATCATCTTCGCCCCCCTCGAACTCCACCAGCGGCGCACCGATATGGAGGATATCCCCCTCGGCGCCGCAGAGACGGGCAATCACCCCGGCCACCGGAGAGGGCACATCCACCAGCGCCTTGGCCGTTTCCACCGACAAGAGCACCTGATCGACCGCAACGGTATCACCGGCACTCACCTTCCACTCGACGATCTCGGCTTCGGCCAACCCTTCACCCAGATCCGGTAATTTGAAAAATTTCATAGCCACTGGTTCTCCATCAGCTGGTGAGCGGCATCGGCGATATCCTGCTCGGTGATGAGGTAATACGCTTCGTTGCGATAGTAGGGAACGGCTGCATCCACCCCGGTCAACCGTTTGGGTGGCGCCTTGAGGCTGGGAAGTGCCTGCTCGGTCACCCGCGCCACAATTTCGGCCCCGACCCCGAAGCTGCCACACGCCTCGTGTACCACCAGCAAGCGGCCGGTCTTGCGCACCGAGGTGAGGATGGTCTCCATATCCAGCGGCTTGATGGTGGCCAGATCCAGCACCTCGCACTGGATATCCTGCTCGGCCAGCAGGTTCGCCGCCCGCATCACCTCCTGAATGCAGGCCCCCCAGGCCACTACCGTGATATCCCGGCCCGGGCGCAGGGTGAAGCAGACATCCAGCGGCAGGCCGACACCGTCATCCACCACCTCGGATTTCATCGAGCGATAGATGCGATCCGGTTCGAAAAACATCACGGGATCCGGATCGCGGATGGCCGAGAGCAGCAGGCCATAGGCGCGTCTCGGGCTGGAGGGGATCACCACCCGCAGCCCCGGAATATGGGCAAACAGCGCCTCGACGCTCTCGCTGTGATGTTCAGGCGAATGAATGCCCGCGCCATACGGGGAGCGATAGACGAGGGGACAGGAGAGGCGGCCACGGGTGCGGTTTCGCATCCGCGCCGCCTGACAGATGATCTGCTCCATCCCGGGGAAGATGAAGCCCTGAAACTGGAACTCAGCCACCGGCTTGAGCCCCTGGGTGGCCATGCCGACCGCCACCCCGGCGATCAATCCTTCGGCCAGCGGCGTGTCGATCACCCGCTTGAAACCGAACTTGTCGCGCAGGCCCACGGTGGCGCGAAACACCCCGCCGTTGACCCCCACATCCTCGCCCAGTACCACCACATCCGGGTCGTGCTCCATCTCGTAGTGAAGGGCCATGTTGACCGCTTCCAGCAAACTGATCTCACTCATGGCCAACCTCCTGCTTCATCCCCTTGGCAATCACTCGCTCGCGCTGGGGCAAGAGTTCGGCGGGCAGGCTGGCGTAGTGATAATCGAGCATCGCCTCCGGCGGCTGGGGCGCCATCGCCTCATAACGGGCGACCGCCTGCTCTACCTCCCGGGTGGCTTCCGCCAGCAGGCTCTGCTCCTGCTCTTCATCCCACCAGCCCTGGCTGTGCATAAACTGGCGCAGCCGCTTGACCGGCTCTTTCGCCCAGGCGGCCTCGACCTCGGCCCCATCGCGATAGCGAGTGGCATCGTCGGCCGTGGTGTGATCGCCGAGGCGATAACTGACCGCTTCTATCAGGGTCGGCCCCTTGCCGCTGCGGGCCCGTTCGACGGCACTGCGGGCGGCATCGTAGACCGCGACCACATCGTTGCCATCCACCTGCAGGCTGCGCACCCCGGCGCCAATCCCCTTCTGGGCCAGCGTAGGAGCGCTCGATTGCAGCTTGCGTGGCACCGAGATGGCCCACTGGTTGTTGTTGACGATGATGACCATCGGCAGGTGCCAGACACCGGCGCAGTTGAGCCCCTCCAGAAAATCCCCCTTGGAGGTGCCGCCGTCGCCGATGGTGACTACGGCAACCCGCGGTTGATTACGCAGTTTGAAGGCCGAGGCAATACCGCAAGCGTGGGTGATCTGGGTGGCGATGGGGACGCAGATGGGGAGATCTTCAGAGGGAGTCCCATCGGGTTTGAGAAAATAACTGCCCCGCTCGTCACCGCCCCAATATTGCAGGTTCTTCTCCATCGGCACGCCCCGCACATAGAGGGTGGGCATGTCCCGATAGTAGGGAACGTAGACATCCTGCGGCTGCATGGCCAGACCAATGCCAATCCCCACGGCTTCTGCGCCGAGATGGGAGGGAAAAGTACCGAGTTTGCCGGTTCGTTGCAGCGCAATCGCTTTTTTGTCATAGCTGCGCACCATCACCATATTGCGGTAGAAGGTGTGCAGTATCGCCTTGTCCAGCCAGGTCGGTAAGGTGGCGACCGGGCACCCTTCCGCATCGAGGTAACGAAGGAAAGGGATGTCGACATGGGTCATAACTGGCTCCTTGCCGTTGTGAGCGTCACCGATGCTGGTGACACCTAGATGTAAATACCTTGTTAAATAAAAAGCAAAGGGATTTACTCAGGTAAGACCAGTAGAAACTTCTTTAAAGTAGCGAAGGAGCTGAATTTTCGGCGATGAGTGGCAAGGTATGCCGTAAATGGTGCAACTTTGCAGCGCTGAATGCAGGATGCCAAATGTGAAAAAGGGGAGCCTTGCTCCCCCATTGAGTTACTTCAGTTAGCTGTTACTTCTGTCAGGGGTTACTCCAACCAGCAGTTACGCCAGCCAGTGTTGCAGCTGGCGGGCCATGCCAACTGGCAGCAAGTGAGCGCGACTCAACAAGCGGCTGCGCCAGGGCTCGGCCAGCAAGGTCGGGCAAATTCGCATCTCCCGTCCCCGGTCAGCCACGCGCACCAACCTGTCGATAAGAGTCTCCAGCGGCGGATGCGCCGGCCAGTGGGGATAGAGGTCGGCAGTCGCGATCCCGGCCAGCTCGCACACCCGCTCCTCTTCCTCATCTCCCTTCTCATCAACCATTGGCCAGGGGTGAAGCACCTGCAGCCAACCCGGCCGTGCTGCCTCCAGCAACTGGCCCAGCGTCGGCTGCGCAAAGTGGGGATCCCCTGCGGCTTTGAGCAGATGGCGCGCCCCCGCCAGCACCACCACGCCGCGGGCGGGAAGTGCAAGAAGATAGTCGGCCAGCGCCTGATCCCGCCCCCTGTTGTGCTGCTGCCAGCTCTCCGGGCTCATCTCCTGCCACTCGAATAAGGGCTCGCAGAGATGCACCCGCAGCCGCATATGTTCAGGACGCGCCAGATTGTTCTGGCGCAGGGCGGAAAAGAGAGCCGGAAACTCGGGGGCCATCCAGGCGGGAAAGGCGCAGGAGTCGAGCCAGACCGGATAGAGCCGCGCCAGCGTGAGCGGCTCACCCTGCCAGCTCTCCTGCCCCGTCAGCCAGGCATCGAGCAAGCCCTGATGGCGGCGGTTGCCGCACTCCAGCACCAGATCGGTCATGACTCCCCAGAGCGCCGGATCACACAGCCAGGCGTGCTGGCGCCGGATAAAATCCGGGTGCCAGTGCGGCTCCCCCAGCCCCACCAGCTTGCCCGCCTGCAAGGCTTCCCGGATGGCGGCAACCGGGGTCATGCGTCCCCCTCCTGCCGGATGTGCGGTTGTTGCCCGACCCCATCGACCCGCTCACAAATAAGGGCGCCGATCTTTGCCAGCCAGTCGGGATGCACCATCTCCTGATGCAGACAGGGGAAGCGCTCATAGCGGATCTCCCCTTTTGTCAGCGACTCCCAACCGCGTCCATCCAGCCAGGGCTGGCGGGAGGCTGACGCCTCGATAAAGATGACGTCCCCGTGATAGCAGTAGTCGACCGGCTCACGGATCAGCCGGTTGTTGTGGCCCACCAGCTCAATCATGGCGCTCACCACCTGCTCGTCGAGCATGGCCAGCGCACTCCCCTCCGCCCCCAGTCGGGCCACCACCTCGTCACGAGTAAGGGAGTCGAG
>OEQX01000112.1_pt1 | contig 27575 bp, 20 predicted proteins | sample 1539851 | NCBI WGS metagenome assembly OEQX01 (sample SAMEA3891238, study PRJEB23780) | metagenome | biome: terrestrial biome; feature: animal house; material: water of meat washing | place: Italy | collected 2015-05-12
TGAAATATCTGGAACACCGTGGCCTGAAAGATACCTCTAAACAAACCGTTTACGCGTTCCTCGGCGACGGTGAAATGGACGAACCGGAATCCAAAGGTGCGATCACCATCGCTACCCGTGAAAAACTGGATAACCTGGTTTTCGTTATCAACTGTAACCTGCAGCGTCTTGACGGCCCGGTCACCGGTAACGGCAAGATCATCAACGAACTGGAAGGCATCTTCGAAGGTGCTGGCTGGAACGTGATCAAAGTGATGTGGGGTAGCCGTTGGGATGAACTGCTGCGTAAAGATACCAGCGGTAAACTGATCCAGCTGATGAACGAAACCGTTGACGGCGACTACCAGACCTTCAAATCGAAAGATGGTGCGTACGTTCGTGAACACTTCTTCGGTAAATATCCTGAAACCGCAGCACTGGTTGCAGACTGGACTGACGAACAGATCTGGGCACTGAACCGTGGTGGTCACGATCCGAAGAAAATCTACGCTGCATTTAAGAAAGCGCAGGAAACCAAAGGCAAAGCGACGGTAATCCTTGCTCATACCATTAAAGGTTACGGCATGGGCGACGCGGCTGAAGGTAAAAACATCGCGCACCAGGTTAAGAAAATGAACATGGACGGCGTGCGTCACATCCGCGACCGTTTCAATGTGCCGGTGTCTGATGCCGATATCGAAAAATTGCCGTACATCACCTTCCCGGAAGGTTCTGAAGAGCATACCTATCTGCACGCTCAGCGTCAGAAACTGCACGGTTATCTGCCAAGCCGTCAGCCGAACTTCACCGAGAAGCTTGAGCTGCCGAGCCTGCAAGACTTCGGCGCGCTGCTGGAAGAGCAGAGCAAAGAGATCTCTACCACTATCGCTTTCGTTCGTGCCCTGAACGTAATGCTGAAGAACAAGTCGATCAAAGATCGTCTGGTACCGATCATCGCCGACGAAGCGCGTACTTTCGGTATGGAAGGTCTGTTCCGTCAGATTGGTATTTACAGCCCGAACGGTCAGCAGTACACCCCGCAGGACCGCGAGCAGGTTGCTTACTATAAAGAAGACGAGAAAGGTCAGATTCTGCAGGAAGGGATCAACGAGCTGGGCGCTGGGTGTTCCTGGCTGGCAGCGGCGACCTCTTACAGCACCAACAATCTGCCGATGATTCCGTTCTACATCTATTACTCGATGTTCGGCTTCCAGCGTATCGGCGATCTGTGCTGGGCGGCTGGTGACCAGCAAGCGCGTGGCTTCCTGATCGGCGGTACTTCCGGTCGTACCACCCTGAACGGCGAAGGTCTGCAGCACGAAGATGGTCACAGCCACATTCAGTCGCTGACTATCCCGAACTGTATCTCTTACGACCCGGCTTACGCTTACGAAGTTGCTGTCATTATGCATGACGGTCTGGAGCGTATGTACGGTGAGAAACAAGAGAACGTTTACTACTACATCACTACGCTGAACGAAAACTACCACATGCCAGCAATGCCGGAAGGTGCTGAGGAAGGTATCCGTAAAGGTATCTACAAACTCGAAACCATTGAAGGTAGCAAAGGTAAAGTTCAGCTGCTGGGCTCCGGTTCTATCCTGCGTCACGTCCGTGAAGCAGCAGAGATCCTGGCGAAAGATTACGGCGTAGGTTCTGACGTTTATAGCGTGACTTCCTTCACCGAACTGGCGCGTGATGGTCAGGATTGTGAACGCTGGAACATGCTGCACCCGCTGGAAACTCCGCGCGTTCCGTATATCGCTCAGGTGATGAACGACGCTCCGGCAGTGGCATCTACCGACTATATGAAACTGTTCGCTGAGCAGGTCCGTACTTACGTACCGGCTGACGACTACCGCGTACTGGGTACTGATGGCTTCGGTCGTTCCGACAGCCGTGAGAACCTGCGTCACCACTTTGAAGTTGATGCTTCTTATGTCGTGGTTGCGGCGCTGGGCGAACTGGCTAAACGTGGCGAAATCGATAAGAAAGTGGTTGCTGACGCAATCGCCAAATTCAACATCGATGCAGATAAAGTTAACCCGCGTCTGGCGTAAGAGGTAAAAGAATAATGGCTATCGAAATCAAAGTACCGGACATCGGGGCTGATGAAGTTGAAATCACCGAGATCCTGGTCAAAGTGGGCGACAAAGTTGAAGCCGAACAGTCGCTGATCACCGTAGAAGGCGACAAAGCCTCTATGGAAGTTCCGTCTCCGCAGGCGGGTATCGTTAAAGAGATCAAAGTCTCTGTTGGCGATAAAACCCAGACCGGCGCACTGATTATGATTTTCGATTCCGCCGACGGTGCAGCAGACGCTGCACCTGCTCAGGCAGAAGAGAAGAAAGAAGCCGCTCCGGCAGCAGCACCAGCGGCTGCCGCGGCAAAAGACGTTAATGTTCCGGATATCGGCAGCGACGAAGTTGAAGTGACCGAAATCCTGGTGAAAGTTGGCGATAAAGTTGAAGCTGAACAGTCGCTGATCACCGTAGAAGGCGACAAGGCTTCTATGGAAGTTCCGGCTCCGTTTGCTGGCACCGTGAAAGAGATCAAAGTGAACGTGGGTGACAAAGTGTCTACCGGCTCGCTGATTATGGTCTTCGAAGTCGCGGGTGAAGCAGGCGCGGCAGCTCCGGCGGCTAAACAGGAAGCGGCTCCGGCAGCGGCCCCTGCACCAGCGGCTGGCGTGAAAGAAGTTAACGTTCCGGATATCGGCGGTGACGAAGTTGAAGTGACCGAAGTGATGGTGAAAGTGGGCGACAAAGTTGCCGCTGAACAGTCACTGATCACCGTAGAAGGCGATAAAGCGTCTATGGAAGTTCCGGCTCCGTTTGCAGGCGTCGTGAAGGAACTGAAAGTCAACGTTGGCGATAAAGTGAAAACTGGCTCGCTGATTATGATCTTCGAAGTTGAAGGCGCAGCGCCTGCGGCAGCTCCTGTGAAACAGGAAGCGGCAGCGCCGGCTCCGGCAGCAAAAGCTGAAGCTCCAGCAGCAGCTCCGGCTGCGAAAGCCGAAGGCAAATCTGAATTTGCTGAAAACGACGCTTACGTTCACGCGACTCCGCTGATCCGCCGTCTGGCACGCGAATTTGGCGTTAACCTGGCGAAAGTGAAGGGCACTGGCCGTAAAGGTCGTATCCTGCGCGAAGACGTTCAGGCTTACGTGAAAGAAGCTATCAAACGTGCAGAAGCGGCTCCGGCGGCGACTGGCGGCGGTATCCCGGGCATGTTGCCGTGGCCGAAGGTAGACTTCAGCAAGTTTGGTGAAATCGAAGAAGTGGAACTGGGCCGCATCCAGAAAATCTCTGGTGCGAACCTGAGCCGTAACTGGGTGATGATCCCGCATGTTACCCACTTCGACAAAACCGATATCACCGAGCTGGAAGCGTTCCGTAAACAGCAGAACGAAGAAGCGGCGAAACGTAAGCTGGATGTGAAGATAACCCCAGTTGTCTTCATCATGAAAGCCGTTGCTGCAGCTCTTGAGCAGATGCCTCGCTTCAACAGTTCGTTGTCGGAAGACGGTCAGCGTCTGACCCTGAAGAAATACATCAACATCGGTGTGGCGGTGGATACCCCGAACGGTCTGGTTGTTCCGGTATTCAAAGACGTCAACAAGAAAGGCATCATCGAGCTGTCTCGCGAGCTGATGACTATTTCTAAGAAAGCGCGTGACGGTAAGCTGACTGCGGGCGAAATGCAGGGCGGTTGCTTCACCATCTCCAGCATCGGCGGCCTGGGGACTACCCACTTCGCGCCGATTGTGAACGCGCCGGAAGTGGCTATCCTCGGCGTTTCCAAGTCCGCGATGGAGCCGGTGTGGAATGGTAAAGAGTTCGTGCCGCGTCTGATGCTGCCGATTTCTCTCTCCTTCGACCACCGCGTGATCGACGGTGCTGATGGTGCCCGTTTCATTACCATCATTAACAACACGCTGTCTGACATTCGCCGTCTGGTGATGTAAGTAAAAGAGCCGGCCCAACGGCCGGCTTTTTTCTGGTAATCTCATGAATGTATTGAGGTTATTAGCGAATAGACAAATCGGTTGCCGTTTGTTGTTTAAAAATTGTTAACAATTTTGTAAAATACCGACGGATAGAACGACCCGGTGGTGGTTAGGGTATTACTTCACATACCCTATGGATTTCTGGGTGCAGCAAGGTAGCAAGCGCCGGAATCCCCAGGAGCTTACATAAGTAAGTGACTGGGGTGAGGGCGTGAAGCTAACGCCGCTGCGGCCTGAAAGACGACGGGTATGACCGCCGGAGATAAATATATAGAGGTCATGATGAGTACTGAAATCAAAACTCAGGTCGTGGTACTTGGGGCAGGCCCCGCAGGTTACTCCGCTGCCTTCCGTTGCGCTGATTTAGGTCTGGAAACCGTAATCGTAGAACGTTACGCCACCCTTGGCGGTGTTTGCCTGAACGTCGGCTGTATCCCTTCTAAAGCACTGCTGCACGTAGCAAAAGTTATCGAAGAAGCCAAAGCGCTGGCTGAACACGGTATCGTCTTCGGCGAACCGAAAACCGATATCGACAAGATTCGTACCTGGAAAGAGAAAGTGATCAATCAGCTGACCGGTGGTCTGGCTGGTATGGCAAAAGGCCGCAAAGTCAAAGTGGTCAACGGTCTGGGTAAATTCACCGGGGCTAACACCCTGGAAGTTGAAGGTGAGAACGGCAAAACCGTGATCAACTTCGACAACGCGATCATTGCAGCGGGTTCTCGCCCGATCCAACTGCCGTTTATTCCGCATGAAGATCCGCGTATCTGGGACTCCACTGACGCGCTGGAACTGAAAGAAGTACCAGAACGCCTGCTGGTAATGGGTGGCGGTATCATCGGTCTGGAAATGGGGACCGTATACCACGCGCTGGGTTCACAGATTGATGTGGTTGAAATGTTCGACCAGGTTATCCCGGCAGCTGACAAAGACATCGTTAAAGTCTTCACCAAGCGTATCAGCAAGAAATTCAACCTGATGCTGGAAACCAAAGTTACCGCCGTTGAAGCGAAAGAAGACGGCATTTATGTGACGATGGAAGGCAAAAAAGCACCCGCTGAACCGCAGCGTTACGACGCCGTGCTGGTAGCGATTGGTCGTGTGCCGAACGGTAAAAACCTCGACGCAGGCAAAGCTGGCGTGGAAGTTGACGACCGTGGTTTCATCCGCGTTGACAAACAGCTGCGTACCAACGTACCGCACATCTTTGCTATCGGCGATATCGTCGGTCAGCCGATGCTGGCACACAAAGGTGTTCACGAAGGTCACGTTGCCGCTGAAGTTATCGCCGGTAAAAAACATTACTTCGATCCGAAAGTTATCCCGTCCATCGCCTATACCGAACCAGAAGTTGCATGGGTTGGTCTGACCGAGAAAGAAGCGAAAGAGAAAGGCATCAGCTATGAAACCGCCACCTTCCCGTGGGCTGCTTCTGGTCGTGCTATCGCTTCCGACTGCGCAGACGGTATGACCAAGCTGATTTTCGACAAAGAATCTCACCGTGTGATCGGTGGTGCGATTGTCGGTACTAACGGCGGCGAGCTGCTGGGTGAAATCGGCCTGGCAATCGAAATGGGTTGTGACGCTGAAGACATCGCACTGACCATCCATGCGCACCCGACGCTGCACGAGTCTGTGGGCCTGGCGGCAGAAGTGTTCGAAGGTAGCATTACCGACCTGCCGAACCCGAAAGCGAAGAAGAAGTAATTTTTCGTTTGCCGGGACATCTGGCAATTAAAAAAGCGGCTAACCACGCCGCTTTTTTTACGCCTGTAATTTACCTTTCCAGCCGTCTTGCTCCACGTTCAGACAGCCGTTCGCGTACTGCTGACCGTTGCTCGTTATTCAGCCTGGCAGTACGGTTACTGTCGTTTAGACGTTGCGGGCGGCTCTCCTGAACTTTCTCCCGAAAAACCTGACGTTGCTCAGGTGATGCTGATTGAACACGCTGGCGGGCGTTATCACGTTGCTGTTGATTCAGTGGGCGCTGCTGTACTTTTTCCTTAAACACCTGGCGCTGTTCGGGAGTTGCAGACTGAATGCGCTCACGCGCTGCCTCTCTTCGCTGCTGGATCTGCGGGTTAGTCTGCATTTTCTCGCGGACTGCCTGGCGCTGCTCAGGAGAGGCCGACTGATAACGCTGACGAGCGGCGTCCTTTTGTTGCTGGGTCAGTGGTTGGCGACGGCTGAAGTCGCGGAAGTCGTCATAGCTCCCATAGTTTTCAGCTTCATTAAACCGCTGTGCCGCTGCCTGACGTTGGGTATCTCGCGTAATGACGGGTGTGGCGTGTGTTCGTTGCTGAAACTGACTTGCTGCCGCCTGACGCTGGCTGTCGCGTGTTGGAGCAGGTAGCTGCGTGGCGCTCATTCCGCCGTTGACATCGGTTTGATGAAACCGCTTTGCCATATCCTGATCATGATAGGGCACACCATTACGGTAGTTTGGATTGTGCCGCCATGCCATATTCTTATCAGTAAGATGCTCACCGGTGATACGGTTGAAATTGTTGACGTCGATATTGATGTTGTCGCCATTGTGTTGCCAGCCATTACCATCACGATGACCGCCATCGTGATGGTGATAATCATCATCGTCATGATGATGATGGTCATGATCGTCGTCATCCCAGTCGATGCTGCTGAATAGCGCGTACGTGGTAGCAACGCCCATGCTATAGCCGAATCCGCGCACAAAGCTGTCAACAAACGGTTCTCCGGCTGGCGGCGGCAGATAAACCGGCGGATACGCAGTATTGGCCCAGTTCCCGTAAACCACGGTTGGCTTGTAGTTGGGAATATAGACCACATCAGGATTGGTGGGTTCAATGGAAATGACGGTTGTTGCAGGCTCTGTAATGACAGGGTTGGCAGTTGAAACGGTATTGGATGGTATGACGGGAGCCGTGACTGTCTGTTTTACCGGTACAGCTTTCTTCGTTGTGGTAATAACTTTCTGTTCAGTTGATGACTTCAGCGAGCCGGTTTGTTGCGCCAGTTGCCGCAATCGCTGTACCGAGTCCATCACCTCCTGCGGCTGCGCCAGAAAAGCATCGCCCAGGTTTTGCACCCATTGCGGGTTTTCGCCCATCAATGCCATCAACTGTGGAAAGGCCACCAGTGATTTGACGCTGGCGTCCCAGGGCTGGTCAGATACCGCCTGAATAGCAGCATCGCCTTGTTTAAGTGGATTATCGTGCGACCATTGCACTGCTTGAGCAACGTTTGCCGGATAGGTTGATGCCATTAACACTTGTGAAAGCAGAGAGTCGGGGTATAGCGCGACAGGTGCAACCCATTGATCTATTTGCGCAGTGCTGAATGCGGATTTGACGACGGCAGGTGTTACAGGAGGCACGGAAACCGTTGCAGGAAGCGTAACTGCGGAGATGTCAGGCGCAGCCAGTTGTGTCGATTGCGGTTCCACAGGCGCTTCCACTGTGCGGCTTTTTATATATAGCCCGGTAGAGGCGGCACAAAGCCCGGCACTGCAAATTAGCGCCAGCACATGGGGTTTAAACGGCAAAGTCATTTTCATAATTCGGATCTCAAGGAAATCGCAATGGTCGGCGAACTGCCACCCGCAGGTGCTGTGAATCCGAGTATAAAGAGGCGGTAGTTTAAATTTTGACTAATCTTGGGATTCGTTGAGAAAGGTGATTATCACCATGCGAATTAACGAAGTTTTTACGGAGGGAAACAATCTCTAGACCATCCTTAACGATTCAGCCACTTTTTTATGTTGCTTTTTTGTAAACAGATTAACACATCGTCAAAATCCTGCTATTCTGCCCGTTGCGGTACTGGGCATTTACCCTACAAACTGCTGTCTCACAGGAGCGTGAAGAGAATCGCCTGCCGCACTATGACAATGAGAGCGAGGAGAACCGTCGTGCTAGAAGAATACCGTAAGCACGTAGCTGAGCGTGCCGCTGAGGGGATTGCGCCCAAACCCCTGGATGCAAACCAAATGGCCGCGCTTGTAGAGCTGCTGAAAAACCCGCCCGCGGGCGAAGAAGAATTCCTGTTAGATCTGTTAACCAACCGTGTTCCCCCAGGCGTCGATGAAGCCGCCTATGTAAAAGCAGGCTTCCTGGCTGCTATCGCTAAAGGCGAAGCCAAATCCCCTCTGCTGACTCCGGAAAAAGCCATCGAACTGCTGGGCACCATGCAGGGTGGTTACAACATTCATCCGCTGATCGACGCGCTGGATGATGCCAAACTGGCACCGATCGCTGCCAAAGCACTTTCTCACACGCTGCTGATGTTCGATAACTTCTATGACGTAGAAGAGAAAGCGAAAGCAGGCAACGAATATGCGAAGCAGGTAATGCAGTCCTGGGCAGATGCCGAATGGTTCCTGAATCGCCCGGCGCTGGCTGAAAAACTGACCGTTACCGTCTTCAAAGTCACAGGCGAAACCAACACCGATGACCTCTCTCCGGCACCGGATGCGTGGTCACGCCCGGATATCCCACTGCACGCGCTGGCGATGCTGAAAAACGCCCGTGAAGGTATTGAGCCAGATCAGCCAGGCGTTGTTGGTCCGATTAAGCAAATCGAAGCTCTGCAACAGAAAGGTTTCCCACTGGCGTACGTCGGTGACGTTGTGGGTACGGGGTCATCGCGTAAATCCGCCACTAACTCCGTTCTGTGGTTTATGGGCGATGATATTCCACATGTGCCGAACAAACGCGGCGGTGGTTTGTGCCTCGGCGGTAAAATTGCACCCATCTTCTTTAACACGATGGAAGACGCGGGTGCGCTGCCAATCGAAGTCGACGTCTCTAACCTGAACATGGGCGACGTAATTGACGTTTACCCGTACAAAGGTGAAGTGCGTAACCACGAAACCGGCGAACTGCTGGCGACCTTCGAACTGAAAACCGACGTGCTGATTGATGAAGTGCGTGCTGGCGGCCGTATTCCGCTGATTATTGGGCGTGGCCTGACCACCAAAGCGCGTGAAGCACTTGGCCTGCCGCACAGCGATGTGTTCCGTCAGGCGAAAGATGTCGCTGAGAGCGATCGCGGCTTCTCGCTGGCGCAGAAAATGGTAGGCCGTGCCTGTGGCGTGAAAGGCATTCGTCCGGGCGCGTACTGTGAACCGAAAATGACTTCTGTAGGTTCCCAGGACACCACCGGCCCGATGACTCGTGATGAACTGAAAGACCTGGCGTGCCTGGGCTTCTCGGCTGACCTGGTGATGCAGTCTTTCTGCCACACCGCGGCGTATCCGAAACCAGTTGACGTTAACACGCACCACACGCTGCCGGACTTCATTATGAACCGTGGCGGTGTGTCGCTGCGTCCGGGTGACGGCGTAATCCACTCCTGGCTGAACCGTATGCTGCTGCCGGATACTGTCGGTACCGGTGGTGACTCCCATACCCGTTTCCCGATCGGTATCTCTTTCCCGGCGGGTTCTGGTCTGGTGGCATTTGCAGCCGCAACAGGCGTAATGCCGCTGGATATGCCGGAATCCGTTCTGGTGCGCTTCAAAGGCAAAATGCAGCCGGGCATCACCCTGCGCGACCTGGTTCACGCCATTCCGCTGTATGCAATCAAACAAGGTCTGCTGACCGTTGAGAAGAAAGGCAAGAAAAACATCTTCTCTGGTCGCATTCTGGAAATTGAAGGTCTGCCGGATCTGAAAGTTGAGCAGGCATTTGAGCTGACCGATGCGTCTGCCGAGCGTTCTGCTGCCGGTTGTACCATCAAGCTGAACAAAGAACCGATCATCGAATACCTGAACTCTAACATCGTCCTGCTGAAGTGGATGATCGCGGAAGGTTACGGCGATCGTCGTACCCTGGAACGTCGTATTCAGGGCATGGAAAAATGGCTGGCGAATCCTGAGCTGCTGGAAGCCGATGCAGATGCGGAATACGCGGCAGTGATCGACATCGATCTGGCGGATATTAAAGAGCCAATCCTCTGTGCACCGAACGACCCGGACGACGCTCGTCCGCTGTCTGCGGTACAGGGCGAGAAGATCGACGAAGTGTTTATCGGTTCTTGCATGACTAACATCGGTCACTTCCGTGCTGCGGGTAAACTGCTGGATGCGCACAAAGGTCAGTTGCCGACCCGCCTGTGGGTGGCACCGCCAACGCGTATGGACGCTGCACAGCTGACCGAAGAAGGCTACTACAGCGTCTTCGGTAAGAGTGGTGCTCGTATCGAGATCCCTGGCTGTTCCCTGTGTATGGGTAACCAGGCGCGTGTAGCAGACGGTGCGACGGTGGTTTCCACCTCTACCCGTAACTTCCCGAACCGTTTGGGGACGGGCGCGAATGTCTTCCTGGCTTCTGCGGAACTGGCTGCTGTTGCGGCGCTGATTGGCAAACTGCCGACGCCGGAAGAGTACCAGACCTACGTGGCGCAAGTAGATAAAACTGCCGTTGATACTTACCGTTATCTGAACTTCAACCAGCTTTCTCAGTACACCGAAAAAGCCGATGGGGTGATTTTCCAGACTGCGGTTTAAAAAGTCAGCGCACGCGCTGCGCATAAACGACACAATGCCCGGTGAATGAGATTCCCGGGCATTTTTTATTTCTAAACCATCGCCGTTCCGCTGTTTTTCTCCGGTAAGGCTGCGATAATTACATCAATGGCGCAATGCGATTTCGGCGCATTGCCGGGAGCAGAGGAACACACTATGGATTACGAATTTCTGCGCGATATTACCGGAGTGGTAAAGGTGCGTATGTCCATGGGGCATGAAGTGGTCGGGCACTGGTTTAATGAAGAGGTGAAAGAAAACCTGGCCTTGCTTGATGAAGTGGAACAAGCGGCGCACGCATTGAAAGGTAGCGAACGATCCTGGCAGTGGGCAGGGCATGAATACACTCTGTGGATGGACGGTGAAGAGGTGATGGTTCGCGCCAATCAACTGGAATTCGCTGGCGATGAAATGGAAGAGGGGATGAACTACTACGATGAAGAGAGCTTGTCGCTGTGCGGCGTTGAGGATTTTCTTCAGGTGGTGGCGGCTTACCGTAATTTCGTGCAGCAGAAGTAAGTAAATCAGGCGGAGCCTCCGTGCTCCGCCTGAGACGTTAAACAGCGGGCATATTGCGCCCGTAATAAATCTCGCGCATTTCTTTCCACAGCGCAGCGGTAATTTCCTGGCGCTCGCTGTCGGTTAAATCTTCCGGTTTGGTGTGGAACATGTAGTGCTTAAGGTCGAACTCTTTAAGCAACATCTTGGTATGGAAGATATTTTCCTGATAGACGTTTACATCCACCATGTCATACAGCGCCTTCATATCTTCGGACATAAAGTTCTGAATCGAATTAATCTCATGGTCGATAAAGTGCTTCATACCGTTAATGTCGCGGGTAAAACCGCGCACGCGATAATCAATAGTCACAATATCGGACTCAAGCTGGTGGATCAGGTAATTCAGCGCCTTCAGCGGAGAAATCACGCCGCAGGTAGAGACTTCAATATCGGCGCGGAAGGTACATAAACCGCCTTCAGGATGACTTTCCGGGTAGGTATGTACGCAAATATGACTTTTATCGAGATGGGCAACGACCGTTTCTGGCAGTGGGCCGGGGTGTTCTGTTTTGTCGATGAGTTTCGGGTCAACCGGTTCTTCACTCACCAGAATAGTGACGCTGGCACCCTGTGGTTCGTAATCCTGGCGGGCGATGTTAAGAATATTGGCCCCGATAATGGAACAGGTTTCTGACAGGATTTCGGTCAGACGGTTGGCATTATAGAGTTCATCGATATAAGCAATATAACCGTCGCGCTCTTCGGTAGTTTTGGCGTAGCAGATATCGTAAATACAAAAACTCAGACTTTTGGTCAGATTATTAAAGCCATGCAGTTTCAGTTTTTTCAATTTCTTATCTTCTCCTTAGGACGGCTGTGAAGCCAGTGCATCTTGCAGATACTGGGGTAAGGCAAAAGCTGCCGTATGGACTGCCGGATTGTAATAACGGCATTTCAGGCCAGAAGCGAGAAAACGCGCCTGAATAATTTCGGTTGAGAGATGGCGTAAGGCGTCGTTATCTGTCGCCCATGCAAAGGTCATGATGCCGCCGTAATAGGTCGGGATCGCCGCCTGATAAAAGCCAACATCGCTGAAGTAATGGCTGAGTTTGCGATGACTGTCGATGGCCTCTTCCTGCTGTAAAAAGCAGACGCCGTTTTGTGCGACGAAGATACCGCCAGGATTCAGGCAACGTTTGCAGCCTTCATAAAATGCAGAAGTAAACAGACTTTCGCCGGGACCGATAGGATCGGTGCAGTCGGAGATAATGACATCAAAGGTCTGGCTGGTTTGATTAACGAAATTGACACCATCGTCGATCACCAGTTTAAAGCGTGGATCGTCGTAACTACCGGCGTTATGGTTGGGAAGATACTGACGGCAGAACGACACGACACCCGCATCGATTTCCACCATCGTGATTGACTCAACGTTTTTATGTCGGGTTACTTCACGCAGCATGGCACCGTCGCCGCCGCCGATAATCAGCACATGTTTCGCGTGACCGTGGGCCAGTAGCGGAACATGGGTCATCATCTCATGATAGATAAACTCGTCGCGCTCGGTGGTTTGTACTACGCCATCCAGCGCCATTACGCGACCAAATGCGGCGTTCTCAAAAATGATCAGATCCTGGTGATCGGTCTTTTCATGATACAGAACGTTATCTACCGCAAAGTACTGCCCAAACTGGTCGTGTAGCGTTTCATGCCACTGTTTTTTTTCGGCCATGGGTTGATACCTCCTTTGTTAACACCCGTAAAAAAAGGGCGCAACATAATAGCTAACATTGACCGCGGATGCACGGTCAATATTTCTACAAAAAGGTATCAGGGATTATTTGACGTAGGCAAGCAGGCTTAAGGAATCGCGGGCCAGGGCTTTGCACTTTTTAGCGACGGGAATGCCAATGCCGCTGAGATCGCGGTAGCTGTCTTCACCGAGGGCTTTCATGTCGAAGGTGTCGTAATTACTGAGATCCCACTGGTTTTGCTGGGCAAAAAAGACCAGTGCGCGACGAATTTGCCCGTTAGGTAAGTTCTGGTAACCACAATCGTTCTTCAGAAAAACAAAAACTGCCGTTAAATCGGCCATATCTTCGGCTTCAGACTCGCTGAGCGCGTAACTGTTTGCGCAGACGGCCATCAGGCTGCCGAATAACACTGTTCTGAAAAACGTCTTCATTGCTTCTACCAGGGGCTTAAAGAAGATAAACGTTAGCACACTGCGAGCGAGGCGACGACCATTATTGTCGATTAAATTGTGTCTGCGGCTTGACCTTCCCGTAAGGGGAAGGACTATGCTCAACGTTTGATTTTGTTTCGCCTGCTTAAGAATAAGGAAATAACTATGCAACGTCGTGATTTCTTAAAATATTCCGTCGCGCTGGGCGTGGCTTCGGCTTTGCCGCTGTGGAGCCGCGCAGTATTTGCGGCGGAACGCCCAACGTTACCGATCCCTGATTTGCTCACGACCGATGCCCGTAATCGCATTCAGTTAACTATTGGCGCAGGTCAGTCCACCTTTGGCGGGAAAACCGCAACTACCTGGGGCTATAACGGCAATCTGCTGGGGCCGGCGGTGAAATTACAGCGCGGCAAAGCGGTAACGGTTGATATCTACAACCAACTGACGGAAGAGACGACGTTGCACTGGCACGGGCTGGAAGTACCGGGTGAAGTGGACGGCGGCCCGCAGGGAATTATTCCGCCAGGTGGCAAGCGCTCGGTGACGTTGAACGTTGATCAACCTGCCGCTACCTGCTGGTTCCATCCACATCAACATGGCAAGACCGGGCGACAGGTGGCGATGGGGCTGGCTGGTCTGGTGGTGATTGAAGATGACGAGATCCTGAAATTAATGCTGCCAAAACAGTGGGGTATCGATGATGTTCCGGTGATCGTTCAGGATAAGAAATTTAGCGCTGACGGGCAGATTGATTATCAACTGGATGTGATGACCGCCGCCGTGGGCTGGTTTGGCGATACGTTGTTGACCAACGGTGCAATCTACCCACAACACGCTGCCCCGCGTGGTTGGCTGCGCCTGCGTTTGCTCAATGGCTGTAATGCCCGCTCGCTCAATTTCGCCACCAGCGACAATCGCCCGCTTTATGTGATTGCCAGCGACGGCGGTCTGCTACCTGAACCGGTGAAGGTGAACGAGCTTCCCGTGCTGATGGGCGAGCGTTTTGAAGTGCTGGTGGAGGTTAACGACAACAACCCCTTTGACCTGGTGACGCTGCCGGTCAGCCAGATGGGGATGGCGATTGCGCCGTTTGACAAGCCGCATCCGGTAATGCGGATTCAGCCGATTGCCATTAGTGCCTCTGGTGCTTTGCCAGACACATTAAGTAGCCTGCCTGCGTTACCTTCGCTGGAAGGGCTGACGGTACGCAAGCTGCAACTCTCTATGGACCCGATGCTCGATATGATGGGGATGCAGATGCTGATGGAGAAATATGGCGATCAGGCGATGGCCGGGATGGATCACAGCCAGATGATGGGCCATATGGGGCATGGCAATATGAATCATATGAACCACGGCGGGAAGTTCGATTTCCACCATGCCAATAAAATCAACGGTCAGGCGTTTGATATGAACAAGCCGATGTTTGCGGCGGCGAAAGGGCAATACGAACGTTGGGTTATCTCTGGCGTGGGCGACATGATGCTGCATCCGTTCCATATCCACGGTACGCAGTTCCGTATCTTGTCAGAAAATGGCAAACCGCCAGCGACGCATCGCGCAGGCTGGAAAGATACCGTTAAGGTAGAAGGTAATGTCAGCGAAGTGCTGGTGAAGTTTAATCACGATGCACCGAAAGAACATGCTTATATGGCGCACTGCCATTTGCTGGAGCATGAAGATACGGGGATGATGTTAGGGTTTACGGTATAAAAAGACCGTATTCGGAAATATGCCCGGATCTCTCCGGGCATGAAACTGATGACAAACGCAAAACTGCCTGATGCGCTACGCTTATCAGGCCTACGCGCAATGTATTGAATTTGCAAATGTTTTGTAGGCCGGATAAGGCGTTCACGCCGCATCCGGCATGAACAAATCGCACGTTGTCAGCAATCTGAGCAAGCCTTACTTCACATCATCCGGCAACGCATAAGCCACAATATAGTCGCCCATCTTCGTACCAAATGAACCGTGACCGCCTGCGGAGATCACCACATACTGCTTACCATTCACTTCATAGGTCATTGGCGTCGCCTGACCACCCGCTGGTAAACGACCTTGCCACAGTTTTTCACCGTTGCTCATGTTATAAGCGCGCAGGTAGTTATCTGCCGTAGCGGCGATAAACAGCACGTTACCCGCCGTGGAGATTGGCCCGCCCAGCATCGGCATACCCATATTGAACGGCACAGGTACCGGCATCGGGAATGGCATACTGTCCTGCGGCGTACCAATACGTTTCTTCCACACCACTTCATTGGTTTTCAGATCCAGCGCCGAGATATAACCCCATGCTGGCTGTTTACACGGCAGACCAAACGGTGAGAGGAACGGATTGAGCGTGACGCCATACGGTACACCGTACTGCGGCTGAATGCCGGATTCCGTACCCGTGCCTTTGGCATCTTTCGGCTGCTCCATCGGGTTGCCAGGACCGCGTGGGATCAGTTTCGAAACAAACGGCAGTGCCATTGGGTTGGCAATTGCCACTTCACGATTCGGATCAACGGAAATCCCGCCCCATTCGAACATCCCCAGGTTACCAGGGAAGACCAGCGTACCCTGTTCAGATGGCGGGGTGAAAATGCCTTCATAGCGCATCTGGTGGAACATCACGCGGCACACCAGCTGGTCAAACATGGTGGCTCCCCACATATCCGCACCGCTCAAATTTTTCGTCGGACGGAAGCTCAGTTCAGAAAACGGTTGAGTTGGGGTTACGTAATCGCCTTTGGCAGCACCTTGGGGAACCGGTTTTTCCGGTGCCGGAACCACCAGTTCGCCATTACGACGATCGAGCACAAAAATGTTGCCGGTTTTCGCCGGAGCATAAATAACTGGCACTTTCTGACCATTAACGGTGATATCCGCCAGCGTCGGCTGTGCCGGAAGATCCATATCCCACAGGTCGTGGTGAACGGTCTGGTAGCTCCACGCCAGTTTCCCGGTTGTGGCATTCAGCGCCAGAATCGAGCTGGCATAACGTTCCTGTTCCGGTGTGCGGTTACCGCCCCAGATATCCGGCGTGGTCACGCCCATCGGCAGATACACCAGATCCAGCTTCGCGTCATAGGCCGCTGGTGCCCACGAGTTTGGCGAGTTAAAGGTAAAGGTGTGTTCGTCAGACGGGATTGCGTTAGGATCTTTCGCACCAGGATCAAAAGCCCACAGCAGCTCCCCGGTGTTGACATCAAAACCACGGATCACGCCAGATGTTTCACGGGTTGAGAAGTTATCGGTGACTGAACCGGCCATCACGATGGTTTTATCGGTGATAATCGGCGGCGAAGTCGGTTCATACAGACCCGGTTTGGTGTCCGGCATATTGCTTTGCAGATTGAGCACGCCTTTATTGGCGAAGGTTTCGCACAGCTTGCCGTTTTCAGCGTTAATTGCAATCAGACGACCATCATTGACCGGAAGAATGATACGACGCGGGCAATCCGCCATCACTTCTGGCGAGGCAGTTTCTGCTTTGGCTTCATGATAAGAGACGCCACGGCAGGTTACATGCTGGAAGGACTCGTTGGTTTTCAGTTCAGGATCGTAATGCCATTTCTCTTTGCCGCTGGCGGCATCGAGCGCAAACAGGCGCTGGTGAGCGGTACACAGGTAAAGGGTGTCGCCCACTTTAATTGGCGTCACTTCATTGGTGATTTCACCTGGATCGTTCGGCTGTTTCACATCGCCTGTACGGAACACCCAGGCTTCTTTCAGGTTGTGAACGTTATCGGCGTTAATTTGTTTCAGAGGTGAAAAGCGTTGACCTTCCTGATTGCGACCATAGGCAGGCCAGTCCTGATCGGCAACGGGGGAGATGGCTTCGGCAGGTGTGGCATCGGCGCTTAAGGTGCCGCTGATTTCCTGCGGATCGTTAAATCCGGCCCAGGCCAGGATACCACCGCTAATCAGCAGTGCCACCACCAGTGCGGCAACTGCGCCGCTGGCAGGAATGACCAGGCGACGCCAGACAAACGGCAGGATCAGCCAGATGCCGAAGAAGACCAGAATGTCGCTGCGCGGAGTCAGCGCCCAGAAGTCGAAACCAACTTCCCAGACGCCCCAAATCATAGTGCCGAGCAGCAGGGCTGCGTACAGCCAAAGCGCGGCGCGTTTACTGCGCCACAGCATCCAGGCGACGCCGAGCATCACAAGGCCAGCGATAGGGTAGTACCAGGAGCCGCCAATCGCGACCAGCCAGCCTCCGCCAATGAGTAGATACAGCCCGCAAAGCGCTGCAAAAAGGGCTGTTAGCGTGACGAGTAATCGCCGCGAGCCGGTATTGTTAATTGCCATAAAGAGACACCATTTCAATTCATTAATATTTTAGTAGCAATTAATTATAGGTTTTAACATGTGTGATCGTCATCACAATTCGAGCTTTATTAACAGATTCCGCGAATGAATAGTTTTACTGGTATACTGCGTGTCTTGCGCTTTGTTGCGGTGCTGAAACCTGCCCGTGCGAAGTGATTTGTTTTTAAATCATATGGTTAGAGATATGAAACATACTGTAGAAGTAATGATCCCCGAAGCGGAGATTAAAGCGCGTATCGCCGAACTGGGTCGTCAGATTACTGAGCGTTACAAAGACAGTGGCAGCGATATGGTGCTGGTTGGTCTGCTGCGTGGCTCATTTATGTTTATGGCGGACCTGTGCCGTGAAGTTCAGGTATCTCATGAAGTCGATTTTATGACCGCCTCCAGCTACGGTAGCGGCATGTCCACCACCCGTGATGTGAAAATCCTCAAAGATCTGGATGAAGATATCCGTGGCAAGGACGTGCTGATTGTTGAAGATATCATCGACTCGGGGAATACACTGTCGAAAGTGCGTGAGATCTTAAGCCTGCGCGAACCGAAGTCGTTGGCGATTTGTACGCTGCTGGATAAACCGTCCCGTCGTGAAGTGAACGTCCCGGTAGAATTTATCGGTTTCTCGATCCCGGATGAGTTTGTGGTGGGTTACGGCATTGATTACGCACAGCGTTACCGTCATCTGCCGTATATCGGCAAAGTGATTCTGCTGGACGAGTAAGTGTGAAGTTGCCGGATGTGTTGCATCCGGCATGGCATTTTTATTTGTGGTTGGCGTGTTTCAGCTTGAGGTTGGAGATCCCGTGACGGTAACGTTGCTCAAGGGTTTCGCGGTTAGTCGCTGTGACATCCAGATCACGTAGCAAGCCGTCGTGAATGCCGTAGGCCCAGCCGTGTATGGTGACTTTCTGCCCGCGTTTCCACGCTGATTGCATAATGGTGGAGTGGCCCAGGTTATACACCTGTTCCATGACGTTCAGTTCACACAAGGTATCCAGACGGCGCTCTTGCGGCATTTCGCCGAGCAATGAGCTATGTTTGAACCAGATATCACGGATATGCAGCAGCCAGTTGTTGATAAGCCCCAGTTCCGGGTTTTCAACTGCGGCTTGTACGCCGCCGCAACCGTAGTGGCCACAGATAATAATGTGTTCAACTTCGAGTACATCCACTGCATACTGAACCACGGAAAGGCAGTTCAGGTCGGTGTGAATGACCAGGTTAGCAACATTACGGTGAACAAAGAGTTCGCCCGGCTCAAGACCGGTTAAACGTTCTGCAGGAACGCGACTGTCGGAACATCCAATCCATAGAAAGCGCGGTTTTTGCGCTTGTGCCAGTTTCTCAAAAAACCCGGGATCCTCTTCCACCAGCATTTTTGACCATAGTGCATTGTTGCTGATGAGTGTATCTATGTCTTTCATGGAGGTTAACGACCTGTAACCAAATAATTACGTTTGGCTAATATAGGGCAACTCCGGGACGATTTAAACCACAGATAAAGTGTAAGAACGTAAGGTAAGTAAAAATTTATGACCATTGCACTGGAACTTCAACAGCTTAAAAAAACCTATCCAGGCGGCGTTCAGGCGCTTCGTGGAATCGATTTGCAGGTCGAAGCGGGTGATTTTTATGCGCTTCTCGGGCCGAACGGGGCCGGAAAATCGACCACTATCGGTATTATCAGCTCTCTGGTAAATAAAACCTCCGGGCGGGTCAGCGTATTTGGTTACGATCTCGAGAAAGATGTCGTAAACGCTAAACGTCAGTTGGGTCTGGTGCCACAGGAATTTAACTTCAACCCGTTTGAAACCGTGCAGCAAATTGTGGTGAATCAGGCAGGGTACTACGGTGTGGAGCGCAAAGAAGCGTACATTCGCAGCGAAAAGTATCTTAAACAACTCGATCTATGGGGAAAACGCAACGAACGTGCGCGTATGTTATCTGGCGGGATGAAGCGCCGTTTAATGATTGCCCGTGCGTTAATGCATGAACCTAAACTACTGATTCTCGACGAACCGACCGCAGGCGTGGATATCGAACTTCGCCGCTCAATGTGGGGCTTTTTGAAGGATTTAAACGACAAAGGCACCACTATCATTCTCACCACACACTACCTGGAAGAAGCAGAAATGCTGTGCCGCAATATCGGCATTATTCAACACGGTGAGCTGGTGGAAAATACCTCGATGAAGGCGCTGCTGGCGAAGCTGAAATCGGAAACCTTTATTCTCGATCTCGCACCGAAAAGCCCGTTACCGAAGCTCGATGGCTATCAGTATCGACTGGTCGATACCGCGACGCTGGAAGTTGAAGTTCTGCGTGAGCAGGGGATCAACAGCGTATTTACGCAGTTAAGTGAGCAGGGCATTCAGGTATTAAGTATGCGTAACAAAGCTAACCGTCTGGAAGAGCTGTTTGTTTCACTGGTTAATGAAAAACAAGGAGATCGCGCATGATGCATCTTTACTGGGTGGCACTAAAAAGCATCTGGGCGAAAGAGATCCATCGCTTTATGCGTATCTGGGTGCAGACGCTGGTGCCACCGGTCATCACCATGACCCTTTACTTTATTATCTTCGGTAACCTGATTGGTTCGCGTATTGGCGATATGCATGGCTTCAGCTACATGCAGTTCATTGTACCGGGGCTGATCATGATGTCGGTGATCACCAACGCCTACGCTAACGTCGCGTCATCATTTTTTGGTGCCAAGTTCCAGCGTAATATTGAAGAGCTGCTGGTAGCGCCGGTTCCGACTCACGTCATTATTGCCGGATATGTCGGCGGTGGCGTGGCGCGTGGTCTGTTTGTTGGCATTCTGGTGACGGCAATTTCACTGTTTTTTGTGCCGTTTCAGGTGCATTCGTGGGTATTTGTCGCTTTAACGCTGGTGCTCACGGCGGTGTTGTTCTCCCTTGCGGGTTTGCTGAACGGCGTGTTTGCCAAAACGTTCGATGACATCAGCCTGGTGCCAACCTTTGTGTTAACGCCACTTACGTATTTGGGCGGGGTCTTTTACTCACTGACTTTGTTGCCGCCGTTCTGGCAAGGGCTGTCGCACCTGAACCCAATCGTTTATATGATCAGTGGTTTCCGCTACGGCTTCCTCGGTATCAATGATGTTCCGCTGGTCACTACCTTTGGCGTACTGGTGGTCTTTATTGTGGCGTTTTATTTAATCTGTTGGTCGCTGATCCAACGTGGACGTGGTTTGCGTAGCTAAGGCTATTTCCTCTCCTCTGGATTTGGGGGAGAGGAGTTTTGACGGCTATCACCCTTTATCAACAATGGTCAGGGTAGACTGATTTTCGGCTAAGGAGGAAGGCGATGTTAGGTTGGGTAATTACCTGTCACGATGACCGGGCGCAAGAGATACTGGATGCGCTGGAGAAAAAACATGGGGCACTTCTTCAGTGCCGGGCCGTGAATTTCTGGCGTGGGTTAAGCTCTAATATGCTCAGCCGCATGATGTGCGATGCTCTGCATGAAGCGGACTCTGGTGAGGGTGTCATCTTCTTAACCGATATAGCCGGAGCGCCGCCGTACCGCGTGGCTTCGCTATTAAGCCATAAACATTCCCGCTGCGAAGTGATTTCTGGCGTCACGTTACCGTTAATTGAGCAGATGCTGGCCTACCGTGAAACGTTATCCAGCGCAGAGTTTCGCGAGCGTATTGTCGAACTGGGTGCGCCGGAGGTGAGTAGTCTTTGGCACCAGCAACAAAAAAATCCGCCTTTCGTCCTCAAACATAATTTGTATGAGTATTAACCCGCGATTCTGATGGCGCTTTTGCTACAATAAAAGCGTTGTTTCACCCTCGGTTATTTTTTCATGTACAAACAAGCTGTTATTCTCCTGCTGATGCTGTTTACCGCAAGTGTCAGTGCCGCGTTACCTGCCCGTTATATGCAAACCATCGAAAATGCTGCGGTCTGGGCGCAAATTGGCGACAAGATGGTGACGGTGGGGAATATTCGGGCCGGACAAATCATTGCCGTGGAGCCCACTGCCGCAAGTTATTACGCATTTAATTTTGGCTTTGGTAAAGGGTTTATCGATAAAGGTCATCTCGAGCCGGTTCAGGGGCGACAAAAAGTTGAAGACGGTTTGGGTGACCTCAACAAGCCGCTGAGTAATCAGAACTTAGTTACCTGGAAAGATACGCCGGTCTATAACGCGCCGAGTGCGGGCAGTGCGCCGTTTGGGGTACTGGCGGACAATTTGCGCTACCCGATTTTGCATAAACTGAAAGACAGGTTAAATCAAACCTGGTATCAGATCCGTATTGGCGATCGACTGGCCTATATCAGCGCGCTGGATGCCCAACCCGATAATGGCCTGCCGGTGCTAACCTATCACCATATTCTGCGCGACGAAGAAAACACCCGTTTTCGCCATACTTCGACGACCACCTCGGTACGCGCTTTCAATAACCAGATGGCCTGGCTGCGCGACAGGGGATACACGACACTGAGTATGGTGCAGCTGGAAGGTTACGTGAAGAATAAGATCAATCTCCCTGCGCGAGCGGTGGTGATTACCTTTGATGATGGCCTCAAATCGGTGAGCCGCTATGCGTATCCTGTGTTGAAACAATATGGCATGAAGGCGACGGCGTTTATTGTTACCTCGCGCATCAAACGTCACCCGCAGAAGTGGGACCCAAAATCGCTGCAATTTATGAGCGTTTCTGAACTTAACGAAATTCGCGATGTATTTGATTTCCAGTCACATACCCATTTTTTGCATCGTGTGGATGGTTATCGCCGACCCATATTACTGAGCCGTAGTGAGCATAATATTCTGTTTGATTTTTCACGTTCACGCCGCGCTCTGGCGCAATTTAATCCGCATGTCTGGTATCTTTCGTATCCGTTTGGCGGCTTTAATGACAAAGCCGTGAAGGCAGCAAACGATGCCGGATTTCACCTGGCGGTGACGACTATGAAAGGCAAAGTAAAACCGGGAGATAATCCGTTGTTACTAAAACGACTTTATATCTTAAGAACGGATTCGCTGGAGACGATGTCGCGGCTGGTGAGTAACCAGCCGCAGGGATAACAATCAAGCAACCTGTACCGGAATGGCTTTCGCGGTACGTTTCATTTCATTGTCGCCTTCAAAATAGGCGACGTTGGGTCGCCAGGTGCGAGCTTCTTCATCTGGCATAGTAACGAAGCTGGCGATGATGACAATATCGCCGACGCTGGCGCAGTGGGCCGCCGCACCGTTAACGGAAATAATTCTCGAACCGCGTTCTGCCGCGATGGCATAGGTGGAGAAACGCTTGCCGTTGGTCACATTCCAGATATCAATGGCTTCGTTTTCGAGAATACCGGCTGCGTCAAGAAAATCCTGGTCAATGGCGCAAGAACCTTCATAGTGCAGGTCCGCATGAGTCACTTTCACGCGGTGGAGTTTGCCCTGCAGCATCGTGCGAATCATAACTTCTACCTTTCTACCCTGTCGTTAACGAAGCAGGCGATGCCTGCTTTGAGGAAATTCTCACGCAGTATTGCCCGATTTTTGTTTAGTGTCTACTCATCTGACGGCATTTGCATCAGCAGTTTGCGTACCGTGCCGAAGCGTGCCATGTAACGCCTGTAACCAATTGAAATTTCTCTGAACGCTGCTCGGTAAACACTAAAGAGGCGGCTGACGACGGCGCGCCTTGACTGGATACTGCCTTCACGCAAGACAACACGGAAGGCAGGGAAGATGGATGCACCGAGTACCACACCGCATGACGCGGTATTTAAACAATTTTTAATGCATGCGGAAACGGCTCGTGACTTTCTGGATATCCATTTGCCAGCGGAACTACGCGAACTGTGTGACCTCGACACGCTGCATCTTGAGTCGGGGAGTTTTATTGAAGAAAGCCTGAAAGGGCACAGCATGGACGTACTCTATTCCGTGCAAATGCAGGGTAATCCCGGTTATTTGCATGTGGTGATTGAACATCAAAGCAAGCCGGATAAGAAAATGACCTTTCGCATGATGCGCTATGCCATTGCCGCCATGCACCGGCATCTGGAGGCGGATCACGATAAGCTGCCGCTGGTGGTGCCGATTCTGTTTTATCAGGGCGAGGCCACACCTTATCCGCTCTCAATGTGCTGGTTTGATATGTTTTACTCGCCGGAGCTGGCGCGACGCGTTTACAACAACCCTTTCCCGCTGGTGGATATCACCATCACACCGGATGACGAAATCATGCAACATCGGCGGATTGTGATTCTCGAACTACTGCAAAAACATATTCGCCAGCGCGACTTAATGTTATTGCTGGAGCAACTGGTCACGCTGATTGACGAAGGGTACACTAGCGGAAGTCAGTTAGTTGCCATGCAAAACTATATGCTGCAACGCGGTCATACTGAACAAGCGGATTTGTTTTATGGTGTGCTGAGAGACAGGGAAACGGGAGGGCAGTCTATGATGACGCTGGCGCAGTGGTTTGAAGAGAGGGGAAGACAGGAGGAAAGGCAGGAGGTAAGACAGGAGGTAATACAAGAGGTTAGACAGGAAGTAAGACAGGAATTCGCCCTGCGTTTTCTGAGTAAAGGGATGTCTCGGGAAGACGTTGCAGAGATGGCAAATTTACCTCTTGCTGAGGTTGATAAGCTGATTAGCTAAGTTATCTGCATTATCAGTTATAGCCAGATAATTGTTATTGTTAACTGACCAGATAATTAAGGGAACATATGGAAATAAAGACACGGAGAGAAACCAGGCAGACGTTGGCGCAGTGGTTTGAAGAGAAGGGATTTCAGAAGGGATTTCAGAAGGGATATAAAGAGGGACTCCGGAAGGTAAGGCTGGCCCAGCGTCTTCTGAGTAAAGGAATGTCTCGGGAAGACGTTGCAGAGATGGCAACTTTATCTCTTACAGAGGTTGATAAGCTAATTAACTCTAACTAAGTTGTCTGCGTTATGAATAATCGCTTACAGACGTCATCGCCATGACGTGGGGTAAATTAATAACTGGCGCCATCAGCCGTAGCGCCAGATAAGGATTACGCCAGTTCGACGATTTTGTTGTCGATCAGGCGAGCATCGCCAAGCCAGGCGGCTACCAGAATCACTGCCCGTTTGCTGTTTTCAGAGACTTCCTGCAACGTGTCGGCATCACGAATCTGAATATCATCGGCGCGGAAGCCTTTTTCATTCAGTTCTTGCCCGGCAATAGCAATAATTTCATCGAGATCCCGTTCCCCAGCCTGCAATTTGTCGGCAATTGAACTTAAAACTTTGTACAGACCGGGCGCAATTTTGCGTTGTTCCGCCGTCAGATAACCGTTACGGGAACTCAGCGCCAGACCGTCTTTGGCGCGCATAATTGGCACACCGATAATCTCAATATCAAAGCCCATATCAGCAACCATTTTGCGGATCAGCGCCAGTTGCTGAAAATCTTTTTCACCGAAGCAGGCGATGTCCGGCTGGACCAGATTGAACAGCTTGCTGACAATAGTCGAAACGCCGCGAAAATGTCCCGGACGGCTGGCACCTTCCAGCATGGTGGAAAGACCGGGAACATCAACATAGGTGTGGGTTTCTGTACCGTTCGGGTAGATCTCTTTTACCGAAGGCGCGAAAACTAGATCCACTTTACGTTTGTTCAGCTTTTCGCAGTCCTCTTGCAAGGTCCGTGGATAACGTGCCAGATCTTCCGGGCGGTCAAACTGCATCGGGTTAACGAAAATACTGACCACTACCACATCGGCGCGGGCTTTGGCTTCGTCGACCAGCTTCATATGGCCATCGTGCAGGTTACCCATGGTGGGCACCAGCGCCACGCGCTTACCTTCCATACGCAGGCGGCGAATTTGCTGACGCAGCAGCGGCAGGGTTTCGATAATTAACACAACGTCACTCCTTAATGGAAACTGTGTTCTTCGCCCGGGTAAACGCCGGACTCCACTTCAGCCATATACTGCCGCACAGCCGCGCGGATGTCGCCCGTTTCGGCGAGGAAATTTTTAGCGAATTTAGGAATGTGGCCGCCGGTAATGCCGAACGCGTCGTGCATCACGAGGATCTGCCCGTCAGTGACGTTGCCTGCGCCAATGCCAATAACCGGGATCGCCAGTGCTTCGGTAATACGTTTTGCCAGTTCAATCGGCACGCATTCCAGCACCAGCAGCTGTGCCCCAGCAGCTTCTAATGCCAATGCATCGCTGAGCAGTTGATCGCCCGCTTCATCGCCGCGCCCCTGGACTTTGTAGCCACCGAAAATATTCACTGACTGTGGGGTTAGGCCTAAATGACCACAAACTGGAACGGCACGTTCGGTCAGCATTTGTACGGTTTCCACCAGCCACTCACCGCCTTCAATTTTGACCATGTTGGCTCCGGCACGCATTACCGTTGCGGCGTTTTCAAAAGCTTGTTCCGGCGTGGCATACGCCATAAATGGCAGGTCAGCCAGCAGAAGGCAGTTTGGCGCGCCGCGACGCACAGCGGCGGTGTGATAGGCGATATCGGCAACGGTAACCGGTAGCGTGGAGTCATGCCCCTGAACCGTCATGCCCAGTGAATCGCCTACCAGCATGACGTTAAGTCCTTCTTCGGCAAACAATTTTGCGAAGCTATAGTCGTAAGCGGTGATGGTTGCGAAACGTTTTTTGTCCTGCTTGCATTTCTGCAATGAAGCAATCGTGGTTGGTTTCATAGCGTATCCTGATAAATGATGTTGTGCTGTCTCGCATTTTATCAGTCACATTGGTGGGGGCAATGATTTATCCGTATCGCACCGCCGTTGTCTGGCGGTGCGATAGTGTTATCAGGGGTAGGTAACCTGAAAAGTGCTGGTGGCTTTAAAATCCCCCGGTTCTATAGCAATATTACCGTCTTGTTTTAATGTAGCCTGGAAATGAAGAGGTTGTGAGGTACCGTTTCCTTTATCCGGGTAAATTCCTCCGGTAGTGTCATCTTCTGTTTCGTAATCTTTATAAACAGACGTTGAATCATTTGGTTTCAGTACCATTTGTGCACTTTTAGTGTTTTTTAAACCTTCAATCAGTACACCAACGCCTTTTGCTGCATTATTTCCTGTGAGTGTGTTAGCCAGAAGTTCTTTGCTTACACTGCCCACCTTGTTTGACATAAGTTTTGTTTCTATATTGCGAACACGAATACAGTTCTGTAGCGTGATATCAAAAGGAACCGCTGTTGCGCCATTTTTTATTTGCGCTGGGGTATAATCTCCCATTTTAACTGTTGAACCGCTTACAGATGGGCCAGTAAGTGCAGCAGTAAAACACGTTGGGTTGGATAACGTCATATTATCCAGGTCAAAATCTATTTTAAGGAAATAGCTGTGATCGTTGATACCGCCACCAAGACCATATCCTTTGAATGAGTAGAGATAACCACCCGGCTTAGATAATGTTACCTTGTTTGTCTTTGTGGGGTCAAAGTTGGTATCGGTATAAAATTCCACCGTGAGCGACTGCCAAACTCCACCTACGGCCCAGTATTTATTAGATGAGTTTGCATTGTTACAAGACCAATATAGAGTGGCTTCACTTTCGGGGATCCACCGAAAATATTGAGTTGGAGAATCGCCGATATACATACCTGATGAACTGATATTGGTTGTGGTGTATGATGACCAAATGTTTGATATCTTTAATGTATAATACAGGCCTGGGACAGATGTTTCAAATAGTTTATGCCCGCCATAACGTTTACCCGAATCAACCATTTGATTTTCAATTGCCATAGGCTCACCGCTTGCAGTGTTACTTCTGTTGCAGTAAAGGTAACCTCCACCTGAAGCGCTATTTAACTGAGACCAGTATAATGACACACCTGTTGGTCCGAGTTGGGTTGGTTTATAAAAAACTAAGTTATTTGTGCTTGTTGAATACCTGAATTTGACAGTAATGTCTGCACTGGGGCCTGTTTCTCTCCGCTTTTGGTCTCCCGGACCCACTCCGTAATCATTCCCAACAAGATAGCTGACGTTATCATCGGTGCCGGCACTTGCTGTATAACAACAAGAGCATAGTGCTAAAAAAAGAAAGTATCTGAAGAATATCTTCATTTTTACTCCATTGTCAT
>OEQX01000114.1_pt1 | contig 27155 bp, 30 predicted proteins | sample 1539851 | NCBI WGS metagenome assembly OEQX01 (sample SAMEA3891238, study PRJEB23780) | metagenome | biome: terrestrial biome; feature: animal house; material: water of meat washing | place: Italy | collected 2015-05-12
CCTTTCATATAACGCTTCTGAGAGGCGTTAGTTTGATCTACTTTACTAATTGCTGTAAAGCTATACAGAGTTAACATAAACCCAATACAAAGTGTTACAAGAGCTTTCACGATATATCCTTATCTAGACTTAAGGTTGTTATTACATATAGTTAGAAATAACTTTAATCATTTCTTTTGCTTTGTTTTCAAGCACCAAAGCCCTTCCAACTGTCACTAAAAAGAAATAGAAATCTTCTTTAATAACTTGTTTAGATTTGGGGTTTGTAATTAAAACTGACAGATGTTCTCTGTTTCCCATGTGAGGTTCTAGTTTTACCAACACTGAAGAACCATTACACAGATTAAATCTTTTAAAATCTTTGTGTCGTGTTGTACTAAAAGATTTAATACTAGTTTCCAATCCATGGATTAGTCTTTCTTTATCTTTATCCGTAAGGTTTTCGAATACAGTTTCCATTTTACTTTTCCTCAAAGACTATTGTATCTAGAGAGAACACGTCTTCTGATTCTTTCTGAAAGAACATCCGGCGTAACTAACCTACTATCAGTTTCTTCAAATAAACGAGTGAGTTCTCCATCCGTGAAACTTTTAAGATCCATATTAGAGAGATTCCCGGTTACAGTAAGAACAATTACTTCCCAGGATTCTTCCTTGTCTCCTTCTTTTGTACAACACTTCTTCCACAGAGCCTGTTGTAAAGGAGTAATATACATATCCTCAGGTACTTCATCTGGATAAATGAAACGCTGTTGTTCTTCCAACCAAACTGGAATAGAGTGACCAAAATAACGAAGATCTCGATCAATCCTAGATTTACCAGTGTATTCGTATTTACCACGTTCCTCGTCCGGAACTACACGAATAGCGACAACTTGATCATCTTTAACATTTCCACCGTTACCACTCCAAGCGTCAGCATTGGGTCTCATCTGTGTCAGAATAGTTCCATCGTGAAGTTTGATATCATGAAGACTCTTTACACGCCAACCGTTATACGGAATCCAAACACCAGTTACAAAGGTATTGTAGTTAATACGATTGTTATAAGGAAAGGTGTTATCCATCATTTATCCCCTAATAATCTTTTCAATTCGGAATAGACACTCTCAGGTGTAAACCAAATAGATATTAAATAACTTGCAGCACGAATACTTATTTCATCGTGTAATATCCAAGCATTGGGGACACAAACCAATTCGATGTGTTTAATGGCATCTTCATAGTTTATATCTTCCTTAGCAACTAATAACTCTGGTTTAATCAAACCTTCTTCATTATAGATTGTACTTAACGAAACAAATGGGTATTTAAACTCTTCAGAACTATCCCAAAACTTCCAAAATAATGCAGGGTGTGGAAGTAAATATTTAGTCCAAGTATCAATGTTACTTTTATCAATAGTTGAAACAATGTCTTTATTAATAGGTAATAATTTCAAATTGGGATCCGGCATAACGATACCTTCTAACTTGGAATGAATTTAATTCCTGATTGAACTAGAAACTGTCTTAGAACTAATCCTACTTCACTTCTAAGTAATTTACCTTGTTCGTGATTGGTTTTAGGATTAGACAAGTTTCCCATCCAGGTTAAACTTACAGACTTTCTCATTCCAGTCTGGGAGCTAATGGTGAAAGACCATTCATGGTTGCGAGGATTGACTAAACGAAACTCTAATTTAGCTTTATGACTTTCAATAGACAACTCCGGTCTATGACTGCCTGTTTGCCAGAACTGTAGTCGATTATTTTGCTTCAATGTTCTAATCAAGCTGTCTTCTACCCAGAAACCGACTCCACCAGCACTAATGATAGAGTCGATGATCTGATTAAAGACATTAGCAGATATTGTACTCATCACAATTTCCTATTTATTGTCAAGAGTAACTTCTGCTGTCCAGTCATTAAAGAACTTGATCAGACTAACCATGTCGTTCTTAATGAATTGGTCATTCTTAATAAACGCTCCATTACGACGGGTGATGTTGATTTTCAAACAAGGTTTGGATTTATCGATCTCGTCATTCTTAACTTGTGTCATGGTGAGATACTGACGTCCCATGTGACCGGAACAAGAAACTTCTTTACCTTGATAATGGACTACGATCTCGAAAGTCCCGGTTGCAAAAGTACTCCCACCCAAACGGAATTCACCCTTACCATTAAGGGCTGAGATGTTAATACGGAATTCGGATTTCTCTTTGGAGATAATATCGGCCAGTTTTTCAATATGTACTTGTTTCATTTTTACTTTCCTTTATCTAGACTAGATTAATTGTTTAAGCTACTTCCAAATCACTTTCCGGTAATTCGGAAAACATTTCATCAATATCTGTAGATTTCATTTCAAAACTATTTACAATCTCTTCTGTTAACTCCACCATGTTGCTACACAACGGAACACTCTCAGAACTTCCTGTAACCTCGCTAGGATCTTTCAGAATGTTATCCAGTACCTTATATCCATTCACTACTGGAACGATCTCTGAAGTCATCTGGAGGTCTTTACTAACAGTGAACATTGCGTTAATTAAATCACCATCCATTTTATCGAAATTAAGATCATTTCCGTAGTTAATATAGTACGCATGATGACTATAATAACACTCTAGGTCTTTGTACTTTTCTTTTTCAAGAATACAAACCTTAGTCTCTTCTATTAAAGCCGGGACTAAATCACAAGCAATACCCAAAGTAAATTCAGGTACAGTGCATGTAACAGGGATAACTTCAACTATACCATCAATATCAAAGAAATGGTAAATTGCAATTACCCAAGTATTTGGAGTATCAAGAAGAAACTTCATGGCTTCTTCTAACCCTATTTTTAGATCATCTCCTTTCAATCGGACTTTCAGTTCACACAACCCAAAGGTCATTGGTAGGTGATTCTTGTCACCAATAATGTAGAACTTACCCAAGGCGTGGTTAAGTGATTGAGTGATATGTGTGACTTTAGCACGGTGAGCGTAGAACTGTTTGTGATTAGCAATAGCTTGCTTTTTCTTTTGGTTCTTGGCTTCGTTACGCTTCTTTTTATTAGACATACTACTTTTCCTTTTATACTCCCTATACTTACACAATAATAATATCTATCTCAAAAATTATAGAGCATAAGAAAATGAGGGTAACTGGGATATCCCAGTTACCCTTAATACTAGTGGAAATACCCACAATAATCATTTTTAGGCAAGATAACTAATTTACCAGTTCCATTATCCCGTAAAAGATAGTCGCCTTTTGTGGGAATGTGTTCTCGGTACTTTATACAATTCTCATTTGAGTAAAGATGTTTATCATTGGTTGTTTCCAATAGAAAAGCAAATTTATCACGTGAGAAAATTAGTGTATCAAAACCATCCTTACTCTTAACAGCAGTTACCTCTCCAAGAAACTCTGCTTCATTACTAGCTTGATATTCGCCAATAACGTACGTGTTACATAGCGGCCTCAATTCAATAGTAATAACAGCTTTATCATCATTAGGTTCACCTTTATGGTAAACTCGGTGGAGAAAGTATTTTTGGAATGGATTTTCTTCAACATACTTAGCGAATGCAAGCAGTTCGTCATTCCATTCTTCTTCTGTAAGAGTATACTTGGAATTTTCATCCAAATTCAAATGAGGGGTTATGGTTAAATCTCTCATGAACTGAAGGGCGTTGTCTAGGGCGCAAGGTCTTTCATCTTCAATCCGTTCCATGCAACCTAGGTCCCCGTCAAAACAGGTTGTAATAAACCCATTCCAAGAGTTACCTTTCAGTCCTAAAAATGAAACCTTACTTTCACCAGAAATATGGAGAAACAAATTCCCAAATTTTCTAGTTAGTCTTTCTAAGGTATCAGTACGGATATTCATCGTCATAATCAACGTCACCAGGATTTAGAGTGTCAATCAAAGCAAACACCTTGACTTTAGAACGGATCTGATCGACTGTAGTTTGTACTACATCCACAACAATCTGATCAGGTTGATGTTCAGGTACTTTGCCCTTCCCACCAGCGTTAAAGGCCACGTTGTATGCTTTATCAGCAGTATCTCTTCCAACCAACGGATCCAGAGTCCTTGAAGAACCAAAGGTAGGGGTAGGATACCATGGAGATATAGGTGTAATCTCGTGCAGAGTTGTTGTACTAATTTTACCCAACATTTCTACAGCGGTAAAGTATTGATTACCTACTAAGATCCCACTCCGACCGACACGCACAAATGGTACCGGTTTCAGTCCGGTGATATAACCATAATCAATACGTTTATCGATAACGATTTTAGAGTTAACATCTAACCCCTCGCAAAGATTATGGCTAAAGTTAATAAACTTGAAATCACTAAGAGTGGTTTTACCAATAGAAAGGTTGACCATCTTCTTATTTGACAATTCAAGAATGAACGAACTATCGTTACAACAGTAACAGCTACTGTTGTAAATGTTGATCGAATTAAATCCGTTCAGTGAAACTCGACTCCCGTTAAACTGATTGACATTAAGAGAATTTGCACGAGTAATACTGAAAACGTTTAGAACCACATTTGTAAGATCAATAGAGTTTTCAATTTCCACCTTACCATCTGACAAAGTAACCTTGTCAATGGAAATCCACCCACCTTCCAATCCCACATTAAATAGTCGATTCTCTTCGAATCCACGAATTGCTAGGTTATCAGCAATAATAGTGGAGTAAGCTACTTTAACACAAGGCTTACGTCCATCGGTGTTGGAGTCGTTATAAGCAGTTTGGTTATCAAGACGTTTAACGTCTACAATAGAACCTTGAGTCAGGAAGAATTGGATCCCGTTAACTTCAGCTCCATACCACTTAGGTTCACCTTCAACCTTTTTCATTTCATTTTCATTGTAGTGGTTACTAAAGCGATAATGACTTGGACGATAACTGAAACCAGTAATGTTAAAGAAATAGTCAGTGGATAATTGAACTTCTTTAAGCTCAATTTCTTTATCACCAACTTTCAGCTTTGGTTTGTTGGTGATATTATCGAGGATGTACTTGGGTTTAACCTCAACGTTTTCCAATTCTACAGAAGGAGGCGTTTCTGGTTTAATTACCTCTGAGAATTCAAAAGAGGTGGGTTCTGTCTCCACTTCTTTTTGTTTGGTCTTTTTGGACATATCATCAACTTCAGTTGCGGACACTTCAACAGCCTTAACTTCTTTAGCTTTCTCTTTCTTAGACATAATGTTCCCTTACCCTTGTTGATAAAGTTGGTAACCAACTATCCCAGTTATAACCCAGAAGGCGATTGTAATTACAATCGCCAATCCAGAGCGCTTAGTTAATTTCATTTAACAAACCTCCTGACGTTTAGCTAATAATTTCATCAAGAGTGTTTATTAACTGTGTAAGCTAATAAAAGATTTGATTTTATCCAAATTAGCTTGTCGGTAGAAACAGGTGTAATCGTTCAACTCTTCAGTGATAAAAATAATCCACTCCTTACAGATTTTAATTACCAGTTCTTTAAAAGAACTGTTCTTAACTTCTACTGTATTAGGGAAGACGGTGACTGTTTCATCATGTTTGATCATGTTAATCAAAGTGAGTTTCAACTCCTCTGGAAACTCTTGATTGAAATCAGGAAAGGTTTTCAACAACTGCTTCTCTACACATTCACTATTTGACAAAATTTCCTTGATCATCTATTACACCGCTCGAGTTGATTGTTGAGAACCTTGACCTTTATGCTGATGACGTTTCATATCGATTTGACGAATCACTGGATCATTGTCATATTTGGGCAAAGAAACATCAATGGTTTTATAACCATTAAAGTTTGTGATCCCAATGGAGTATTCTAATCCCATTTTATCAGCACAAGTGATCAATCGATCAAGACTCATCTTTTCTACTTTCTGAAGTTTCAGTTCAGAGATGGTGGTAGGGTTGATCTTATACTTGGTTGAAAGATCAACAGCTTTTTCACCATTACGAATTTGCAAGTTAATAATGTAACTTACACGAGTCATTAAAACTTTCTTTACTTTCATTAAAGATTCATGTTTAAAGCGCATATACTTTCTCCTAGACTGATAGATGACCTACTCGGTTTATACATCTTAATAATATCTATCTGAAAAAATATAGAACAAAGAAAAACATAAGACAAAACATAACTCCTACTCTCCCAAAAGGAGAGTAGGAGTTTTAGTTAGCGTATTAACAACTTAACTACATTACGTAGTTATTACGGTACAGTTATAGTACCACCGTGCGGCCAGTTGGTGATTTCTACTTTCTGGGACCCGGTTTGAGCAGCGGTGTCACTGACTTGTACCATGTGCTTGTTAACAGCACCGATCAGACCTTCGTCGCTCAGCAGCAGGTTGATATCTTCGATCTCACCCAGACCAGCAACGCAAGACAGCGCGTGGTGTTGATAAGCAGGTTGAGTGATCAGCATACGGTACTGACGATCAGCCTGAGTTACTGCACCTTCGATGACCAGCAGTTCTTTGGTTACACAGATACCCATACCGCCGTAGATGTCGATTTCGTCATCTTTGGTGTTGGACTTCGGTACAACCCACAGCAGACCCTTCTCAGAGTTGATGTTGGTTTCAACAACTTCAAACTTGACGTTGTTACCAAAAGTACGATAGTCACCAGAGTTCATCAGGAACGGAGCAACAGCAGAGTGAGCGATTACGCGATACTCTTCAGCGCGACCATCCAGCTCTTTCAGTGCAGCGACGTTGGAGTTGACACGCAGAGCGGTGATGATGTCATAGATCTTGTTAACCATAACGGCACGGATGTTATCCAGAGCGTCTTTGGAATCAAGAGTGGAGACCTCTTCCAGCAGCTTGAACTTGCTGTGAACAGCAGTGGTGTTCAGGAAGTGCTGACCCGGCAGAACAGAGGAGCTATCATCGTTGATGTTAACCATCTGCTGACCGTTGTTGTCATACAGGTATGCAAAGTGACCATGAGCAGCACGGAATGCGTCATGAGACATTTCACGAGTTACCAGTACATCCATTTGCTTGATCAGCTGAGCCAGTACGTCAGCGTTGGTGTCATCACCTTGCATCGGGTACTTAACAGAGATCGGGTTACGACGACGTACACCGTAGTTCTTGATGGTGTTTGCAAATACAACGGTGGTACCGTAACGGCTTTGGTTTACGTTGTTGTGGTTCATTTTCAGAACAACACCGTGAACAGAAGCTTCGGTAACCTGAGCGGTAATCAGAGCCTGAATATCAGCAGGCATACCAGCAGTACCCGGAACCAGCTTCTCGCCGTTCTTCATTACATAAGCAATGGTAACGGGAGATACAGTCGGAGACAGGGCACGGGTAGAACGCTGATAGGTTGCGGAGTATTCAAACTGTACGAATACCTGCAGACCGGCATCAGTCAGAGTCTTGAACAGCTGAGTCGGAGCACCAGCTTTGGTTTTCAGGTTAGCAACGTCAATACCGTTGATAACGAAGGCGATTTGACGCTTCTCATCAGAAGTCAGGCCAGTACCAGGACGCATAGCGGTGGAGGACATGGTAGAAGTGTCCAGGGTAGCAAAACCCTCACCATCTTTGGTCTTGATCTTCAGCAGGAAACTGTTCAGACGGATGGAACCAGATTCGATTTCATCGTTCTGTTCAAAACGCGGAGCACCAGGAGCTTGACACAGGCTCATCAGGTTGTTAGCTTTACGGATTGCCAGGTAGTTGGTCTTGTGAGCTTCACGACCCAGCAGATCGTTGGCTTCATAGGCTTCATCCCACGGAGTCCAGTCAGCTTCAGCAACGAAAGCTGCACGGTTCGGGTTACCAGCGTCAGCAGGATATACCGGAACCAGTTTCAGGTCATCACCAGAGGAGAACTTCTCATCAGCCAGAACAGAAGCGATCGGACGCAGGTCTTCGAAAGACTCGTTAACGTTACCGGAGGTGTTATAAGCACCAACACCAGCTACGTCGATCGGCAGAGACAGAACTTCGTCACCGTAACCGATGGTTACAGTTTTGAACAGTTCTTCAGCAGCATCCCACTGACGGTTACCACGAGCGTTCAGCTCCAGAGTGGCGGCTTTGTGACGGTTGATCTTACCAGCTTCCATAGAAGCAGAGAAAGATTCCATACCACCAACTTTAACCATTTCAGCCAGCTTAGAGGCGCGATCAGCAAACTTCTGATCATTGAAAGATTCGATGACGGAAGCGATAGCGTTCTTTTGGTTAAAACCAATACCGGCGTTGATGGTAGATTCAACAGCGTTCAGAGATTCGTTACCAGTGATACCAGCCCAAACATTGTCAGGTTTAAACTGCGCAGCCTGCATGTTGGCCATGATATTCTTCAGGTGAGCGCCTTTGTTACCAGCACCCTTCACGGAAAATTGGATAGTCATAAAGAGAAATTCCCATTTAAAAAGACATGTCGATATCGAAAACAAATATATTTGTTTGCGCAACAGGAGTGAGTTTTACGCATAACATTCATTAAACGTATAACTATCCTTATTAATCACAAAGCATTACGCAACTACTTTGGACAGAATAAAACCAGGGTCAACGTAACCACGTTCTTCACACGTTTTGAATAGGTCTTTAGAATCACGGAAATAAAACTCTACGGAACCCACTGCATTTAATAGAGAACGATAGATCGCAGTAGACAGATCTCCCGGTACTTCAGTGAACAAGCTGTTCTTCACAATATTATCACTACTGAGAATGAACACCTGTCCACCAGCTGTGTGGAAGTAAAAATGTTTTCCTGTTTTAACCTTCTTGTCAGAATTTAAAACATCTTGATACTTTGTTTTATACACTGTACCAGTTCGGTTAAACTCAACATTTTTAATATCACCCAGAGGTGTATAAGTTGTATTCTTAAAACCACAGTATTGCTTTTCAACTGCTCGTTGGTATTCCAACCAGCTCAAGCAGTCACTGTCAACCACATTATCAAATTTAGGCAGATAAGGTAAATCAACAAGACGAAGCTTGTTTGCATTCAAAAGATCAAGGTCTTGTTCCCTTAGGAAATAGACGTTGGTCTCTTTCAATCCCAATTTAACTTGCATATTAGTTACCTAACAGAATTTTCACCAAGGAGTTACGCATGAATAACTTAATTCGTCTTGTCAAAATAGCAACAGCAATGTTTCAGGCTTGGCGGTTGCATGATACAGACATGATGGATGAATTGAGCTTGTTAGCTGAATCAGTTCCTAAAAGTAAAGAAAGTCTTGTTCAACAAGATAAGCGAGTAGAAGCACTCTTACGTAAACTTTTAGTTTGGATAAGGGAACAACCTGTTGATTCCAACATCATAACATCTTTGGCTGTAAGTAAAGTAGGGGAAATCGTTATTCTCGATCCTACTTTAGAGAAGTTGCTTAACAATACCTTTAACGATAAGTATAACGAAGAAGATAGTCGGAAACTTATCTTTGAGATTATCAAGGAACTTCGTGATAATGATGTCAAGAACAAATTTGGATATGAATTCAAATCAATGGTTCGTCCTTTCTTGTTTGATGGTGAAGAAGATCTAACAAGAGAAGACTGGATTAAAATTAACGAATTGATTTCTGCTAAGATTTCTGACACTGACAATAACTTTGATAAAGCTGTTGTTGAGAAATCTAGTAGTAATGATCCAAAGTCTATTGCAGCAGTAATCGATCTATTGAAGATTGAAACCTCCGCAGAAGGTATCATGAAAACTGGTTTGGCTGGTTTGAACGAGGCGCTTTATCCAGACTTAGGTATCCGTCGTGGTTTGTTTTACATGATCAACGCTTTGACCAACCGTGGTAAGTCATTTGGTCTTGCTCATATCTTGGCATCCGTTCCTCTTTACAATAAACCTGTATTGCGTGACAAGAGTCGTATCCCAACAGTTTGTTTAATGTCTGCTGAAGATTCTCTTGGTTTGATCTTTAAACGAATGTATGAACTTTTCATTACAGCTAAAACTGGTGTTAAACCAAACTTCTTTGAAGCAACTACCGATACAGTAGTAGAAACTATTATCTCTGGTTTTAAAGATAATGGATGGGACTTTCAATTCTTTCGTGTAAACCCAAGTCACGATAACATCACTGAGATTATGCAACGTGTACGTAACTTGGAAATTCGTGGACACGAGATTATTGTAGGAGCTTACGACTACTTGGCGATGGCTGACCTTACCGGTTGTCAAGGTGAATCACGTTCTGATAGATTACAGGATTTGTATCGTCGTGCCCGTAACTTCTTTAGTTCTAGAGGTGTTGCTTTCTTTACCCCCCATCAGTTAAACCCCGATGCTAAAAAGTTTATTCGTGAATCTGACGATGATTCAGAAATTTACTTTGCAAGAGACATTGGTGGTAAATCAATGACTGAGGGTTCTACCAAGCTGACCAACGAGGTAGATGTAGAGATTACCTTCCATGTAGCTAAGATGAGCAATGACCAATGCTTCTTTACTTACTATGTAGGTAAAATGCGTGGTGAAGGTGCTGCTGAATCAGCTAGATTTGGAATCTATCCGTTAGACCCGAATAATGGTTTAGTACACGATATAAACTTTGATAAAAAGACTTTCAGAAAGTCACTATCACATCGCAGTGAAGCTATGGGTGGTGGTTCTGATTTTGATGACATGGGTTGATAAACTTTACTGACCGAGTAAAAGGATATAAACATGATTGATACCGCAATTTATAATGAACATATTAATTCTGAAGATTTGAACACTTTGTTGGATAAATCTTTTACTGGTGTTATTAATGGTTGTCGAGTAGATTCTGGCGACTATATTTCTAATATAAAATCTAAGGTAGCTATTAACAACACAGCCTTCATAGAAACAAATCTTGTATTAAGGGATGATGAACAAAATAAACTACAATACAATTACCATGAAAAATGTGGTGTTAGGTTGGTAAGTGTTGTTTCCGGTTATGCTTATACACATCAAGTTGTGTGTCATCGAAGTTTCGGTATTGACTGTCAATAATACATAATAAGCTAACTCTAGACCGTGAGGTCTAGAGTTAGCAATATGTTTGTTTATGTCGGTTTATATTTCTCTTGACGTTTAAGGAACAGGAGAAGTTTACAGACACGTTTCATATCTGGTTCTAATCCGGTAGTTATAGGAAGATGATCTTGCCGATATCCCATCAAGACACCCTTCCTAACAACCATATCGTTCCCTTCACCCATGTACTGGTATTTAACAGGATGGCCAGGTTCTAAATATCCAACGTCACCATTGTGCCATTCTACTTCTACAAACTCACCTTCGTTCATAGCGTTCTCACTCATAGCTAGTGAAACGTTACTAGTTGGTGTTAAGTCTAATGGAACATATTCTTGACCATTGCGTCTATCTGATAACTTATACTCTTGTAAACTATCAGCTCTGGTAGTAACAGCTCGACCTTTGGTGTAATGATAACCTGTATCACCAGCAATAGCATCAGCCATTACCAAACGTTTACCCACGCCGTTGTTCTGTTTACGAATATCTGCACTATCGGATTGTACCGAATAACCAGTAGAGATAATAGTTAAAGCATTAGCTGTTTTTACAAAAGTCATATCTAGAGTAGGAATTTTATCCTGAGGCACTCTGATAATGTCAATTGGTCTGTGGTGTTTATCCGCTAACTCAGTATTGAATAATGGATAAACCCACCAATAACCTTGTTTGTAAAAACTACCCAATCCCTTAGAGTAAATCCCATATTCGTCATGAGCTTGTAGATAACTTGGAACATCTATTAGTCTAGTACCTTGTGGGATAAGTATTTGACGATAAGTATTTTGATTATCGATAGGTTGATGTAAATACAACCCTTTGTACTTTACTCCACTTGGCATTTTAACTTGCTTGCTATAAGTCTCCATCACCAAAGGTAAAACATCACCTGGTTTACACATCATGTAGTTTTCACTAACAGGAATGTTCTTTAAGGTGTTGTAACCTTTATCGATTAACTGGAACTCATATTCAACCATATTGGTTTCATCATAAGCATCCAAATTAGCTTGCTGAGAATGGTTACCTTGGGATCGAAGATCTTTGTCATTCATAGGAGTTGCTGCAAACTCCCGAATAACCATATCGGATTCTGAATCCATTATAACTTGGATACATAAATCATCACGATATGTAACAACATGATCAAAATAGATGCTAGGTTGAAGTCTTAATTTAATAGCTAAGACTTCTGCGCGATTATAAATGAAATCAGCTAACTCAGTAAAGTGTGTTACACCTAAAGCTTTAAACTGTGCTTTAGGTGTGATAACAACAGCTTTGATCCTAGTACTATCGATTAGCTTATCAGATTTCTTCTCAACTATACCAGCTTGTTTTAAGAAACCTTCTATCTGGCTATTAAGTCCCACAGTTAATCTCCCATACCAGAACGGTTCTTAAGAGCCATCAGATCGCGCAAGATGTCGCTTGAGCTCTGTGTAATATGATGGGACTGAGAAAGGTTGTTCTCTTCTCTATAGACTGCTAAGTGGCTTATAAAGGAAATGTTATCTTGGAACTGTTCCCCATACATCCATGTACCTTTAATATAATCCATCAAAGTCATGTCAGATTGTTTAGTAACACCAAACTTATCATTTACTTCTTGGATGTGATATTCCTTGTAAGCTGAGAAAACGTATTTAGCTATTTTCTCAAGAATCTCCAATTCGTCTAAACTTGGAGCGTCAAACCTAGCCCAGTGACGTTTGATTTCTAGCCAATACATGATGTAATCTTGAATCCCATTATAGATTCTTGGAATATCACGTCTTGGATATCTAAACGCCAAGTTAACATCATCTTCCCCAATCATGGAAAAAGCTTGAGCCATCCGAAGTATAGTTAGTGGACGTTCAACAACGGCTTCGTAAGACTCCATTCCATTAATAGGAGGATTCTTTTCTAAATGTTTAATCTGTTTTAAAGAGAGAAAAGAACTCTTTGGAATGTAAACATTAAAAGTTTCCTCGGTAATCATTTTGTAAAGACTCACCAAGTTCTCTCTAACGTGTTTGTAGCGTGTTAGATCCACTTCCTATACCTCGTGTTAGACATAAGCACTCGATGTCACCAGAGCTGTTTTACAAGCTCCTACGTAGATTCCGCTCATGTACAGTTTATCAACAGGTTCCAAATCCCAGAAACCTTCTAGAATATCGACCAATTCTTTTTTACCGATGGTTTTATCTTTGAACATTTTCCAAATAAATTGTTCGCGTTCGGTACCGCCACCATCGTAGAACTCTTTGGAAAAGTAGTACTGATATTCTAAACCTTCAGCGGCTGGATGCGGTGTATAAACGCCTTGCGGTAACAACCCGCCTTTAAAGTCATAAGCCTGACCCATGGCTGATGGTTTATGGATCACGATTACTCTATCCATTTTGCTAAAGTAAACGTTTCCGTAAGCTCTGGTATTCATCAACTCATTACGATTGTGAACAAAGTAATCCTGCTTAAACCGTTTAGGGTGATCAAAGGCATTACGATAGAACATGTCCCAAACAGTTAAAGGTTCCTGCATCTTCCCATTATCAACCCAGTAGTTGACATTAAGTAGCTCAATCTTTTTTCTACTTCCCAATAACTTAACCGGGAAAGTATAAGAAAGGAACTTAGCAAGATATGGATCGTAAAGGAAATCGTTTTCTGGATTAGGGATAACAATTGTATTCTCATCAGAGAAGAAATGGTTCCCCAGAATCTCATCCATAATTGCCAATTGGAAATCGTAGAGTTTCTTGTTAAGCTGTGTATCACTCTTAGTAAGAACAGCGTTACCACCTGCCACTGCCATATCTTTGGAGTAGTAAAGATCTTCAATAACTTTACTGTTTAAGTTATTCTCAATCTCTTCTGTTACCACACCAAATAGTTTAGCTTCAAAGTAATAACATTTATCAGCCGCAATTGATCTGATTTCTGGTTGTTCTGTTAACTTGAACAAACCAGCTCTACCGTCCCCGATATCTTTAATGAATAGATCACCTTTGTTAGGTGTCAGATCAAAGATAACATAACCAGTATGCGTGAATTCAGATTGAGCATTAGTTTGATCAAAGTTAAAACTACCATTTCCGTCATCTAACTTGACTATGAGATTTCTGATTCTTTTATAAGAACTATATGTCTCAATAGAGTTGGGAGTGAAAGCGTGTTGTTCCTCATCAGTTCCGTAACTACCCCTGTACCATTCTACCAAAGTAGGGGAACCTGATACAAAGGAGAGTAAACTGGTGTGAGGGGTGTAATGTGATTCTACAATGGAGTGTCTATAGACTTTATCCATTGCTCTTTCTTCTTGAACAGGTTCTGGTACTTGTCCAATTACTGTTTGTGCCATAATGTTACCTTTACCTATAAGCGATAATACCAAGACCCATCATGTATGAAGAGAACTCTTCGATAAGTTCACCATCACCCACATCGACATTATCGTAGATATTCCACCAATCATCTTTACCACCACTTCCCCAATCTGGAGGGAATGGATATTGCGGGAATAAAGTATCGATAATAACTTTACCGTATTCTGGATCATTAAGCATATCGTCAATGCAACCATCATCGAATAACCTAATGGCTGTATCAAAGTTAAATACGATGCGATAAATGTTCTTTAAGGTACCTGGCCTTAGTAATACTAAATCACCATTTTCTCTAAGTTCAATATCTGACTCTAAAACTTCCACATCGTTAGAGAACAATTTAAAGTTTAAAGGCGAACTATGTCTCTTGGTAACTTTCTTATGGTACTTTAAAATGAGATGTAGGAAAGTTGGATTCCAATCGAAACCTTGGATTTGTGTTACGTTTAGTAGTACTTGTTCACCAGGAACATCTTCTAAATTAATTAACACTTGTAACTGTGGAGCTAACCAATTGGTACTAGGAGGTCTCCAATTATCTTGACTTGGTAAACAGATGTACTTGTTTACATTATCTTGGAGATAATCAAAAGCCAAACTAGCAAGTTTGGATTCAAGGAAACGTCTGGTAGGATAACTTCGTTTATTGTTATCAAAGTCATCTGGCATCCACTCACTTCCCATTGGTTGTTGATACACTTGGATTGGATAAACTAGTTCCCATTCAGTGTGTTCGTTCCAATGATAACTATAACTCCAACTAACTTCGTACTGACCAATGTACCGACCTTTATTCACTTTAGCGATTTGTATATCACCATGGTCGATACCATTGTCAGCCATCTGTTGTTTAAACACTAAACAATCATTATTACCAATTAAATTACTGATAATGTCAGTTGGAACTAAACTGTTTTGTCTAAACCATTTAATGAAGTTACTACCAGTTGGATCTACAGCCTTAGCATTAACTAAACGATTATAAACTTCTTGATAACAAGCCAAGATTTCCATTGGAATAGGAAAGTGTGTGTCTAAATCAAATAGTGAATTAAGATGTTCTCCCAAGATAGCAGAACGGATCTTTCTTCTAAAGGACTCTGCTTGAACTCTATCTTTGAAATACTTATTAATCGTGATTGTATATCGTTTACCTTCAAAGATTGGTCTGATACTACTTCCTGTTAAAGGATCTTGCCAAAGTAATGGTGTAGTCACCCCTCTCATTGAATCTAATTCATCATTAAATCCAGAAGGTTCTGATTCAAACTCTACAAAGATTTTGTCATCATATCCAACATCAATAGATAAGTCACTTCCTCTACGTCCATTGTACTCACCACCAATTAACTTAGAAACTTCTGCTTCACCATTAAAGAAGATTTTGTTATTCTGATGGAGATTAAAGTAACATAGTTCTTGAGCTAGTGATTTAAATACAGAAGGTCTTGTACTGTTGCGATAGGTTTCACTTGATGTTATCTTAACTGTGAACATCTCCATCTACTCCTATAAGGGTTTTTCATAACATCTCGATAATAACAACTCTACTTACCCAATTACGGGTAAGTAGAGTAACGTTATGTTTATTCAAATTCAATTAGTATTTCTTCTTGTACTATTTCTAACTCTTGTCCAATATCTTTAATGATATCTTCTTGTTGATCTTTCTCTTCCTGTTGAGTAATATTCTCCTTCGGAGTTAATGAAGGATTAGGATCATTAACTAACGTTAATGCTTGTTTATATAAACTTTCCCCCTCATTCTCAACCGGATTCTCCAAGTCAACTGATTCACTTCCAGATAGCAACCCTTCCGAGTTGTCATCCAATGTATTAATTCCACTGTTAAAAATAAAATTAACATTAGGAAGATCATTTAATTGACTAGAGAAACGAACAAAGAGTTCATTACCATCTGGAAGTTTAAATACAAACAGATCTGTAATACCATCATTAACTAAACCAGTAACTTGACCTCGTTGTAACAGTTCATGTAAATACTCAGTAGTGTATTTAGGAAAGTGTTTATTGAGTTTAGTAACTAAGTCATTAATGAATAAGGAACTAAGACCAACATCGGAAAAGAGTTTACCTTCGGGTAAAGAAAACACATTAGTGATTAGGAATAATCTAATAGCAGCTAATGGGAAAAATTCATCAAAAGAGATAGTAGTAAGATCCCTATTGGACAAGTGTGAGTTTAAACTGTCTCCAGAAGCTCTTACACGACATTTGAACTCTCCGTAGTAACCTAGACTATCAGGAAGCACAGGAAGTGTTAGAAATCGATCTGAAGAGTCTATAGAGAGTTGTTCAGAGTTCTCGTAGTCAGTACCTTGAACTAGACCTAAATCAAACATATCTGAAATATGCTTATAAAGATCGTTATAAGTACATGGCGATTGAATAGAGATAAACGGAATAACTTCCGAGAGTTTACCCAAATCAACTTTATCTACAACAACTCCATTCCACTTATCGTTAAGTTGATATTCCAACTTACTACGTTTAGGTGATTCAGAGAACATTCGAAGAAATACAGAACCGGGAGGTAATAGAGTCAACACTTGCTCTTTAAAGCTCATGACATAACTCCTTAACCTTTGAATTCTGACTCAGGTTTATCTACCTTAACAGAATTAGCATTAGAAGAAACAGAATTAAGAACACTAACGATTTTGTTACGCAGACTTGCAAGTAGTCGAGATTGCTTAGTTTCTTCTTTAGCTTCATCGACACTTTCTTTGTGTTCTGCTTTAGCTGCGTCTTTAACTTCTTGAGGGGCGTCATCAGCTACGGTTTTAGGAGACTTCATTTCGTTAGCAGCTTTCTCAGCTTTAGCCAGAGTTTCTTTAAGTTTCTTATTAAGTTCCTCGGCACAACTAGAAGCAGACTTTCGGATATCTTGATAAACAGCACCAAGTTGACCTACAGTTTGAGAATTAGCAACTCTTGAAACAGATTGACTAATTTTATCAATGGCTTGTTTAAGGCTAGGGTGTTCATCAAGAAGCTTTTGGATCTCTACTGATTCACCAAGGCCTTTAAAGTAAGAAGTAGGCTCTTTTACTTTACCATCTTTGATAGGTGCTGATTTATCAAGTTCAGCTAAAGCTTCTACGGACTCTTGAGCTTTTTCATCAGCTGCTTGGACTTGTTTTTCACCTTCGCCAAAGAAGAACTCTTTAATGCTGCTAAGTGTTTCAATGATCGCTTTGTATGCAGCTTCAGCGCTCTTTTTAAGTGTTTCCATCCACGACTCGCACCCTTCGTACCCACGAAGCTTAAGAACTGTCATAGCGTAGCTCTCAGAGCCTTGTAAGTTAGCGTGCTCCATCACGTCGTGGGAAAGCAGTTGGGAATACCCGTCAAGCACTTCTTCTACGTGATCAAGTTCGTTAACTAGTGTAACAGGAAGTTCCGCTGAAACCTCAATTGACTTACAGATCTCATCACTGTGCTCTGGGATAAGAGTTGTTACGTTTTGCATTTTAACCTCATTCGTGTTCGTTAGTGAATTCAAAAATGAATTCAGCTGTATGAAGAGTATTGATTAACTTAAGAAGGTTAATGATATTGAAATCTGGAAACTCATCCCTTCTCGTAATCTGATCTTCTAACATATTGAAAGTAGTTTGGATCAAATTTAACAATTTGGTAGTTGTAAACTTAAGATCTTCAAAAACAACACCCTTTTCTTTATTTTCCTTGTAATAGTCTAGCAAAGGAGTAAAGTTAGGATATTCTCCATAAGCTTGTTCTAAAGTACAACTTTCTTGTACTTTACCTTCGCTAACTTTTAAATAAAGACTATCAAAGTTGTAATGAAAAACTCTTAAGTCAATGTGAGATCTTTGGTTCTGCAACAAAGTAACTGGTATAACAAAGTCTTTGTTAATTCCATCAAGTAAGTGAAAGATCTCTTTTCTAATATTAAATAGATCGACTTCTAGTGTATCTACTTTCACAACTGACTTTAGAAACAGAGCTTCAAAAATAACCAAACATTGTTTCAGTTGTTTATATCGGTCAATATTAATCATACCAAAACCTTTAGTTGACCAGAGAAAAGAAGATGGGTACTAGGAACTTCAATGGTTAGTACATTGTCTTCTTTTGTTAAAGAAACGTCTTTAGCTTTTAATCCAAAGAAGCCAGTAACTTTACAGAACAAAGTAAAGTCATTAAGGATCTCTTCAGGAACACCCCTAAAACCCTCTATAACGTCGTTCTGTTCCGTTACCGTAACTTTACTCATCTTAGAGTTAAAGTTGCTTATAACTTCACTCAGTTCGTTTTGATAGAAGTTACCTTTAATCTGCTGATTTACTTTAAGCGTTTTGAATTGAGTAAGGTTTAATTCTTCACCAAATAGTTCAGTTAAGCAGATCTTGTTAACAACCACACCAGCTGGAGAACTATTATCTCTAAGTAAAACTCTGTTATCAGAAGTCTTAGCAAAATGAACACTATCAAGATCAATCTGAAGATTACTGTTATTAACTTTGTTAAGCTTGTTAATGAAAACTTGTTTTAAAATATTTTCATTAATCAAATTGATATCAGCGATCATTCCTTAATCCCCGCTTCACAGAAGTCTAATGAAACATCAACTGCTGCTGTTACGTATTGAATAGAAAGAGAACAGAGTTTCTTGTTCATTCTAACCAACCAGCGAAGATAATCCTTCTGATCTTTAGTCAGCTGATAATCTTGTTTCATTTCGTAATGGAGGACTTCTTTTTCAAACTTACGATAAAGCTCACCAACAGTTTTCTGATTACTACGGATGTTATCAACTAACTCTTTAATCTTAGCAAGAGTTTTATCAATCATGAAACTAGTGGGGGAGAAAGTTTGTGAACGTAGTTTAACATCCATAGTGGTGTCTTCAAAGTAGATGTTAACACGATCAGTATTATTGTCAGTACTTGCATCAAAACGGAAGTATCTGTTACCTGGGAGAATATCTGTCACCCAGCTTGTAGTACCTTCTACGTTCTTACCATTTTGCTTCATTCCGAGTCCACGAATAATCACAGTGGTAACATCGCTCATGGCTTGATGTAAATCAAACGTAGCTGGATTTTTAGCAATCTGACCAATCAGATCTTTATAAACTTGCACAGTTTTCAAATAAAAGTTATTAACATCTTCCAGTGAAGCGTATACCCACTGAGCGTCGTCAGTAACCTTGTTTGGCACCAGCAGTCTTCGAATACCTGCCGGATACTTAACATCTTCCTGTGTTAACCCAAAACGTTTACGACGAGATGCAACGCGGTAACTACGGTTATCCATTCTAAAGAGTTTGTTATTGATTAATGACATTAACCAACTTACAGCGTCTTTAACAAACTGAATAAGAACGTCAATACCTTTTCTTACTTTAGTACCAAAACTTTCACTACCTTGATAATTGACAAAAGTGTCATCATCAAGATCAAGCACTAAAGCAGTATCATTCTCTTTAGTAAATGTTTTAATTAGAGATTCAAGACCGGCTACAGTTTCTTTATTTTCCTCGGCGACATTTGTGGCGTCAACAGAGACTTCTTTATTTAAAAAGAAATTCATCCCTTCTTCATAAGGTTTCATTACCTCTTCGTAAAGATTATCCTTACTAGGACTCTTTACAGTAGGTACAAATTCATTAGCCATTTTCCTGCTCCTAATAGAGATCATAAAATCAGCGAACAAACATAGAGAAGAGAGAGCCGAAGCTCTCTCTTCTCTAGAAGTTTATATATTAATCAAAGTTATTGATTAAACGTGAGCAGACACGAAGTCCAGCTGCGCAGCCAGGATCGCACCAGCAATCTTCAGACCACCAGATTGGATCTTCAGTGCAGCTTTGGAACCATCGCGGTACTCTTTGATCCACTTGCTATTGTCAGCATTGTGGTCAGCACCTACACGCTCAAGCTTAGCGATAGAAGCGTCGCGGTTGGCTTCCAGGGCTTTACGATCCAGTTTAGCAAATTGCAGTTTCTTGGCCTGAGCTTGAACACCGGACAGAATCTTGGTAAGAGCAGCTTTATCTTTACCAGTAGCTTCACCTTTAGCTTCACCAGCGCCAACTACGTTAACAGCTACTTTGTTAAGGGCAGTGCCGTCTTTCTGAACGGTCACACTGAAAGAACCTTTTTCTACATAAACCTTGTAGGTTTCAGTATCAGCAGTTTTGGCGCTTTGGATAGGACTGCCCAGACCTTTCAGAGCATCCAGAGCTTCTTTGATGTTGGAGTTCGGGCTACCGCCCTTGTCTTTGCTAACTGCAGATTGGCATTTGTCAATTACGGTCGCCATAGTAGCAGCTACATCAGGAGCGGTACCGTCAGCTTTCAGCCAGCCAGCAGATTTCGGCAGAGTGATCTTTTCAGCGATCTTCTCTTTAGCTTCAACTTTACCGGTCAAAGACTTGGCGCGATTTTCCAGACCTTTGAACTTGTTGAACATACCAGCGAAGAAGTTGATGAAACCGTTGTACAGATCAACGAAGAACTTCTTAACGGCTGCAACACCTTTGGCGGCAGTTTCTTTGAAGGATTCTACGCCAGCCAGAGCGTTCAGAGAAGCGGTAGAAGCATCAGCGAAAGATTCTACACCGTGAACTTCAGCCGGTTGACCGAACTTAGCACAGACCTTGGCAGCGCGGTTATATTGGACATGGAACAGAGCCGCGTTGAACGGAGTAGCACCAGAGAGCATGGATTCCATACCTTCTACGACTTCTTCCAGTTCTTCAACTTTCTCTTCCAGAGCTTCGATAGCTACTTCAGCTTTCTGGATGTCGGCTTCTGCTTCGGCAACAGCTTCACCAGCTTCTGCAATTTCAGCGGCAACTTGAGCCTCAACTACTGCTTCAACAGTAGCTTCAATTTGACCTTCAACATCACCATCGATGGATTCGTTACCAGTTACGGAAGCAAAAATATCATGAAGAGACATAATAAAAATTCCTTGAATAGATTTTGAAATTACGCGAAACGATTTAATTAAATTGTTTACTAAGGAAGGACGTCAATGCTTCCACATAATCGTCAATGTAAAGAGTGATCTTAGGTAAGAAACCAGAGTAGAAAGAAAATACCTTTGGGTTACCTTCTAGTCTAGATTGCATATCCCTGATCAAAGAAATGCTGATCTGACCTTTGATCTCTTCCAAATGGACAAAGCTCTTACCCACCACAGTATTGAACTCCTTGATGTAGTTCATGTAGTGTTCATTAGCTTTAGTGACAGCATTGTAATCGATAACCAAAGCATTAACTTTAGTCAGCAAAGAGAGTACGTCTTCCTTCGCAAAGGATACAGTAGCATCACCGCTGATAGATTTAAGATCAGCTTGTTCTACTACAAACTTACAAGTGTCTGGATTAAACAAAAACTGTTTCCCACCAGCAAGTACACTTGTTAGGAACATAGAATCCTGCTTAATAGTGAACTTGGGAGTAGGAAAGGTCAGTTGATCAAGACTTTGAATAGCTTTAACAGCGTCTTCGGTCTTCTTTACAGAGGAAAGGGATTTGAGTAATCCAAGTTCCTTTTGGTAATAAGCCTCTAGTTCCAGTTGAAACTTCAACACATCTGAAATCACGTTATGAAGATTAACTAGATCATCTTCAATAACATCTGGAGAGACTTTCTCATTGCCTTCTAGTGTAGTTAGTTTTCTAATTTGTCCAGAGGTTAAAGTGGAACTTTCTTTAATCCCATCATTACGAGTTCGAGAAGCCAGATTAGAGAGAAGTAACTTACGAGCACCTAATTGTTGCAAAATGGAAGTATTGGCTTGCTTAAGTGCTTGTACAGCACCATCAGCCATTTTACCTCCAGCCCACTCTACACCAGTCTTTACGTTAGAGCTAACCTTTGCAAAAACATCAGAAAGCAGGGATTCGTTCCCTGCGATCTGAACATCACTCAAAATAAGCGCTTCTAAGCCATCTCTCAGCGATTGCTGATCATTGGACATCGTAACACTCCAGGTGGACTGTAAGAAGTGTTAGAAGGTGACTGGAGAGCACAGTAAGATAATTGGACACATCCGCTCTAAACAGATTAAGTTTGTAGTCGTAATCTGTAGTGAGTAAAGCATATTGTCTTACTTTACCTTCATCATCTTCACGTTTCAAAGTAACGAGGTTATCTTTGATCTCTTCTGGATTAAGATCAAGCGAATTATATTCGTTGTTAAGAGTGCGAATATATTCAACCAGTTCTTGAACTACTTTGAGAATAGTGAACATCTGACTCAAGGTCATAGTGTTAACATTAACACTACCTGAGTCTTTGCGATTTACCGCACGAAGTTCAAATCCAGTTTCAGCGAGAAGCTCGGAGTACATGTCGTTTTCACTTTCACCCTTATAATGATCTTTCAACCATTTGGGTGCAACGAATTTACAACTGACTACACGACCTTCCAACATAGGAGCTGATTCACTACGGATAAATACGTTTTCTTCTTTCGGATCAATTTTACCATTGAAGTTTAAAATCTTTGGTGCGTTAAAGGTAATGTTGTTCAACTCCTTTAACTTATTGTTTCCAAAATAACGAATGATGTTACCACGGTAACGACTCAGTTCCATTTCACAAAGCTTCATTACAGAAGAGAAGTAATTAACTTCTTTTACAATGTGTTTCGCTAAATCAGATGGAAGAGGTTCAGTTCCTTTAGTCAAAGCCCTGACAAGTAAACCGTTAAGTTCAACTTGTTTCTTACCATCACGCTGTTGAGTAACCGAGTCCAACATAGAAGTGACATTCTCAATACGAGTATCAAGAACTTCTAATGAAGTAGTCAGTTCTGTATAACGACGTTCAAAGGTGTCTGTAAGCTGATTGGCTAGACGTTTGATGTTACGGTAAGTATCTGCAAGGAATGACTCCAAGCCAGCCACACGGCTTGCGCGCCACTCTTTTGGAGTTACAGTTAAACCAAAGCTTTCCATCCCATCTACTGAGATTTTCCCACCAGCTTTAACTTTCAAACCACCAAACTCATTAATCATGTCATCGGTTTCTTGAACCAATTGAGGAGTAATCTCGTAATCAGCTTTTTCATTGATTACAGTGAGAGCTTTCTCAACACGATCTTTGACGGCGATATCAGTTCGGATATCTTCAACAAGTTTAGATGCTTCTTTTTGGAGTTCAGTTACATCAGGAACCTTAGCCAAACTAATTTCTGCCATTTGAAGTTCTTGCATGACGGTATCACCCATAGTAAACTCCATCAATGCTTAAACAGAACTTAGCAGTAAGCTCTGGACCAATAGCTGCAAACAGATCCATGATGTTACGGTTTTGAATAGTATTAAAACTAATATCTTCAACTGTAAAGTTATCTCGACGAGCATCGTATTCGTCATAGATGATCGGAGTTTGGATCTGTTTACCCGGTTTGATATAAGCAATCTTACCCAGATCAATTTTCATCTGAGTAGTTACATTACGGATAGAAAGATTTCCATTGATATAACCTACAATTGCTCTAACAAGGTCTTTTCGGGCACCTGAACCTGAACGATAGTTCACATAAAGCCAACTACGGAAGTCATCGCCAATATACTCTTTAGCAATGGTAAAAACTTCAATATGGCTTTCAGCATTGTTAATGAGATTAAATCCATTAACACCTTTAAGGAAGGATTTGAGAATTTGCTCATTTCCTTCCATACGCTGATCTGTGAAACTAGCAGGAACCAACCCGAATCTTGCGTGTCGGAATTCCTTAGCCATTGTATTTCCCCATGATAGCTTCGATCTTAGCACGTTTCTTCAAGATCTCATTTTCATAAGTCTCAATTTGACGATCAAGAGCTGGATCTTCAGTACCAGAACGCTTGTTATTCAAACGAGCAATTTTCATTGCCATCAATTCGATTTGTTCTTGAGAAACTTGAATAGTAGAAACGTCGCGACGCATCTTCCACAGACGGAACCAGAAGACTGGGTTCAGCTCATGAGGTGCGAGACCTTGACGTACAGAGACAGCTTCTTTACCTTCAGCTTCCGCAATAATACCTTCTGACAGATCGTCTACTTGCTCATCAGACAAGTTATCGATAGCTTCCAGTACAACTTTCCAACCTTCGCTAAAGCGAGTCAGCAAAGTGCTGTAATAGTTAGCAGTGTCATTAAAGAAAGCAAAGTCAACTTTATTGAGTAGAGACTTAACATCAGCTTTCTCATCGTAGCCTTGGGTCAGGAGAATGTCCAAAACCATGTTGGTGTAACGATTAAAGAAGTTGATAGCGGAAATGGTATCCAAAATACCGCGCTCTTTAAAGGTGATAGTTTCACCATCATAAGTCTTGGTACTAGAAGTAGAAACTTGTTTACGAAGTTCTGGGAGAACAGAAGCTACGTTATTTACACCCATCTCAATAGCACTAAGAAGATCGAAGTTACTACCAATCTTGGATTTAACCTTAGATTGAATACCCTTAAGTACAGCGTTGTGTTCAACGTAAGTACCCAGAGCGTTGTAACCACCCAAGATCTCTTTAAAGAGCTTCATGGAGTCTTTGAAACCAACGACATGGTTGAGTTCACGATCAATAGTCAGAAGTAGATCTGATTTTGAATAGTTTTTGATAAGAATCATGTTTATCGCCCAACAAAGAGTTTCATGAGAGAAGAAAGATCCATAGAGTTTTCTTTCTTGGTAATAACCGAGATCTCTTTACGAGTGTATTCTTCTTTCATATTAGAACCGGAGTTCCAGAAGGTAAAGATACCCATGCCATCATCAACGATCACAATGGTGTTAGCAAGAACCTTCTTACGAATGGCAGAAATGCCTGACTTATTGAATTTAATACCAACTTCCATTTCAATCTGATTGGCAGTTTCCTGACTCATGATAATGGTGTTGGCCATGGTATTCATCGACATGATACCAGTTTTCAAAGCAGCCATTTTGTTCTTAGAAGAACGTTCAGTAGCTTCTTTATAGTAACCAGACATGTCATTCATGCGAATATTGAATTCACGTTTGATCTGATCAGTACCAGTCAAGAACTCAGGAGAAGTCAATTCACCTGATTGCATCATCATGTAACGACCGTACAGACCTTCTTCTGGCCGAGCCGCTTCAAAGATAGATTCAAGATCGTTTGAAGAGACAGGAACAGGAACCTGACGGAAGTTAAGGGGGAAGTTAACCATGGTGGAACCGATCTGCACAGAAGCTTGTACAGTACGGCCAAGAGCCAGAGGTGCGTAAGTACCAAAGTCTGGATAATCTTTACCAGCGATGGTTACACGACCTTCAATAGCAGCTTGAGGTTTACTTGGTGCTTGACCACCAAATGCTTCCACACCTTGATAAGCCAAGAACCCCGCACGACGTGGATTAATGGAATCTACCAGAGATGCAATCTTAATTCCGTCTACTTGACCCTGCATGGCAAGGTGAGTCAGAGCGTCTTTAATATCACGCAAATTAATGATGGTCATCAGATCTTGAGCGTATTCTTGATGAATCAAACTGCGTTCAATAGCGACCATCGGAGAGATCAAAACACGCCCAGCAGACTGAGAAACACTCGCTGTGTTTAAAACATTGTATGCTGAACCTACACGGTCAATAACTTCCTTTGCTTTGTCGATGTTTTCCCCGCCTTTACCTACAATGGTAGCGAGGGAGGTCAGCATCGAACCAAACGCCAAAACTGCTGCAATGGCCATATATACTCCCGGAGTAACAGATGGAACAAAATGAGAATGATTTTACAAACTATACCGGAGAAACACTAGATAAACGAAAAGAGCTTTTTGATGCAGCAATGCTCGACAGTGGTACTCCGGGTTATACTGCGCCGCTAATAAATTCTCTTCGAGGATTTAGGCTACTAGGCAGAGGACCGGCTATGATGCCGCTGTCCGATAACACCATAGGATTAGCCTTCGTTACTAGACCGCAGTTGAATTTAACCGATGATAATGTTAGTCGTTCCGAGAAGCTTTGTAGCTTAATGGGTGTCTCTCAATATAGTATCGGTGCTTATATAAGAGGGATGTTAGATGAGAGATGGGCTGCTGCAAATCAACCCATCATGCTTAATAACCAGATCCCTTTCATCACCTGCTTAACTGAATACTTAAAAACCTCTACTGGATTTGGTGATCTTCAGATTCAAACCCAGAGTTCAGAACCAGGCATTCGTGATCAAGTTTATCAAAGAGTTAGTAGTAAGTTAGAAGAGAATGGTATCTTTACTATGGCTCAGACTTACTATAACCCGAAACCAAGTGTGATACCTGCCTTATTTCAAGTGTGGGAAGATTATATCTCTGAAGTTACATCTGGTGACCGTAATTTATCTCCTAGAGATTTTTATCTATTTGGTAATCGCATTGATTATGATTGCAGAATCTACCACTTGATCATGAACAAGGATGCGGAGTTCTTAGAACACATCTTTGCTACTGTACAATCCATCCCCACCACTTATCCTGCTGGATCAATGGCAAACATTGATAACACTCAGAACAGTTTGAGAGCAGAAGGTCAAGATGACTTTTCTGTTCAGTTTAGTTCGGCTGGAATGAGATTTAATGAACTAGGGCTGATCCAGTCGTTTAATGAACACAGTTATCTTTATAATCCAGCATTGAGACCAGAGAACCGTAATACGTATTATCGGATGCTTAGCACTAAAGAGTATCAAGCTTATAACTACGGTGCGGTTCCTTTACTACTCCCTGTGCAAGGTGACAAGCGTAATGATAGTGGTCCTGGACGATACGGGATTAAGTT
>OEQX01000126.1_pt1 | contig 24927 bp, 20 predicted proteins | sample 1539851 | NCBI WGS metagenome assembly OEQX01 (sample SAMEA3891238, study PRJEB23780) | metagenome | biome: terrestrial biome; feature: animal house; material: water of meat washing | place: Italy | collected 2015-05-12
GGGTAGGTAGGGAATTAACAATTATTAATTATTTTTATTCTTTATTACCGTCAACAATCTTTTTAAGTTTACTAATACCAGATTCAATTAGTAGAATTTGGTTATCACAATGTTTAATCAAAGAGGTATTATTATTAGAAGCTTGAACCATGTGTTTACACAGTTTTTCAATTTCTTTTCCACGTTTGACAAAGACCTCTTCTTTATCATTCATATACTTCTTAGCTATTTCATTGTTATATTCAAGATCCTTGGTGACTTCAGCAAGACCTTGGGTTGCGACATTCCGCATTTCTTGATAAAGCCCTTGGAGAGTTACTAGTGGAGCGATAGTTTTAAAAGAACTTAGGAAGGTTTCTGGTGTCTTCATGTCGTTCCAAACTTTATGTTCAGAACCTACCTTATTAATCTTTTCATAAATTTCTTTAATCTCTTTAAACTTAAAACCTGAATCAGAAACTTTAGGACCAGGAACGTTTTCAACATCAAACCATTTTAGTAAAGCTTCGTGTTGGCCAGCTGTGTATTTGTCTTTAAACGAATAGTAGTGGTCAAAAGCGAGTGCAACCTCTTTGTTTTCCATGAGGTTTGTGATTCGTTCCATTTGTTTCCCAATTCTCTCCTTAGCTTCTTGAGTTAGACCTGTAATTTCCACTGGTTTAACATTGGTTAAAAAAGTTAGTTGACTCTTAGTACTTTTCACAGCATCGTCAATAGTTTTGGTTTGTTTAGAACCTTTACTACCAAAAAAGAAATCACGAATTGCTTTCAAGAAGTTCTTGATCATTTCATAAACTTTAGTAGCGCCGGCTTTAACAGAAGACATGAAACTTTCCGAACCTTCCCTACCTCTGAAATCAACTCCATTTAACTTTAGTACAGTTTTAGCATAAACTGAATCAGGAGAAGTAAGATCACCATTAGATAGAGATTCAAAACCATTCAAAGTTGTAAAAACATGTTCAAGATTATCAATATTGACATTCATTTACTTTATTCCCTTTTAGTTAATTTAGGTAAATACAAAATATCTAAACACAATCCCACACCCCTCTGTTGGCTGTGGGATCACTTACTATGTTTTATTCTTCGTCAGGAATCTTGTCTTCAGAAACTTCTTCCTCTTCAACTTCATCAGGAGGGGTTTCTTCTACCACAATTCCAGGATCAGCTTCTGGTAGTTCTTCTTCAGCAAACGGATCAGTTTCATCACTACCACTCAGGAATGAATCACCACCACCCATTGGATCTACTTGAGCTTCGTCGTCAAGTTCCGAACCTTCAGGCTCATCAAACTTAGCGTCTTGTTTCTCTTTCTTCTCAATGAGCTTCTTCATTTCCTTACGTGGTTTATCTTGCCCCTTTACATATTCAGTCAAGAACCGAATGACGTTAAGTTGCAAGTTAGTGATATCATTCGTCATGCTCAAGATACCGCCACCATCACCGTTATTAAGAATCATCTCAAACGGAGAAGGAATGTTAAACCGCTCAAAGGCGTGTTGAAGCAAAGCTGCCTTAATCTGACCAACGAGTTCATCAGGTTCGATATTAAGATCTTGAGCTTTCTTCTCAATGTACTTAACGCCACCACCCATCTCAATCCAAGCTGTAACAAGCTTATTAATAGATTCAAGTTTATCTTCAATCTTACTAATAGTCTCGTTAATTGCCGGAGAAGGAAGTTCCACAAAGAAACTATTAAGGAAGTCAAGTAATACCATTTCGACGTCTTCAATTTCTGAAGACTCTTCTTCTGGTGCAATAACCTCGACACCTTTATCGTCAGTTTCTTTATTACCTTCTTTCTCTACATCTTCATCTTTGGATTTCTTACCTTTCTTCTTAGTATCTACTTCAAGCTCAGTTGCTTCATCTTTTACTTCTTCAGATTCACGTTGAGCATGAAGAGAACCAGTTTGGTCAGGTTTGGTATAAAGAGCTTTATTCTCTTTAATAATGGTAATTAGGTCAGTAAGAAGCGGTTCGTTACATTTAATATGTTTTCTCATAAAGTCTGAGAAGAAACCACTAAACAAACGAGACCATTCAGCAGTTTGGTTACGAAGGAGTTCTTGATCAGCCAATGCTTCTATAGCAAAGTCATTACCTTCCCCAGTATCTTCCAGCCAACTGCGCTTTAAACAGAAGTAACCAGCGATGGTGTTAAGCAAACCCTCTTTACTAGATGGATCGACCGTCTTCAAAGGTTCACGCTGCATCTGGCTAGTTTCAATAGTCGGCGCAATTACGTGTTTGTTTTCACCAGCATCTACCTTAATGGTAAGACTCTGTTCTTTGAAACGATCCAGAACAGCATCAATACTTACGTTGTTATAACCCATGATGTCGTGAAGTGTTGGGTTATTAGCAAAGTACTCATCCCTAACCAGCGCAATGGTGTTTCTAGCGTTGACGTCTTCCTTTTCCAAACCAATACGAAGTTCAGAATGAGAGATAGCGTTTTCAACGTTAGCCAGTATGTCGGCGGTTTCAAGAATAGCCAAACGAGTAATGTGAAGTTTAGCTTCTTCAACCAAAGATCGTCCAATACCAGCACTGGAGAAGTCTACAGCTATGTAAGTGATATATTCAGCCGGAACAAATACACAGCGTGTACCTTGTTGTTTAAATGCACGAGACAAGAATAGTTTCTTGTTATGCTCACTCAAAGATACAGTAACAGATTTCTCCAGATCGCCGTTGATAAACCCTTCAATGAACTCTTTCTCAAGAATAGCAGAACTCATTTCCACCATCCATTCCATATCGAGATTACACTCTTCACCTTGAGCAATCTGACGGATATGATTAGCAAGTTCATTAACAGAACCAAATGCAGGGCGATTCTTACCACCAGTATTATAGAACTGATTGTCACTGGTAGATTTAACATATTCACCAGTTTTTGGATCTATCATTAAGATGTATCCAAAAGGTTTACCTATCTCACCATTAACGTGAACGGGGATACAAGCTTCGCTAGGAACGTGGTAAGTAACACCCAACCCTCTGCCAGTGCCGGTGTAGAACTTGCTCTGACGAACAGACAAGTGTTCATTATAAGCAAAGTTACGATTGGGATAGAGCTTATCAAGTTGTTGATTAAGAGAGTTTTTCTCAACAATAGCTACGTTATTATTGTTAGCTTTATGACGAGTATGTTTTTTCTTTTCAAACACATTACCCAGAACAGTTTGAAGAGTCTCTTGACCAGCAATACGAGCTAATCTGTCAGCTCGTAGTTTCTGTTTAACTTCCCCAACTTTAAGAATGTTAACGTTGTCAGTAAATGTCCAACCTAAAGACTGGTCTACTAGATGGTATTCGCTACCAGCATCTGGTGTTTTACCATAAAGAGATTCAAAACCAGTCACTTCGTTACTAGGTTTGGTTTTACGAATAAAGCCAATATTCTTAACTTTATCCATTTTGTCATCTGCGTAGATCTTACCCAACTGCTCATTAGCTACTGCTTTAAAACTTTCAGTACCTGCCAGTTCATACCCATTAATCAAGTGATCCAAAGCAGAGTGAGGAAGGTTTAAAAGTACGTAAGAACCAGTTCTACACAGAACGTCTTTAATAATTTGAGCTGGCATTTCCTCAAAGGGATATTCTACTGTAAAGTAGTTCTCTACTCTTTGTAAAAGTGCATCATGCAATTTACCATTTTTTACAGCAGAACTTACAGTGTCATACCGTAAGATGTCTTGATTACCATTTGGTTTAAGAAGAAGAGTTGTCCAGATCTGTTCTGCACGTTTAATGTAGTGTGTGACGGTACGAAGATCATTAGCTGCTTGAATATTACTACTAATGATTTCTGATAAACGTTTAACTTTACGAACAGGTGCTTTAGCGCTCTCTTCTACCCGTTTTTCACTACGGTGTTCCCGTTCTCTTACTAACAGTGATTGCAATCCCTTCTCCAAAGGAGAGAGGTTCTTTGTTCTGTTACTAAGAGCAGCGCGATCAATCGGTTTGAAACCTTTTGTTAGACCACTCACGTTTTAATTCTCCCTTAGGAAACATTATGCTTAACAATGTTGAGTTTAACGCTTATATACAAAAGACGATTGCATTTGCTCGTACTATTGTTATTAAGTGTGAAGATCTCGCATTGCTTGATAACCGGTTGATGGAACAGTACTACGGGATTAACTCCGGGACTGATAAGTCCAAGTGGCGTTATTATCTCCACCTCAATGGCGAGTATCATAGCACTGACGAAATCATGAAAGTCCAGTCACTAGATAATAGCGACATAATTGATTTTACAAAGGCTAATCTGGATATTCATCCAGCTACAAAAAGAGCTTACCGACTAGGTAGTTATTACTACACTAGGTTAACGGAAAAATATCCAGCTCAGTCTAATTTGATTAATGGTATTATTAACCCGATTCCACCTTCGGAATCCATACCAGCAAATAATTACCAAATCCTAAGATATAATAAAGATTATGTCCTGTGGAATGAATATCAATTGATGACTGCTTTGCAAAATCACATTGATACCATGGTACAGAATTCTTTTAAAACCGAGTATCTCTATACTGATAACTTGATGTTAACCACTTTACTTGGTAATCTGTATGGTTCTTTAGTTTCTGCTATTCTGATGATTAGAGAAGAAGCTGAAGGTACTAGATACGCGCATGAATTTCATATCTGGTCAAAACTTGCAAGTCATGGTATCAGTACAATCTACAAGTCTGTTTTAGATAATAAACAAACTATGTGGTTGTATCGAAACATCGACTGGGTGCTACGTAAACAAGGTAGGATCCAAACCTTTGATTCTCTTGTGGACATCATTCTTACACATAGGAATATTCCACTGGCAAGACACGAAGCGATTCAGACCACTACTGACCAGTTAGAAAAACTTGTGCCTACGCCAGCTTTTATTTCTAGACCAGTTAACTTACAAAGTAGACTTGGATTGTCTTCGAGAATGCTCACTGTTAATGAGTTAATTGTTAAGGAGAATAAAGTAGCTATAGATAACGCACAGGAAGAGGTATTTAGCGTTTCTACCGCAGAGTACAACATCTCTAGTGGGGTGCACTCAGATATCCCTACAAAGGTATTAGAGTCCACTATGGTGGATGCTACTGATCGTAATACCAATACAATCATGAGAGTTTTACATAACCACTGGTTGTATTTAACAGCTAATGATTTATATCAAATTAACCATGATTTTGTAGACTTTAGAACTGGAACACATTTTAAACTTTCCACTAGCGATGCCTACATTCTCTGGGCTTATCTGCTAGATAAAAATCGTAACACAGTTCAAGAGTTTATTCCAGCTTATACATACTTCAATGTAAGAAAAATATTACCTCCTAATTATCTTGTTTTAATGGGATTGGGGGATAAAGATATTCTTACTGAAGATGTAGCTAAAGACATTCTAAAAGTAACAGTTGAGTATTCTAGAATTATCTCTCCAGATGTTTTCTTCTCTAAAGCTAAAGAAGTTTTCGATAAGCAGTGGGAACATCGTAAGTTATATTCTCGTGTTTTGAATTTATTCACTCACACAAGAGTTAAAAACGCTGTAGAAGGTTTATATGAAACTGGAGCGGTTTATTTAACTGGGGAGAAAAGATATCGCGATTGGTTAAATAAGCTAGAACTCAACTTTGATGATTACAGTGAAGACGATTGTTTAGAATTGGCTTGGACTATCTGGAAGAAAGTTACTGGATGGGAAAATGCTGCATTCATGACTATCGCCGAGCAACAGAAACAACTCATTAATTTAATGAGGGATCTTACAAGTTACACAGTTCAGTACATAGGTTCTACTACCGAGGGTGAAGTAGAAGGTCAGATCCAGTTAATGGAAATGATCGACTCTGATACTTGGTTACCTGGATCTATAACTGGTTTGGTTTCTGATAATAAAGATCAGTTGTTATTAGATGGGATGAAAGGTTCTAAAGAGGCTAGTTTAACAGCTAAAGATTACAGAGGTTCAGTAGAAGGTAATATGATTGACCATATGGAAGTAACTTCCATTGGTTCTGGTGATATTCCCTGTAATAGCTATTTGAAAGCTATCGATGAAACTCCGGTATTCTCTCCTTTCCATCTATCTGTTGGTTTAACACTTAGAGAAGCAATTTAGGGATAAAGATGCAACGACTAAAAGATCGTTATCCTGATAGTCGTTCTTTTCACGTATTGGTTAACCAAGAAGCTGAAGTTCTTCTATTACTTGATAACCGACACGTGAAACACGAAAAGGATAACTTAGCTTATTTATCAGGGATACTAGGTAAAACTAATAAGGTAGATTTAGATGAACGTGATGTAGTTAGTCATGTTTATGAAGTTTATCCTTATTTATATTCCGAAGATATCGAAAAGATCGAAGAATACGATACCCACTTTACAGTAAGTGTTTTTCCTAATACACTTATTCATTTTGGACAGTTTAACATTTATAAGGGTTAATCATGGTAGACGTAGTTGATAATGGCCGAACTAAAAGCAAACTCCCTAGCCAGCTCATTTCACCAACCGCATTTGGTACTGTAGTTTCAGCAGCAGTTAACTGTAAGCAACCTTTCAATGTTCCAGCTAATACTACTTTAAATGAAAAGTACGATGTGATCGCAGCTGAATCTATTGGTATGAAACACGGTAAAGATTTCTCTCTGGGTTATTACGGGATTGGGATTGGTGGTTCACGCTCTATTGGTGCAGATGCTAATGGGCTGGAAGGTCGTAAGGTATATCAGCACAAAGCAACCGATCAAGCTGCCTTCTATCCAATTCCTTTCATTATCCGTCCTATTGATAGCGATATTGATCCAGCTATTCGTGATAACTATCGGATGCGTGTGGTGCGTAAAATTGGTGAGATCACATATGTAATGTACTATCTGAAAAAGATAGGTTTCCAACTGTTTGATCCAATGGTTAAAATCGGTACTCGTGACAAAAGCACCGGGAACGAAACTGAGTATCCGTACGAGTACAAGAAAGAAGATCTCTCCCCCACCCCGTATGAGTTGTTGACAACTGATAGTATTCCGTTGTCTAACACTTACGCTAACGGAACTGGCAAACTTGATCTTTCTCTTAATAGTAGTGACTTGAATGAGATCCGTAACGTCTGTACCGTTCTCTTTAATGACGTAACCAAAGCAGCTATTAATGAAATGTATTTGGTACATGGCATCGAAACTACATTTGACGGGCAAATTGGTTCTGGCGGTACTGTAAACTATAAAGAGCTTCTCTCAGCTGTTTCTAGCTTCACCATTACAGAAGCCTGGGCGCGCGATGCTAACGCTAACTCCACTATGCCTTGGGGTTTCTGGTATGGCAACTCCCTACCAATGTTGGTTGCTCAAGACGCATTGTTCTAAGGGGTTTAAATGCCAAATAAAAATGGTATTCACCACGTCGTTATTAATGTTGAAGATCAAACTTGGCCAAAGACTTCTTTGTGTGGTAAGAAGGTCTGGAACTACGATATGCCAATTGGTGTAGAACATGCCAAGGAATGTGTGGCCCAAGGAACATATCTTCAACCTTGTAAGAACTGCATGAAGAAAGCACCTAAAGAGTAGGAGTAAATATGGCTGATCAATATGGTCAGTTTTCTCCAAATGGTAACTACTCCCTTAATGGGGGTAGTTATTCTGGAACAAGCTGGCGCGCCGAACAAGTTCCTAGCGAACCTTTGGAATTAAGTGATGAGATAGAATATAAGTCTCACCCAAAAGAGTGTAAATTTGATTTAATCAATAAACACTTTACAGTTCATATCAATACTAAGGTTGAGTTAGAGTTTCTAAGCAAAGTAACTCTTAATGAACCCTTTGACTATAAGAAACATGGATTATATATTCCAAGACAATTGATGATTTTGTTAAACCAATACAATATCGGAGATGGTTGGAGTTGTAATCCACAACAAGGTAACAGTGTTGCTGCTTTCTCTCTACTCTATTTTGGAGTAGGTTCCTTAACCCCAACACAATACCAGTTGAATCGTAAAGCTCCTCTCGTGGCAATTGTAGAAGTTGATACGTTTAATGGTAAAGAGGTGTTAAGTCTTGCTGTGAGATAAACATGACTATAAAAATACTCGGGATAGACCCAGGAACTAATAGCTTAGGGTGTGCAGCTCTTGAGTTAGATGTTTACAATAAGAAATCATTTAAGTTAATTTATGCTGACACTATTTTAGGTCAGAATAATGAGTTTGGTGTTCAGAATGATAACCCTCATCAAGTAAGAGCTAAAGGACTTACAAGAGTCTATTCACACATCTTTGATATGATTGATCCCAATGTAGTAGCTTGTGAAGATAACTTCTTAGGAATCAATCCTGCTTCTTTTAAACGCCTTATTGAAGTAGTCTCATATTTTAATATCCACACTGTGATGAATAAATCTGATTGTCCATTTAAATTAGTACTTCCTAGACTTGCTAAACAAATAGTTAAAGCAGATTTTAAAGGTAGTACCAAAGACGATGTGACAATTGGATTAAAGAACTGTCCTTTTTTAGATTTAAATGGGTTTGACCTAGATCAACTTACTGAACACGCTAATGACGCAATTCTTCTGGCCCTTTATATTGCAGTACAATACTACAAAGATTTAGGGTGGGATATTGTAAATGACAGTAAACAAGAATAAAGAAATTACTGATAAAGACGACCCTGCTTACTACGATTGGATTCCAGCTGTATTAAGATCTACAGCTGGATTCAACTCATGTATTACAGTTGGTGTTACGAGTCTTATTTTCGTGATGACTATTTGGCATAGTGTTAGTAGTAATCAAGGTTGGTTCAGTCCAACACAAATAGCTATGATGTTATCCGCTCCTGCTTTACTTAGTTGGCATTTTGTAAATGCAAGGTCGATACTAGCCACTGTGTTGTCAGTTGATCAGGAAGAACTGAAGGATCAGGAAGAGTTACCTAAGAAACCCTTGAAGATTCCTGGTGGGACACCATTAGTCACCGATACTGATATTGCTGTTGAACGTGAGATCTTTGGGTTATCTACAGTGATCATGAGAGCGGTTGCTGGTTGTATATCTGTTCACGTCATTTGTTTAGTGAGTATTATTTTTACACTCACTATCAGAGAAGCTGTTATGAATGGAAAGGTATTACCAGGTGATATGGAAGTACTGATCGCTGTATTACCACCCATGATTACCTCTTGGAGTTTTATGCGTGTTAGCAACACGCTAGGAGTGATAATTTCTGGCGGTAATAAACTAGAACAATTTAGAGAAAAGCTTGCTAACATTATTAAACCAAGTAAATAAACATAAGACATAACTCTCACTCTCCAACTGGAGAGTGAGAGTTAACTTACTTGACTTTTATTTTTCATTCAAGCTAGTGATAATCAAATCAATATTCTTAATGAGCTTATCTACAACTTGATTCAGCCCATTGATTTGTTCACTAGAAACATCTAATTCTTTTGTAGTGGCAATAAGGATTAGACGAGTTGTTGCATAACAAGCATCTTTAGCTACTTCTTTAGTGCAATCATTTTGTTCTAGAAACAGATTTAACTTATCCATCCTAGCTTCACGTTTTTTCCAATCAGGAATGTAAACAGAACTAGGAACTTCAGTTAGGTTTTGTTTTAGAGACGCTAGTTGATCCTTGTACAACTGGAGCTTTGTCAGTTCTGACTTCATCTCCACGTAGTTTCCCGCTGCTGTCACTGTCGGCTGCGATGAGCAACTGGCGAGCGTAAAGATCATCAAGAGGACTGTCAATAGTCGTGTGATCATATCCATATTTCTCATAGATGCCTTTGTAACCTCGTTCAAGAAGTCGATTATTAAGGATCAATTGTTGTTCTAAGTTAGACGCCCACTCACGCTGCTTAACGGCAGCTTGCGTAATACTATCTGTAGCCTTAGCAAACTTATCAACAGCAACCACCAATTTATCTACCGTTTCTTGATTTAGTTTATTAGGATCTTCCCTAAAGAACAAAAAGAAAGTTAGACAAAACACCATTACCCAAATACCTATTGTATTAAGTAGTTTAGTTTTATCTACCCCTCCAAGTAACGATAAGGGGGTTGGAAGTAAACTCATTTCACACCACCTCAAACGTGATGCCTGAGATCTTAAACAAATACCCTCTAGGAAGCACTCCAGGATCACCTTGGTTGAGTTCCATACTGTTGTACGGGTTTCCTGCCAAGTTACCTGAGGATTGAATAGGGTAATGTCTAGAGATTCTGACATCATGGTTTAACAAACGCTGCCCTATTCCATACGTCTTAATGTAAGGAACTGGGAACAGACCATTATCGAGCACAATAGGATGTTGGAAACGTTCCTCTGTGTGCAAGACATTAGGGTAATTAAAAGTCGTCAATGGAACAACTTCTATACCTAATGTAGGGTTATCGACTAGTAGAATAAAAGAGTTATGCATAAGCAAAGCTTCTTTCTTATACTGATCGAGTTTTGTAAAGTTTGTTAGTTTGGGGGTGCGAGTGTATTCGCGATAAACTTGATAATGTTTAACGGCATCAAATCCAGTCATGTCTACTTTGACAGTATCGACGCCTACTTGATAGATCATTTCACTATCCGTAATCAATTGACCATTAACAACCATCCAAATGGTTTTATTGTTAAGGTCGATATTCCCAAGTTTAACTTTCCAACTTTTAACATCATTACTAGTGTATTCAAAAAGATTATCTTTGGTAATTGGGATGGTCTTTAATTTACCAAGTTTCTCAAAACTTAATGCGGACACTCTCACATCACGTTTAAGTTTTACATAGTCAGTTCCTGCACCAAGCACATAAACACCGTCAGAACGCCCTACAGTGCGGTAGAAAACACCATTTACATTAAACAGTGCTTTATCAGCTTGTTCATTGTAATTAATTCCACTTGTATACTTATAGTGAGTCAAACGCACATCCGGCGCCGCTTCTGAAATAAGCTCGTTTTGTCTATCCTTTGCAAGATTAAGGTCTGCTGGATAGTGGTAATAACCATGGGTAAATAACCGCTCTAGCTTAACAAATTTACGGTCTTTTCCAGGAATCAACGGAGATTGTTTTAACACATCTCCAACCTTGGTATTTAACCATTCTTGAATAGTAAACAGTGGTGTTTTAGCAAAACTTAACCGATAGTCATCAAGTGTTAAACAGATCTTCGTATTATAAAGAGTATCTGTCGCTACAATGTATAAGACACTGTATAGTTTCTCTAGATCTCCAACAGGATAAGAAGAGATATTAACAACGTGAAATCCCGGTTGATAATCTTTAAAACGTCCCACTGCATATAAGTAATTATACATGCATTTTCACCTTTTGATACAGAGGTTCATCTATGACAAATAATACCTCGGCGCTACAAGGACAATTAGTTTATCCTTGGAACCCGTTCCAAGATTTAGCGAGTAATGATATTAAAGGTGAAGTTCACCACATTCCCGCTAGTCCTTCTGGTAGCATCATTATCCCACGTTGTTCACCGCTATTTTCTCGTAATGTAAAAGTCAAACAACTTGATAGTTCGAGAGAGTTGTCTCTTGAAGCTGGCGATTACTCTTTTGTATTCCCATTTGGCAATTTCATTGGGAAGTACAATCGACTGGTCTACGGTGGGATTGTGATCAATAACGTTACAACTCCTATTAACATTGAGTTAGACTATTCCACCATCGGTGGTGATTTCGTACTTGATGAAATTAAGTACTTGGAAGCAGTTGCCAACGCACAGATCGCACCTCGCCGTGAAGATTGGGATAAGATCATTAATCTCCCAACAGAATGGCCAGCTGATCCACACCCACATCCAGCTTCAGATACTTATAACTATCAAGACATGATTACGGTCATGCGTAGTTATATCGATGCGATGTCCGGTACTGAGAATCCATTAGCTGTACAACAACTATTGGAAGAACATCTAAAAGCCAATCTTCAGCAAGCTCATAAAGGTAATTTGGAGTCATTAGGTGTTACTAATCTTGAAGATTGGAGAATGGCGACTGTCGCAGATCTACAAGGTTCTAGTACTGAACTTCTGGTAAACGTCAATGTCCTTAAAGAAGCCATTCGTGGTTTCGCTCAAGGTACTTGGAAGTAACATAACCGGTATTTCTTTTAAGAAGGATGTATCGATATGATGCTTACTCCAGATGTTCCTCTATTTAAGTTAGATTTAGAAGGTAACTCGAAGTTTAACTTTATCCCAAAAGAGTATGGAAGACGAAGTAAAGAAAAGAACAATGAAATCTTTGTTCCACAATTTGCTCCGTTTTACATTAACAGTTTTAAGATGTACTTTAAAACCGGTGAACCAATGGTCCTTGATGAGGACTATGAGTTCTACGGTATTATGTCAAAGTTAACTGAATATACCGCTAAGCCTGTTGGGTTGTTTGTTAAACTACTTAAACCAGAGATTACCGAATGGTATAGTAGTTATCAAGTGGTAGGTAATTTTAACAAAGTTAACGATGATATCATCTTAATGCTAAAAGCTATTGCTGAAGATGACCGAACTGTTGACTGGGATAATATCGATGGGAAACCAGAGTGGTTTAATCCCAAGCTTCACCAACACGATTTAACTTACGACTTCTTTGGATTTACTGATCTGATTAATGCTTGGGAAATGCTCATTGAAAAAGATATCCTTGGTAAGGGTAACTTAACGATGATGTTAGAGGCGTTTGAAGAGAAGTTAGACGTCTACATCAACGGGTTTAAACAGCAAACAGTTAAACTCTTAGAAAGACATAAATCTAATAAATCTGACGCTCATGGTGTTAACAAAGATCAAATTGGTTTGGATAAAGTAGATAACTTTAAAACAGCTACTTTGTCTCAAACAGTAGAAGGTAAAGCAACTGATTTACACATCACAGTTTACAACGCTGCGAAAGTAGCCACTATGATGACTGGTCAGAATGCTAGGTTGTTTGATAACGGTAAACTTCCTATCTTTACTTTCTATTCCCATCGTGATGATCCAGTGATCACTAAGTCAACTGTTGTTGGTGAATACGTTCTGTATTGCAAAGCTGTTCCTATGTGTATTGTAGGTGGTAAACAGTACAGTATTCCAGAAGTTGTTATTGATATTACTGACACCATCCCAAATCCAGTTAACAAAACTCTGTATGTTTATCTGAACTATAAGTCAGGTTCTGTTAACTACGTTATTACCGAACTGGAAACTCCTGAGTCAACCAGTAATGGGATGGTTGCAAGGTTAACTTGTAATGCTTCAGGGATTGATTTCCTTGAATGCTACGATAGATTTACTATTGATGGGTTGGGGATTACTGATGTTAGAACTGGTAGTGCTATCCTAGCTACTAATGGTTCCGTTTATACTCAAACATCAGCAAGTAATATCTTTAATAAAGCAACAGACTTGTTACCAGAGTAACCTTTAAACACTTAGAGAGTGCGATCTTTTGATCGCACTCTCTAATCACATCTGAGGTTCCCATGAAAGATTTACATATAGTCGACATAGACTATACGGGATCCAATTCGGCTTATCGTAAAGAAGATCTTGTCGATACTTCTACCCTTTCCGGATTTTGGATTGTACCAGAGGAAGCGCCTTTTTACACTGATTCTCTTCGCATCTTAAATGGTGGATCTTTTTTAACCAAAGGTGTTGATTATGAACCAGTTGAACCAGTTACAGACCTGACTTTCAAAACTGGTAAAAGTGTTTCCCTTTATATTGAATTAAAACCACATCTTGTAAATAACAAACACGACTTAGTTGTTATTTACCAAAAGGTTGGTAGTCCTGTCATTAGTCGTAAAACACTGCTTAAACTCTTCGAAGATATGGGAGTTTCAGGTGGTGTGGTAGATTTTAACAAAAATGTAGTAAATGTTCCAGCTACTGTACCGAGTGCACATCACTTAATGGATATGACAAGTCCAGATGAGATGATTGGATTTGGTGGGTTGGTAGAACTATTTAAACATTTCACTGCTGATGAAAAAAGTAAATATGCAGCAGTAGATGGGTTACTTGAGAAAACCCAACAAGATATCTTTGCTCAGTTAAATTTACAACACAAAACCAAGAAAGATCAATTATATTCCCATATTCAAAATTACCTTAATCCCCACGGTCTTAAACCGTCTGATATTGAATTAGGTAATTTGAGTAACTTTGATACAGCACATCCACAACAAGATCTTGATGGTGAACGTAGTGATCTTTACTCTACCCCTTATGGACTTCGTAGAGTAATTGAAGAAACCGAACCAGAAACAGATCCTTGGATTTTGCAAAACGAATTACCACTTAGTTTCTATGGAACTGGTATTTACTTACCACCTCCTATTAACTCAGGAGTGGTGAAGAACACAGTCGAGTACCAAAACGGCGTCTTTGTAAAGGAAGCTAATGGCTGGATTATCGGGTTAGTAAAACGTGTCTATGGTGGTACACGCGGTCTTTACTATATTTATAACGACAAACTAATTAACCGTTATAATAAAGACAAGTTTAAACATAGTAATGAACGTTACACCAACAGTGCATTTACAGCAGCTGGTTTAACTCCTGACTCTGTACTATCTGGATCTGGTGACGATTTCATTATTACTTTAGACAGTGTTGCTAAACGGGGTTTTATCTCTTATAGCAATTCTAGTTTAGATACTAGAAAACACCAGTATAAAGAAATCGATTTCACTTTAATCAAAAATGCTGTAGGAACTGAGGACTTTATAGCTAATTCACATTTCGCTAAAATTGGTGACTACATTTATTTGTTTGTCAATACCAATCAAACTAGTGAAGAAGAAGCTTTAGGTAATTACGTTCCTGCTGGTTTAGGTGGAGAAGATCGTAGTCGTAACTGGACAACTAAAGTCTACCGGTTCTTAGTAAGTGAGATTAAATCAGCTAGTAGTTCCATTACTCCAGTTCTTGTTACCCTTAACTACGATAACGTTGATCGAGTAAGACGTAAAAACCAAAATCGTTTTAACCTATGCAACATGGTTAAGGGTGATGGAAGTAAACTACTTTCCTCGTTAGTAACTTATAACGAACCTGTTGTCAACTTCTCAGTTGGTAAACGGCGTTCTTATTTCATTCTTGAAAATCCTAATAACAAAACTCAAGCTAGAGTTAGAATTTTAGCTCCACATTTTTGTAACACCGGACAAGGTGGTAAGTGGTTTGTGGTTGTTGTAGATTATCTTTTTGATACAGTTACGAATACATTGACTTTAGATCCGAACTGGGTAAAACCGGTTCTGAATGTGACTAATAACACGTTCACTAATCTAAATGAACAACAGTATCTAAAAGAAGTCGCTTTAGGGTCTCTAGAAAGCTTTTGTTTGAATGGAAGTGAGATGGCTAATAGTTGGGTAGTCGGCTTTGGTCCGATTACTGTAACGTCGTCTCAGGGCCTTAGAGACAGGATGAAGAAAATCGTTGATAACGCTATCAACGCGTGTTGGCCAAACTCCATCTTTGAACCTAAGTTAGATCTGGATGTTATCCCACCTTTATCAGTTGTCTATTTGCAAAGTAATCCCTGGGATAACCATTTCCGAGATTACGAGTCACTTGGATTACCTGCTAACCAATTAAATGAAATTGATGATCTAAATAGTTTTAGTGAAATCATGTTGGTTAATAAGAATGATGAAGGTATTGACATTCCAAGTTATCCTTGGGTACTGCGAGTAAGTGCTGACGTTGAAGTTGTCTTTAACGGGATTGCCGTAAAGGCTAAACAGGTTATGTTTAACCTAAGTGCAATCGCAACTGTTTACAAGAACACTACTTTCTATCTGTACTGTTGTCTTAACGGTTCTACCGCTACTTACGAAATTACCAAACAGCTTAGATATACTTCAGGAGTTCAGTTACTGGTAGCAAAAGTTACTACTAACGAAGTGGGTATCAACACAATTGAACGTTACTGTCCTATTGCTATCTCTGGGTTCCCAATTACTCGAGTTAGAGAAACTGGTATTCCAGCAAGTGAAGGTCTACTTAGTACAACTGGTGAGTACAAGTTCCTTAAAGCGTCAGAACTTATTAGCTGATATATTAATAAGGGGATTGAGTTCCCCTTTCTCTTTTAAAGGAGTTGGTCTTTATGTATGTTAATAAGGACAGACCTCTACCGATATTGGAAGATAAGAAAGATCCACTAGGTGGGTTACTTAACTCTTTCATTAAAGTAGAACGAGAACGAGATAAATTACAAGGTGATCAAGCTGGACAGTTAAAGCAGATTGCTGAATTCAAAGCTAGAATGCAAACTAAAGTAAACACCTTTAGTAGTGATCTTAATAACCTAATTCTAGGTCACTCAGAAGCTAAAGGCGCTTTACATGGTGAAACTAAAGTAACAGTAGGTTTGGGTAATAAAGATAACTTTGCAATGGGTTCTATTGATGATCACATTGCGGGTACTCGTAAAGACTTGTTCTGTAATCCAGAGGGTTTAAGTTATCTTGTTAAAGATCGTGTAACCATTGATCCTAATAGTTATCTCCCAGCTAAAGCTATCCCAATCGCTTCTGGCGGAATCTTTGGTGAAGTTAGCCAGATTACTTACCACATCAATAGAAACGATCCAGAACAAAGCTCAGCAAACCCTATTAACTTTATTGGTGAGTCTAACTGGGAGTTTTGTACTCCAGCTGGAATGTTCATTTATCCAATGATGAACAACTCTCCAATTATAGGCATCTTCTCTGACCCAAATCCAGATACTGTTAAAACAGTTCAAACTCCTTGGGGTGGAACTAAAGTAAGGTATTACGAAAAGGGGATTGTCCCAAGACGCACCAGACCTGTCACAATGACTTCTGATAAGTTAGCTGGACAAGGTGGTGGAGAAATGCTTAGAAGCGCTGAGGCGTTGTTTGAGCGCTCTACAATTCACTATCTGGAAGGTGGGGTTCAAAAGGTAAGATCTCTTAATAGAAATCATCTTCCTTTTGATGTGTTTGATACAGAAGAGACTGACAACAAAGCCTTTGGTGGTGTATTTGCTTCTAGAGAGAATATGCTTTATCATATTCTTGTTAACATGGATCTTGGTGAACTTCTTCCTGTTGAACAAAGACCTATGCTTGATTACATCGCTAACCAAGTCTGGCCTCGCAGTTCTCAATATCCACTAGACAGTAAAGCACGTTCAAGGTTTGACTTTATTGTTAATAGAGATCTTCCTCCTATTCCTGATGATCCTTTAAATAGTCCGATTCGTAGGTTCTTTGACAGAGCTTTGAATTTAACTTACCCGAAAGATCCAGTGAAACGTCACCGTAACAAATTCATGGAATACATTGACCGTGGATTAAATGCAATGTGGCCGGTTAGTAGGAACTCTATTTACTCTAAGGAAGAGTTGGAACTTGTTGATATGGTAATTAACAAGTTTTGGCCAGGTCCTCGTTCTGAAAGTACAATTGATGGTGAAATCGTTATTAAGTTGGATTTCATTATCAGATCCATGCTTGAGAAGGATTATCCGTACCCGAGTTTATCTTTACCTGATGAATTAGTTTACAAGACCAATAAGAAGTATGGTAATCAGTTCTTGGTTCCCACCCATGGCAAGATCAACTCTGTGTTAAGGGATACTGGTGTTATTGGTTTAGATATTAAACTAAAAGACATTATCGAACACGACGTCCAAGGTTACGGTAAGTTGGTTCGCCATATTGACAAGTCTCGTTGTCAATTAGTCTCTTTTGCTTGGCGTAATCGTCTTGAAGGTAAAGCTACAGTTAGGTTAAGTATCGGTTGGTACACTGTCAATCGCAGCAACTATGTTCACGCTTATTTGGATCTTAATTTAGATTTCAATGATAACGCTGGGACATTCACTTCGATCGTAAATGTGGAAACTGGTGATATTTGGAATCGTGTTAAACAGGAACTTAATGACAATCTTGAAGTAGTAACTGATGGACTGTTTAAGATGTATCCTGGTGACATTAAAGAGCTTCCAACTCACCCAGCCGCTTTAGGTGGAGTCTTTGAAACCCAAGGTGGACATATGAAGTCTTACAACTTCTATAACCGCCAGTACATTGGGTATTACAGACACGAAATTGGTTCTACTCTTTCCTTTATCAATCTGGAAGATAAACCTATCCCTACTCCTACTGAATACAGTTACAACATCCAGTCTGTAATCAATGGTGATATGTTCTATGGCGATCACTTACGTCACATTCCGGTTAAAGTTGACACAGTTAACAAAACTGTTCAATATCTGGTTCAATCCAGAGATTGGAAGAACAATTACCGTTGGGGATTTGTAACAGTTGAAAGTGAAACTCCTGTAGTACAACCTAACGGCTATGTCGGTCCAAAACGTCTAGCTAGCAAATGGGTAGAAGATCGTAAAGCTTACGTTCCAAGTATGTTAATCGAGAACGATGAAACAAGTGCTACGATGAATATCTCCCCAGTGGTCTTTAATAACTGGAATAACTTCACAGGTTACACCAACTACACTTTAGATGAAAACTCCGATAGACATCCAATCACTGGTGTTAACGAAGTTGAACTTAGTGTGGAAATTACTAACTGGATTAAAACCCACGTTATTGATTGGAAGAAAGGATATACCCAGTATTTCCTACTTCAAGGTAACTTGTACTGGATAACTCAGACACTAGACAGTAAAGAGATGCAATCCGATAACACCGATTGTTTCTATGGGGTAATTAAGAACTGTAGCATTCAAACTACTCCTGAGAATATCAGGACAGTGGTAGCTAATGGTTCTATTGCTTCTTCTATTACTGTTAACAAGACCAATGTTAATACTAAAGCAAGCTTGGATATTGACACAGGTTCTGTGTTTGGGTTTGACCAGTTAGCAGGTATGGATGTTTACGCACTTAAGGTATTGGATGACGCAAGGGAAACTAAGTATGAAGTTATGCTTAACGTCGCGCCTTTCAATAACTTCTATGTGGAAATGAGAATCAAGATTAACAAGCAAACTGGGGAAGTTATTTTCGAACCTAAGTATGATGCTGTTGATCCTGTATTCCCATACTCACCTGTACAAGGTTACCAGATTGATTACGACTCTCTGAACAAGTATGGGGAGAAAATCCCTCATCGTGTTCACGTGAACTATCAATCCCCAGTGATGTTTAAGAAAGGGATGTGGAGTTTTAGGAAGACACCTAATAACTATGGGTTCTTTACCAAGTCAGATGGATTTGTAGTTATTAACGGTAGAGTGATGGATAAGGTTCAAGGTATTCCACTTTATCCAATGGGTTCGGCAATTACTATTGGTGGTGAAACGTTAACATTGAAGTATCCAATACACAATGCTAGTTTCCTAGACTTTCCTGATAGTGACGAACTGTTTGTAACTAGAGATAGTAATAAGCAGTTTGTTGTTTATGGAAGGTATAACAATAAAGGGTTTAATGTCGAACCGCTTGCATTTAGCGTTCCTGTAGGGTTTATTAATAACGGTAAGTTTACTTACCATGATCCTAACAGTATGCGCAATTCACTCTTCCCCGTGTTCGAAGATAAACGTTTGAACATTGGTAACGCTGGACAATCAATCCCGGTATTCTACGGAAAACCTGGGGAGGGTGGTCCTAAGAACTTGTTCTTCAAGAACTAATAACATAAACTCTCTACTCCCTTATTGGGAGTAGAGAGTTACTTTTATGCTTGTTTAATGCGCGATACTAGTATCGTTACCGTCACCTTGTTCTCTGTGAACGTGTTTGAGCATACTAATGTCACCAGCGGAAACATCACCAGCAGAACTAATACCAGCTGTGTTGGTAAGCGTTCCTGTTTGCTCCATGTCCCCTTTATGTACTATTTTACCGTTAAAGGTAATAATGGGAGACGTTATGGTACTACTTGTCCCCGCAGACATATTAAACGTTTCACAATCCACTGTGATCGATTTGGATTTCAACCCAATATGGTTAGTTGCGTTCAATAACATCTCGTCCTGACAGCTAGCAATAATTTTTTTCTTGTCAATCGCGATAACTGACTTTTCTTGGTTGGACATGCACCAGAAATGTTTCATGGAGTTCAATAAAAATGTATTATCCTCGCTGTCAATTAAGGAGAAACCCCCATTTTTAGTGTCTAATGTGATGGCGTAACTACACGGCTCCGAGTTTCCCTGACCAGTGAGTAACTGAATTTTACCAGTATGAGAAGATATTAAGAAGATATAGTAATTATCAGGCGTAAAGGGAGAATCCTCTTTTACATTTGGAGACGCAGAGAAAGCGTATATTATTGTTTCTAACCTGAGAGTACCGTCATAACCGAAGTATGTCCACCGAAATGTCGACTGACCTTTAAACTTATAGACTACAACTTTACTTCCTTTACGTACATCCGGAGCGGTAACTCGGTTGGTATTAAAAGGTAACCACTTCATCATCACCGCATTTGAACTTAAAGCAGAACTGGAGTGTGTATCTCCTGTCGGGGACTTTATTGTTACATCTTTCTTTTCTGCGGTAGCTACCACTTCACCATCAGCTTCTGGATATAGAGATGGAAGATATACCAATACTTCATCAGTGTCAGTAGCTTTATCCTCAGCCACTATCGCTACGCCATAACACTCTAATACATTCATAACAAAATCCTTTAAGAGGAATCTATGATAACTGGTTTGATTTTGAAAAATTATACCCCTCTTTATAAAAAGGGTGTTAAATACATTGAGCTTGATACCAAAGAAATCTTTAACATTATTCTTGGTAGAAACGGCTTTGGTAAAACCTCATTGCTACAGGAACTTTCTCCACTTCCACCTGACAACGGAAGTTATGAACAAGGTGGGTATAAGGAAGTAAGACTGGTTAATGAGAATGGAACTTATATCCTCAAATCATCAACTGGTAAGTCAAGTCACCATGAGTTTATTCACAATGGTAAGAACCTTAACGAAGGTAACACACTATTGGTGCAAAAGGAGTTGGTTAAAATCCACTTCAAACTCAATAACAATATCAAGAACATCTTAAGTGGTTTGGACGTGAGGGATCTCTTTACTACTTTGAGTACAGCACGTCGTAAAGACTTCCTGATGACAATCAATCCCAATGACACCACTTATGCATTAAAAGTATTTGATAAACTCAAATCTAACCTTAGTACTATTAAAGGTGGATTAAAGACCCAGCGTCAAAGACTGGTGTCTGAAGAGTCTAGAGCTAAACAACTTGCTTCTCTATCACCAGAAGAGTTGCAAAAAGAAATCTCTTTAATGGATAATCAGATTAAAAATGCATTACTAATCCACGGAATGTTTAGTAATGTAGAGTTTGAACAGTATGGAGATTTGAAAAATCAGATTGGTAATATTGTTTCCAAGTTGATGAGTACAGATAGTAGAATCAAGTTTCCAAAATCGACTTATCAGGAACAGTTGGATTTTAGATACAAAGATCTTGATCGTTGTGAACAGATGAATTTGAAACTCACAACTATTTTAGCAGAAGTTACAACTCAGCTACAAGGATTGGATTCTTCTACCCAAAGCTTGGATGGTTATAAATCTAGACTAGAAATGATTGAAACTAGTTTAGAGTTGTTTGAACAAGAAATTGAAAATGTTAGAAGTTATTTTAATAGTCATGAACTGTTCAATAATAATCAACTATTTAGCAACGAAGTTGTTTACCGTTATGCTAATGAGTTGATTGATCAACTACAACAGGTAAGTCGTGCTAGAGATCTGGATATCACAGGACAGGTGTTTGTTAAAGCTCAACAGGATTTGGTTCACGTTAAAAACGAAAAAGATAATGTCGATAGAGAAATCTCTTCTATCAATCACTCCATCGAACATTTTAACAAAGCTGAAACTGTAGATTGTCCTGACTGTAATAGTAAGTTTAAACTCGGGTTCGAGAAGTTTAACGTTAAAGAGTTAGAAATTAAACGTAACGACTTAATCAACGTTAAGCAAACTCTTACAGAGCGCATCCAGAAGCTCTCAGATTTCATTTCTGCTAATGAAGACTGGTATTCGTCTATGCAGGGGTTCCATCGCTTCCTACGTCGCTTGGAGAGCTCTGAAGTAATTTATCAAATAGTTGATCATTACCAAGTTGGTAAGAAAGATCTAACAACTTTGATTGAACTACTCAGGAGAACTATTCGTTTTAATGAATTAGTAAAACAAATCGATTTACTTAAAACAGAACAAGTTCAGGTGAAAGCCCAAGTTAACTTTTTGGAAAGTTCTGATATCAATGCTTTATTCCAAAGAGCTGAAGATGTAGAGCGGGAGCTTGCCATCACCCAGCGTTCAATTGGAAGATTGAAAACTGATATTAAAGAACTACTGGAACTTATTGATATCATTAATGGGGACGAACAATTAAGAGACCAGCTTCATATCTTGGTAGAGGAACTAAAAGAGAGAGTTGAGAATAACGGGAAATATAAAGTGAAGGAGAAAGTTGAACAACTTATCTCAGATCTTACTCCCCGTAAAGACCAACTCATCAGTAACCTGATAAGAGCAGAATCGTTGAACTCAGTAATACAGTCAATTAGGGATAACATTCAAGATTTAGAGAAACGAGAAAAACACACTCTTCTTCTTATGGATGGGCTTTCACCAGTAAAAGGTTTGATTGGTTATTTGATGAACGATTTCTTGGTAGCAGTAATTGCTAACATGAACGCTATTATTCAACCAATTTGGAGTAACAGACTTCAAATACTTAATTGTTCTACTAGTAAGTCGGAAGATGATGTTGATCTGAGTTATACATTCCCAGTTATTACTGGGGATAATAACACCCCAGTTAAAGACATAGGTGATTGCTCAGGGGGCGAGCGTGAGATGATCAATCTCGCGTTTAGATGGGTTATACTCCAATATCTTGGTAAGAACTGTGGAATGCCTCTTATCATGGATGAAATCGGTGTGGCTCTTGATGAACTTCATCGTGGAAGATTTTGTTCATGGGTGGCAGAACAATATCGTCTTGATAAAATTGGGCAGTTGTTCCTTGTAAGTCATTACGTTAATCAATTCGGCATGTTTACAAATGCCAACGTTATAGCTTTAAACATCGAGGGTTTAAACATCCCAGTTAAAGTAAACACTAAAGCCATTATTAAATAAAAACTAACATTTTAATATGTTATGTAACTGTCTCCGGTAAATACCACACTGGTATTTACCGGTAGATTAATTGTCATTTTAACCTTTCTATATATTTTCAGGTAGATATTATTAACATGTTACACACTAGGAGTGTTACTCTAAGTCACTGAAACAAACTGTTTAAACAACTTAAGGAATGATCGAAATGAAGACTTTAACCCTAATGCTTGTTCTGTTCTTGACGAGCATGACAGTGAACGCCTCACAGTCGACCACCACCCGTAAGTATAGCGAACACAGTAAAACCGTTATGCTAGAGCGTTTTGACCAGATCAAAGGAGATCTGTACCACGCCTCCGTTACTGCCGGGATCTCAATGGCAGAACTTACAGCTCTTGGAAGTCTAGAATCAAAACTAAGAGTTAAAGCTAAGAATCCACACAGCACTGCTGCTGGTGTTCTACAGTACACTAACGGCACTTGGAAGAGTAAGAAGAAACTTTACTCCAAAGAGCTAGGTATTAAACCTAATGCGCATCAGTACGACGTAAAGGCTAATCTACTGATTGGCGCTAAAGATATGCAAGAAACCAAAAAGATGTTGATTGATAAAACTCATCTGACCAATGAGACAATCCGTCTTGGTGATATTTACATCCTCCATTTCGTAGGCGAAACAGGAGGACTGGCATTAATTAACGCTTATTCACATAAACCGATTAATCAGATCATCAAGCTCCATAAGGGCAACAGCCGTTACTATTACAAACCCAACGGTCAGATCCGCACAGCAAGGGAGTTTCGTCTGTTCATGGATACTATTGCTCAAGCTGAACTCAAAGTCTATGAACAACGTATCGTGAAGTACCAAATGAAACAGTTCTTCCGAGATATCAAACAGATTGTAACTGATTTCAATCCGATAGTTGAAATTGCTAAACTGAGTAGATATCAGGAACGACCGCTTGGTTAAAACAATACGACGACCTTGATGTTCTGAACAAGATATAATAATTTTCATTTTCATAAGGTATTATTGCTATGTTGCAGCAACTTCATTGCGTCGTCAATAACGATTACACACTTTCTCCCGTTTCATCTCCTGTTGGTAACTGTGTGGTCGTTACTTTATCTGTAAGCTCTGATCCTGTCGGTGGCACTACCGGTGTATTGAGCTGGAATAATCAACCACAAGCTTTCATTGTTTATGATCTAACAGGTACACGTATTAATGGTTATACACCTGTAAGTACAGATCCAGTCACCATTAGATCAATTGACAATATAATTCAATCTTTGTGATGTTAAGTGTAATGGTTAAACTCTAGAGCTGACCACTTGGTCAGCTCTAGAGTTATGTTTATCCAAAGTCTAGAAAAGGAATAATAATGAATTATAATCAAGTGCGTTCTTATTCTAAATCGTTTTTAACTACAAAGATCGGTAACACCTCTGTACAGGTTACTAGATTAATTACTGGTGTTTTCTCTTTTGATATTTGGTTTAATCCAACCCAGTCTGAAAGTTGTTATAATGTAGGATTTGAGTTTGAAAGTAAACCTGGCAGAGAGAAAGTTTATAATCTCTTTATGGAAACTGTTACTAATGAGTACGATATGTTTCCAGATGAAATTAAAATAGTTGTAGATGATTTATTAAAACAGTTACGTAAAGGTCGAACCAAGGGAAATCTATTAACTTTATTCCATAGTTGCATAAAAGAAGTGCTATATGACTATGAGAAGCTAGGAAACGTTAATAGTGTTAAAT
>OEQX01000140.1_pt1 | contig 22731 bp, 16 predicted proteins | sample 1539851 | NCBI WGS metagenome assembly OEQX01 (sample SAMEA3891238, study PRJEB23780) | metagenome | biome: terrestrial biome; feature: animal house; material: water of meat washing | place: Italy | collected 2015-05-12
GTGGGAGACGGGGTATCAGGTCTGGGGTAACACGATACAGGAGAAGGACCACGGCAGGGTGGAGCAGAACCTGCGCTACCAGGGACAGTACCTCGACAGGGAAACAGGGCTGCATTACAATCTGCACAGGTACTATGATCCGGATGTCGGGCGGTTCATTGTAACGGATCCGATAGGGCTGGCGGGTGGGCTGAACTTATATGCTTATGCGCCTAATCCGCTGAAATATATTGATCCACTCGGATTAAAAAAAGAGCTCTGTAATGGAACTACTCGTGTGCGGCATTATACTAATCGTAAAGGTTCAAATGCGATTGCTGAAAGTGGGATAATTAAGGCGCATGATAACGGTCGTGTATATTTGGAACCTGCGAATAAAAAACCACTCAGTCAAGTAGACATAGAGGCGAAATATCAAATAGGTCGTGGGAAAGGTAGAGATTATGTGGAAACAGATGTACCTAACGAGCAATTAGAGTGGGTAACAAACCCTCGATACCATATAGATGAATTGACTGTGAAAGGTGATATTGTTCTTTCTGATAATGCAAAAATAACTCGGCGTAAATAATATGAATAAAAACAATGATGTAATTAATATACCCGGGAAGGATGCCCTTTATATTCTAAGTGAGGTAGAGTACATATTGATATCACTTAAGAATATTGCAAGGTATTATTTCAATGGTATAGAGCAGAACGTTATTGATGATAAATTGTTGAATTCTTACTTTAAAGAAACCACTAAATTTATTGATGATAAAAATATTACACATCGGTTGGCTGAAATAAGAAGGGTTATTACTGAAAATTTTAATACCGATCTTGGAGATGATGATATGGATGATATTGAGAGAGAAATAGAAAAGATAAAATGTTGGGAGAAGCCGGGTGATTAATATAAAATGGGAAGGCATGTAGCCTTCCCGTTGAGCCTGTCCATCATTCTGTGTAAATGCCTTTCTCAGAAGTGACCGTCAAGGCGGTCACCGAACTCGATAATAAAGCGACTCATGGCTATCCGCTAGTCCTGAAGTGGCATCGTCCATTTCTGTGAGGCTGACTGGATAGCCAGCCACACCACTTTTTTCACCGATTCATCTGTCGGGAACACTTTCCTTTTCTTTATCGCATGTCTGATGACGCTATTCAGCGATTCGATTGCGTTAGTGGTGTAGATAACCTTTCGGATCGCCTCCGGGTACACGAAGAAGGTGGCAACATTCGGTCAGTTTGCCCGCCAGCTGCGACTTATCTGCGGGTACCGTGCATCCCATTCCTTCCCGAACGCATCCAGCGCCTGCAACACGCCTTCTTCCGTGGCCGCGCGGTAAACCTGTTTCAGGTCACGGGTTACCGCTTTATAGTCTTTCCACGTCACGAACCGCAGGCTGTTGCGTACCATGTGTACTATGCACAACTGGGTCTGCGTTTTAGGGAAAGATCACGTAACGCTACTTTTTTGTACTAAATAATTCGCATTTTATGTTTAAAAATTGAGATATTCCTCATTACCTAAAGCTGTTTTTTATTGCTTATACATGATCAAATACTCCTTACATAATTAAGGAGAACAAAATGGAACTTAAAAAATTGATGGAACATATTTCTATTATCCCCGATTACAGACAAGCCTGGAAAGTGGAACATAAATTGTCGGATATTCTACTGTTGACTATTTGTGCCGTTATTTCTGGTGCAGAAGGCTGGGAAGATATAGAGGATTTTGGGGAAACACATCTCGATTTTTTGAAGCAATATGGTGATTTTGAAAATGGTATTCCTGTTCACGATACCATTGCCAGAGTTGTATCCTGTATCAGTCCTGCAAAATTTCACGAGTGCTTTATTAACTGGATGCGTGACTGCCATTCTTCAGATGATAAAGACGTCATTGCAATTGATGGAAAAACGCTCCGGTACTCTTATGACAAGAGTCGTCGCAAGGGAGCGATTCACGTTATTAGTGTGTTCTCAATAATGCACAGTCAGATTCCTTGGAAGATCAAGACGAATGAAAAAACCAATGAGATTACAGCTGTTTCTGAATTTCTTAACATAATGGGTATTAAAGGAAAAATAATTGCACCGATCCAATGTGATACCAGAAAGACATCGCTAAGAAGATAGCTATAGACAATTATTACCCTCCGTCAGCCCTTGTTAAGCGAGGAGAGACGTAATCTGTCCAGTCCCCTAATGCTTATAAAGCCCATCGATTTCGCCCACTTTCTTTCGCCCGGTATAACGCAGCGTCGGCATCTGAAATAATTTGTTCAGCCGTTTTTGCGGGAGCAGAACAGGTAATCCCCTGACTAACCGTAACGAATGCATTAACAGCAGATGCCTGATGTGGGATAGCTGCCAGTTTAAGTTCTTGCTTCACTCTGGCTGCTACCGTCTCTGCTTCCGGCAATGTTGCATTAAAAAGTATGATGGCAAACTCTTCGCCACCATAACGGACAACAACATCCTCCGACTGGCGAGTTGAACGCTGTAGAGCGTCGGCAACTTGTATTAGACAACGATCCCCAGCAGGATGCCCGTAAGTGTCGTTGTAACGTTTAAAAAAATCGACATCCAGCATAATAAGAGCAAATGACCCGCCGTTATCTATCGCGTCGTGTAAGATACTGTTCATTGCACGTCGGTTTGCTATCCCAGTTAAAGGATCACGATGTGCTAATGCATCAAGGCGATTAATTAACTGGTTGTTATAACTGTTTTGTACCCATGCTTCTTCAAACCAACGTAACAAAATGAGTCGCCCACCATATAGCGCCAGTGAAAAAATACACCATACAACAGCAAAATGAATATTGATCTGTTGATTAAGCATAAGACTCGCTATTGGAGTGGTGAACCATAAGGGAATGACAAATGCGAGCAATGATGGGGTATGGAAATAAAGTGCGACAACGCCACTAAGCATTAATAATACACATAGTGGATAAGCAAACTGCAGCGTCCAGTACGCAATAAAGTGATAACTACACCATGACCATAGCAGGCTCAGGGCAACTAATAGCACCTGGATAGGTAATGTTTTTTGCCGAGGGATGAGTAGTAAACCACTGCAAATTAGCAGAATACCCGTTGCAGATATATCAATAGAATGTATAAGGCTTTTTTCATTTAACCAGGGTGGAGTAAGGTCATTAAACAGAACACGGCGCAGCAAAATTATCAATGCAAAACTGACATTGATAAAAGCAAACCATGGCAAACTAATCGTCATGCCGCGAATAACCATATCGCGGCGGGTTTTCCATGAGTGATGCGTTTTTCTTCGTTCAGCCATTTTTTAACCAAAAAAGGGCAGGATACCTGCCCGGTATGCAGTAAATTTATGGTGTCACTATATTGAACCAAAATTCAAAATTATCCATATAACCTAACAGCTCGTTGAGTTTTTCCGCATTGCCAGTAATTTTGACATCTCCTTTGGCCGTGGCTTCTTTCAGCGTCTCTTCTTTCAGTACAATTTTGTTCAATACATCACGAGACAGAGTGATAGTGGCATCAGCATCCGAAGCCTCTACACCAGCTGTATGATTGAGAACACCATTTTCAAGCTCCACTTTATAGGTGCCGCCATCTTCACCAAAATCGAAATTCAACACGGTTTTGGCATCTGCCGCTTTCTCACCATTAATATGGACGGCAAGATAATCAAAGAACATCTCCGGCGTCATCGCACGCACGGTGTCTGGGCTGGCAGTATTTGGTGTTGGTAATTTTTGTACACCATTACGCAATTCCTGTGCGCCAGTGAGATAGAAATTACGCCACGGCCCAGATTCAGCCTGATAGCCTAACTGCTCAAGCGCATCAGCTTCCAGATCTCTCGCTGCCTGGTTGTTTGGATCGGCAAACACCACCTTACTAACAACTTGGGCAACCCAGCGGAAATTACCCTGGTCATAATCCTGTTTGGCTTTCTGTAAAATGGCATCAGCACCGCCCATATACTCGACGAATTTTTTTGCGCCTTCTTCTGGCGGCAGTTCATCAAGCGTCGCGGGGTTACCATCAAACCAGCCGAGATAAAGCACGTAAGTTGCTTTCACGTCATGACTTACCGAACCGTAATAGCCGCGATTCGCCCAGGTGTTAGCCAGTGAAGAGGGAAGTTTAAAGTTTGCGGCAATTTCATCACGGGTCATCCCTTGATTTGCCATGCGCAGAGTTTGATCATTGATGTAACGATACAAATCACGCTGGCTTTTAAGCAGTTTGACCACGTTATCGTTGCCCCAGGTTGGCCAGTGATGTTGAGCGAGAATAATCTCGGCTTTATCACCCCACAAATTGAGAGCTTCATTAATATATTTTGACCACGGCAGCGGTTGGCGAATTTTAGCCCCACGCAGCGAATAGGTGTTATGAAGGGTGTGCGTGACATCTTCAGCGGTTTCGATCAGTTTCTTTTCTTCAATAAACCACAGCATTTCAGAAGGCGCTTCAGAACCTGGCGCCATCAGGAAATCATAAGTCAACCCGTCAATAGTTTCTATTTGTCCGGTTTTGGTGATGTAGTTAGTAGGAGCAATCAACGTGACTGTTCCTGCTGAAGTAGTCGTTCCCAGTCCAGCCCCCACCTGGCCTTTAACATCAGGTTTCAATAAGTTGCCATACATATAACTGGCTCGTCGGCTCATAACATTGCCAGCCATGATGTTTTCGGAAACGGCTTCCTCCAAAAATCCGGCTGGCGCATAGATTTTAACTTTGCCTGATTTAACGTCAGCTTCATCAATTACGCCACGAACACCACCGTAGTGATCGACATGACTGTGTGTATAGATAACCGCCACTACCGGTTTTTTGCCGCGATTTTTGTAATAGAGATCCATACCCACTTTGGCTGTTTCTGCTGAAACAAGGGGATCAACGACGGTAATACCCTCTTTGCCTTCAATGATGGTCATATTTGATAGATCGAGATTGCGAATCTGATAGACACCTTCAGTTACTTCGAATAACCCGCTGATATTTATCAGTTGCGCCTGACGCCATAAACTCGGATTCACCGTATCAGGGGCTTTATCGCCTTCTTTGATAAAAGCGTAATGTTGTGGATCCCAGATAACATTCCCTTGTTCGCCCTTAATCACGTCTTGAGGGATAGGGGCAATAAAACCTTTATGGGCATCAGTAAAGTCAGTGTTATCGGCAAACGGCAACTGGTTGTAGAGTAAATTGTTTGCTTGTTGTGTGGCTGCGGTGGCGTCTTTAGGAGCTTCCGCCGCGAGGAGAGGTAAAGAACTGGTGGTGAATAATCCCGTTATTAGCAGACTTTTAACGATATGATTAAGCTGCATCTTAAGCGTCTCCAGAATGGATTTTTATTGGGGGTAATTACGGATGAAAATTTTTAGTGAGGGCAAGAATAACTATAATGGGCGTTAACAAATTGGCAAGCCGGGAACTTGATGTTTTCTTAATGGCATGTTGGCGAAGAATATATTCTGCAAGTTAACGTTTTCATTGGCGCTTTATTTAAAAGTGTGTAGTACAAATATGTACAATTTCAAGTAGGCATTATTGCCGTAAAAACGCATTACCGGACACACGACATTCACAACGTGTGTTAATTTTACTGACATCTTTCAAAAGGAGCACAATCATGCCGCACATAGACATTAAATGTTTTCCGCGTGAACTGGACGAACAACAAAAAGCAGCACTTGCTGCAGATATTACCGACGTTATTATTCGCCATCTGAACAGTAAAGATAGCTCGATAAGCATTTCTCTACAGCAGATTCAACCAGAATCTTGGCAAGCTATCTGGGATGCCGAAATCGAGCCCCAAATGGAGGCTTTGATAAAGAAACCCGGTTACAGCATGTAATGCTTAACCTGCCGTAACACGCTTGCCGCTGGTAACAAACGTGCCAGCGCCTAAATGATGCAACGTATTGAGCTTATCATCATCAAACTGCCAGCGGCCTTCGACAAATACCCGTGCGTCTGCCGCTGCTGATACCACTTCGCCAAACAGCGTGTCGTATTTCTCTTGCGCGGAAGTCGCTGGTAGCAATCGGCACTCCATCCACGCCAGACATTTCTCTTCAACAAGTGGCAAACCAAGCACCGGACCTTTCACCACCGGAATGCCATAGCAATAAAATTTATCCTCTTCACGCCCAGATACACTTCCCACTGCCCACGTCCAGTTAGTCGCTGCAACGCCTGGGATAACGATGCCAAATTTACCGTTACGCTCAATCAACTCCCTGGTCCATGTCGACTTATCTACCACAATCGCCACGCGTGGAGGTTCAAACTCCACCGGCATTGACCAGGCTGCAGCCATAATGTTACGCCGCTGGGATTGCTCATCGAAACTGGTGATCAAGACAGTTGGGCCATGATTTAACAGACGGCTGGCATGGTGTAATTCGACGGGAATGAATTGGCTCACGATATCGCCTCGCTATGAAGGGTGTTTTAAAAGCGTAGCTCGTAACGCAATAAGTAACGAAATTAACGGGATTGGCGATTTGCGAACGTGATGCATGTCCGCGATCGCACAAAATAGCCGGTGCGGCGTCTATTCCAGGTTATAAGTTGAGAAAACCACTAAGGGAAACGCCTGATGACGCCCATTCTGAATCATTATTTTGCCCGTATTAACTGGTCGGGAGCTGCTGCGGTCAATATTGATACGCTGCGTGCATTGCACCTGAAACACAATTGCACTATTCCGTTTGAAAACCTCGACGTTTTGCTGCCGAGGGAAATACAGCTTGATGATCAATCGCTGGAAGAGAAACTGGTGACAGCCCATCGTGGCGGTTACTGTTTTGAGCAGAATGGCGTGTTTGAGCGGGTGTTACGCGAGCTGGGGTTTAACGTTCGCAGCTTGTTAGGGCGCGTAGTGTTATCAAATCCGCCAGCATTACCGCCGCGCACCCATCGTTTGTTGTTGGTGGAACTGGAAGGGGAAAAATGGATTGCTGATGTCGGTTTCGGTGGACAGACGCTAACCGCGCCGATTCGTTTAGTTCCCGATCTCGTGCAGATCACGCCACACGGAGAGTATCGGTTGTTACAGGAGGGTGATGATTGGGTGTTGCAGTTTAATCATCATCAGCACTGGCAGTCGATGTACCGTTTTGATCTCTGCGAGCAGCAACAAAACGATTATGTGATGGGCAATTTCTGGTCGGCGCACTGGCCGCAGTCGCATTTTCGCCATCATTTGCTGATGTGTCGCCATTTGCCGGACGGTGGCAAGCTAACGCTGACCAATTTTCATTTTACCCATTATGAAAATGGGCACGCAGTTGAGCAGCGAAATCTACCAGATGTGGCGTCGTTATATGCCGTGATGCAGGAACAGTTTGGTCTGGGCGTAGATGATGCGAAACATGGCTTTACTGTGGATGAGTTAGCGCTGGTGATGGCGGCGTTTGATACGCACCCGGAGGCGGGAAAATAATTTATGTCAGGTTGCCGGATGTGGCGTAAACGCCTTATCCGGCCTACATTAGTCCGGTTGTAGGCCTGATAAGCGAAGCGCATCAGGCAACGGCATCAAAAATCAATGGCCCATTCAGCATGGAATAGAATCACCGCCGTGCCGGAAATGGTAACTTTCTCCGGTTGGTTATCTCGAATTGTCACCGTCACATCAATTACACCATCACGCCCCAATGCGCGCCCCTGATGGCCTTTAACACGCAACACGTTGCCATCGTGGGATAATACGTTGTGATGTACCAACCATGCACCCATCGGGCCATTGGCATTGCCGGTCACCGGATCTTCCACAATACCAATCGCAGGCGAGAACATACGACCGTCGGTTTCGTTTTTGTCTGGGCGGATCTGGAACGGGAAGAAACCATTGCAGCCAATCTGTTTGCTGATAGCGGTCAGCGCATTAAGGTCAGGCGAAAGGGCGTCGATATCCACTTCCGGTTTCAGTGGGATCATCACTTTTGAGTGTCCTGTGGTTGCCACCTGAATTGGTAAGCCTGGCAGAATATCGTCTTCAGTGAGATGAAGCGCGTTGATAATCGCCGCACATGTTTCACCTTCCAGCGGTGGCTCAAAGCCCGGCGTACCTTGTTCCAGCGAAATACGATAATCATCGTTATGCTTTTCGATAGTCACGCGGTGTTTTCCTGCCAGCGATGTTTGCCAGACCGTGCAATTTCCTAAACCTAACACCTTTGCACGTACATAGTGCGCAGCTACTGTCGCGTGACCACAAATCGGAACTTCAACCGTTGGCGTAAAGTAGCGGATGCGCACATCGCTGTCGTCGCTGTGCAGCAGAAAAGCAGTTTCCGAATGACCTAACTCGCGGGCGATAAGCTGCATTTGCGCTTCACTGAGATTATCGGCGGGGAAAACAACACCGGCAGAATTGCCGCGAAACGGTTGAGAGGTAAAAGCATCGACGTGGTAAACCTGCGGTTTCATTAATGTTCTCCTGTGGCTGGAGAACTATCATAGCCTGCAAGTGGCCGGAGAGCGAAGGGCTGTCCGGCCCGCGTGAGAATTAACGCCGCGAACGCACAATCTGATACCGACGAGTAAAGTACTCAAACGGCGCGCTCCAGACATGCACCAGTCGGGTGAACGGGAAGAGCAGGAAGATGGTCATTCCAAGCACCAGATGAACGCGGAATATAAAGGCGACACCATCAAGATGCGTAGATGCACCGCCCTGGAAAGTGACAATGCTTTGCGCCCAGCCCACCAGCTTCATCATTTCACTGCCGTCCGGATGTTGTGCTGAAAAAGGAATGGTGGTTAACCCAAGAATGCACTGAATTAACAAAATGGCGAGGATCAGGATATCCGCACCAGAAGACGTCGCCCTGATACGCGGATTTGTTAAACGACGCACCAGTAGCCCCGCACCGCCAATCAGCGTCAATACCCCGCATATTCCGCCGAGGATCATCGCCATCTGCTGTTTTACCGCCACCGGCAGAAACCACGCGTACATCCAGTGCGGCGTTAACATGCCGAACAGATGACCGAAGAAGATCCCCAGAATGCCGATATGGAACAAGTTCGACCATAGCACCATCCCGCGTTTATCCAGCATCTGGCTGGAGGCGGCACGCCAGGTATACTGCCCGTAATCGTAGCGCAGCCAGCTTCCAAGGATAAAAACCGTGCCACACAAGTACGGGTAGATATCGTAAAAAAAGACGTTCAGATACTGAATCATTTCCCACCTCCCGCACTGATGTCGACATACTGCGGCGCGACATCCTGGCTAAAGCGTCGCTGATATTGATTAAGCGGCGAGCTGTCACACGCCGTGGCGTTATCTTCAATAAACTTCACCTGTTCTTCTTCCCACACCGCATCCAGCGCCTGGCGGGTGTCGTCACGCTCTTCACTGCGAATCTGTTTTGTGACACTGTCACTTGATAGAGGGCTTCCTGCCAGTTGCAACAGGGCGTCAAATAACGCGTACCACGGTGCCTCGCGTTGTTTTAAGCGTCCGCCAAGCAGGGCGAGGATCGGCGCAACGTTGAGTAATCCTTCTTTCGCCTGATCGTCCGGAAGTATGCTTAAATACTCCAGATACAGCGGTAGATAATCGGGCAGTTCCCTACAATTCAGTTGCAGACCGACCTTTTCATACTCCGCCAGCAGGTCCACCATTGCCTGGCCGCGATCGCGGGACTCGGCATGAACATGTTCAAACAGCAGCAGCGACGTGGTGCGCCCGCGGTCAAACACTTCACACCATTCGGCCTGTTTATCCAGCAGCGGCGCGTTGAGCAGGTCGAGTGCAAAATCGGTGAGCATCGGTGCGTCGCGGCGGATCAACGCCAGCGCGTCCTCCTTACATTCCCACAACAGCTCGTCCGGATACTCCATCAACAGGCCGATCACTTTGAGGATCTGCATTATTCGCCCTCCGCTTTGTCGCGCACTTCGGTGATGTTGATGGCATCGATACGGCTACTGTTGAACAGGTTGAATTTGCTGTCCGAGCCGTGGCAACCGTCGCCAAAGGTAAAACCGCAGCCATTGCGTTCTGCGAAGGCATCGCCCGCCATTTCCCGATGACTGGTTGGAATGACAAAACGGTCTTCATAGTTGGCAATGGCGAGGTAGCGATACATCTCTTCGACCTGGGCGACGCTCAGGCCTACTTCGTCAATGGCGCGGGTATCGGTAACGCCTTCCACGGTTTGTGAACGCATATAGTGGCGCATCGCCATCATCCGTTTCAGCGCCCGCAGTACCGGACCGGTATCGCCAGCACTCAACATATTGGCGAGATATTGCACCGGAATACGCAGGCTTTCGATGGCGGGCAGCACGCCTTCGCTTTTCGGCAAACCGCCCGCATCAGCGTAAGACTGAATCGGTGACAGCGGAGGAACGTACCAGACCATCGGCAGGGTGCGGTATTCAGGGTGCAGCGGTAACGCCAGTTTCCAGTCCATCGCCATTTTGTAGACTGGCGAACGCTGGGCAGCTTCAATCACGTTTTGTGGAATACCTTGTTTCAGGGCTTCTTCGATCACTGAGGGATCGTGCGGATCGAGGAACACTTCGCACTGGCGTTCATAGAGGTCAACTTCGCGCTCGGTGCTCGCCGCTTCCTCGATGCGGTCGGCGTCGTAAAGCAGCACGCCCAGATACCGGATGCGACCCACGCAGGTTTCTGAGCACACGGTGGGTTGGCCTGACTCAATTCGTGGGTAACAGAAGATACATTTTTCTGACTTGCCGCTTTTCCAGTTGAAGTAGATTTTTTTGTACGGACAACCGCTAATGCACAAACGCCAGCCACGGCATTTATCCTGATCGATCAGCACAATGCCGTCTTCTTCGCGTTTGTAGATAGCGCCGCTTGGGCAGGTCGCCACGCAACTGGGATTGAGGCAGTGTTCGCACAGGCGCGGCAGGTACATCATGAAGGTGTTTTCAAACTGCCCGTACATCTCCTTTTGCATGGCCTCGAAGTTGCGGTCACGGGCGCGTTTTTCGAATTCGCCGCCCAACAATTCTTCCCAGTTTGGCCCCCAGATCACTTTGTCCATCCGTTTGCCGTCAATCAGTGAACGCGGGCGAGCAGTAGGGATATGTTTGCCTTCCGGTGCGTTATGCAAATGTTCGTAGTCGAAGGTGAAAGGTTCGTAGTAATCATCAATCTGCGGCACCACCGGGTTGGCGAAGATTTTGGTTATTACGCCCATCTTGCTGCCCAGACGCGGGCGGATCTTGCCATTCACATCACGCACCCAGCCGCCTTGCCACTCTTCCTGATCTTCCCAGTTTTTCGGATAACCAATGCCCGGTTTGGTTTCGACGTTGTTAAACCATGCGTACTCCATGCCTTCGCGTCCGGTCCAGACGTTTTTACAGGTCACCGAACAGGTATGGCAGCCGATACATTTATCGAGGTTAAGCACCATGCCGACTTGCGAACGTATTTTCATTTTTTCGCCTCCTGTACCTGATCGCGACCTTCATCATCCAGCCAGTTAACGTTCTTCATCTTGCGGATCATGATGAATTCGTCACGGTTCGAGCCGACGGTGCCGTAGTAATTAAAGCCCCAGGCCAGCTGCGCGTAACCGCCAATCATATGCGTTGGTTTCGGACAAACGCGGGTGACCGAGTTATGAATGCCGCCGCGCATGCCAGTTACTTCCGAACCAGGAATATTCATAATGCGTTCCTGGGCGTGATACATCATGGTCATACCCGGCGGTACACGTTGGCTGACCACCGCGCGGGCCGTCAGCGCGCCGTTGGCGTTAAACACTTCCACCCAGTCGTTATCGACAATGGTCAGTTCACGGGCATCGGTTTCGCTAATCCAGACAATTGGTCCACCGCGAGAGAGCGTCAGCATTAGCAGGTTTTCACTGTAGGTTGAGTGAATGCCCCATTTCTGGTGCGGCGTCAGGAAGTTAAGTGCTTTTTCCGGGAAGCCGTTTGGCGGTATCTGGCGCATTTCACTGACGCTACGGGTGTCAATAGGCGGGCGATAAGCCACCAGGCTTTCACCAAAAGCACGCATCCACGGATGATCCTGATAGAGCTGCTGGCGTCCCGACAGCGTGCGCCACGGAATTAACTCATGAACGTTGGTGTATCCCGCGTTATAGGAGACGTGATCGCTTTCCAGACCAGACCATGTGGGGCTGGAGATAATTTTACGTGGCTGCGCCTGAATATCGCGAAAGCGAATCTTCTCGTCCTCTTTGTGCAGCGCCAGATGGGTATGTTCGCGTCCGGTGATCTCGCCCAGCGCCTGCCACGCTTTGACTGCAACATGACCATTGGTTTCCGGTGCAAGAGCCAGAATCACTTCTGATGCGTCAATGGCGGTGTCAATCAGCGGACGCCCCTGTGCCGGGCCTTCACGCTTGGTGTAGTTGAGTTTGCCGAGGAAATCGATTTCATCCTGGGTATTCCACGAAATCCCTTTACCGCCGTTGCCAAGTTTGTCCATCAATGGCCCGAGCGAGGTAAAGCGTTCATAGGTAGCAGGGTAGTCGCGTTCCACCGCCACAATATTGGGCGCGGTTTTACCTGGAATCAGATCGCATTCGCCTTTGCGCCAGTCGAGCACTTCACACGGCTGTGAGAGTTCTGCCGGAGAGTCATGCAGCAGTGGTTGTAATACCACGTCGGTTTCTTTGCCAAGATGGCCCACGCACACTTGCGAAAAGGCTTTGGCAATACCTTTGTAGATTTCCCAGTCGCTGCGTGATTCCCACGCCGGATCGACCGCCGCAGATAGGGGATGAATAAACGGATGCATATCCGAGGTGTTCATATCGTCTTTTTCGTACCAGGTGGCGGTGGGCAGAACGATATCGGAGAACAGGCAGGTACTGGACATACGGAAGTCGAGCGTCACCAGCAGGTCGAGCTTGCCTTCAATCGCCGCAGTTTGCCACTCGACTTCTTCTGGTTTGATCCCGTCGCTGGCACCGAGTTCCTGACCCTGAATCCCACTTTCGGTTCCCAGCAGATACTTCTGCATATACTCGTGGCCTTTGCCGGAGGAGCCAAGCAGGTTAGAACGCCAGACAAACAAATTACGCGGATGATTGCTGCCGCTATCTGGTTGTTCGCAGGCCATGCGTAAATCGCCCGATTTCAGCGCCTGGGCGGTAAATTCTGTGGGGGATAATCCGGCCTTGTCGGCTTCAGCTTTAATCCCGAGCGGGTTACACCCCAGCTGCGGCGCAGAAGGTAGCCAGCCCATACGTTCGGCACGAACGTTGAAATCAATCAGATGACCGCTGTACTTACTGGCATCGGCGAGCGGTGAAAGTAACTCCTGAGCAGAGACTTTTTCATAGCGCCATTGACTGGAATGATTGTAGAAAAACGAGGTGCTGTTCATCTGGCGCGGTGGGCGGTTCCAGTCGAGCGCAAAGGCCAGCGGCAACCAGCCAGTTTGTGGGCGCAGTTTTTCCTGACCGACATAGTGTGCCCATCCGCCACCGCTTTGCCCGACACAACCGCAGAAGATCAGCATATTGATCATTCCCCGGTAGTTCATGTCCATGTGGTACCAGTGGTTAACACCTGCGCCGAGGATAATCATCGAGCGCCCATGCGTTTTATGGGCAGTATCGGCAAATTCACGAGCGATGGTTTCAATATACTGGCGCGGCACACCGGTAATTTGCTCACCCCAGGCTGGGGTGTACGGTTTGATTTCAGCGTAATCTTTCGCGCTGTTTTCATCTTCCAGCCCGCGATCGAGGCCGTAATTCGCCAGTACCAAATCATAAACGCTGACCACCGGACAGGTGTTGCCATCGGCTAATGTCAGGTTTTTAACGGGCAATTGGCGCACCAGGACCGGATTGTGTTTTACGCTGCGAAAATGCGGATTTTCAATGCCGCCAAAGTAGGGGAAGGCCACGCCTGCAACGGCATCATGTTGACCGAGCAGAGTTAACGACAATTCGGTTTCCGTACCGGCGGCAATGGATTCCAGATTCCATTTGCCTTTTTCTCCCCAGCGAAAACCAATCGAACCGTTCGGCACCACCAGTTCGCCTGCTGTATTAACTGCTACGGTTTTCCACTGCGGATTGTTGCTTTCGCCCAGTCCATCTACCAGGTCAGACGCGCGGATCATGCGCCCGGGTACGTAGCTGCCATCGTCGCGAGGTTCCAGCATTACCAGCATCGGCATGTCGCTGTAGCGGCGGCAGTAGTTGATAAAGTAGTCGCTGGGATTATCGAGATGAAACTCTTTTAAAATCACATGGCCCATTGCCATCGCCAGGGCGCTATCAGTGCCTTGTTTTGGTGCCAGCCACTGGTCGCACAATTTGGCCACTTCAGAGTAGTCAGGGGTAATTGCGATGGTTTTAGTGCCTTTGTAGCGTACTTCGGTAAAGAAATGGGCGTCCGGCGTACGTGTCTGCGGTACGTTAGACCCCCAGGCGATGATGTAACTGGAGTTATACCAGTCGGCAGATTCTGGCACGTCGGTTTGCTCACCCCAGGTCATCGGCGAGGCGGGCGGCAGGTCGCAATACCAGTCGTAGAAGCTTAAACAGGTGCCACCTAACAGCGACAGATAGCGTGTTCCGGCGGCGTAAGAAACCATCGACATCGCCGGAATCGGCGAGAACCCGGCAACGCGATCCGGGCCGTAAGTTTTGATGGTCCAGACGTTAGCGGCGGCAATCAGCTGATTTAGCTCCTGCCAGTTGGAGCGGATAAAGCCACCGCGTCCACGCACTTGTTTATAGCTCAGGCACTTTTGCGGATCGTTCATAATCGATGCCCACGCCAGTACCGGATCGCTGTGTTGCTTGAGGGCTTCGCGCCACAGTTCAATCAGTCGTTTACGAATGAGCGGGTATTTCAGGCGGTTAGCGCTGTAGAGATACCAGGAGTAACTTGCGCCACGCGGGCAGCCGCGAGGTTCATGATTGGGCAGGTCAGGGCGAGTGCGCGGGTAGTCGGTCTGTTGGATTTCCCAGGTCACCAGACCATTTTTAACGTAGATTTTCCAGCTACAGGAGCCTGTACAGTTAACACCGTGGGTGGAACGCACGATTTTGTCGAACTGCCAACGCTGGCGATAGCTGTCCTCCCAGTCGCGGTTGCTGTGCATCACCTGTCCGTGACCATCGGCAAAGGTTTCGCCCTTTTGTTTAAAGTAGCGAAAGCGATCCAAAAGTTTACTCATGACATAACTCCTGCTCCAGGAATGAATTGGGATCTGATGCCTTGTCGGATGCGACACGGTTGTAGCCTGATAAGACGTGTCAGGCATCGATCTCTTATTTTTGGCTGAACTTCCGCCGACCATAAACCAGCCAGGTCAGCAGCACACAAACGATGTAGAAGATTAAAAACACTTTCATCGCGCCCACCGGAGAGCCGGTCATATTGAGCGACATGCCAAACGCCTGCGGAATGAAAAAGCCGCCCACTGCGCCAATGGCTGAGATAAAGCCCAGAGCCGCCGCCGTTTCGGTGACGGCTTCTCTCTGAGCTTGCTCATCACTACCGCCTTTCATCTTCACCCGATAAATGGTTATCTGGCGAAAGATGACGGCGATCATCTGGAAAGTAGAACCACTTCCCAGACCTGCGGTCAGAAACAACCCCATAAATACGGCGTAAAATGCGATGAAATTACCGGAGCCTGTGCCCGGTAAGGTAAGGAACAGCAGGGCGCTGAAAATCGCCATAAAAATAAAGTTGATCAACGTCACCCGCACGCCGCCGAATTTATCGGAAATAGCACCACCAACCGACCGCGCGATGGCACCAATAAATGGGCCAAAGAACGCCAGGCGCAGAATATTCACATCAGGGAACTGAGTTTTCGCCAGCATGGCAAAACCCGCAGAAAAACCGATAAACGAACCGAAGGTGGCAAGGTAAAGCAGGCTCAGCAGCCAGAGATGCAGGCGTTGTAACACTGGCAGCTGGTCGGCAATTGAGGCGCGTGAACTGGCGATATCATTCATCCCTGACCAGGCGGCGATCGTGGCAATCGCCAGTAATGGCACCCAAATCCATGCGGCATTCGCCAGCGACATCACCGAACCGTCGGCCTGCGGTACGCCATTGACGCCGAGAAAGGCAAATACGGGGACAAAAATGACCAGCGGTGCAACCAGCTGCATCACACTTACACCTAAGTTTCCTAATCCGCCATTAATCCCAAGAGCGCTCCCTTGTTTGGCTTTTGGAAAGAAGAAACTGATATTGCCCATGCTCGAAGCAAAGTTCGCACCTGCAAAACCGCATAGCAAAGCGATAACGATAAATATCCCAAAAGGGGTATTCGGATTTTGCACGGCAATTCCGAGCCAGACGCAAGGAATAATCAGGATTGCAGTACTAAAAACCGTCCATCGGCGTCCACCGAATATAGGCACCATAAAGGAGTAGGGGACACGCAATAATGCGCCAGAAACGGAGGGTAATGCGGTTAATAAAAAGAGTTGATCGGTAGTGAAATTAAAACCGATTTTATTGAGATTAACAGTAACTGCGCTAAATAGCATCCAGACACAGAAGGCAAGAAGTAGACAACTGACTGATATCCAGAGGTTTCTTCGTGCAATGTGCTTTCCTTTATTTTCCCAGAAGGCCGGATTTTCTGGTTTCCAGTCGCGTAAAAGATAACGACTATTTTTCTCATTTTGCAGTGCCATATTGTTCCTCACATGCACACATTGGTAATGAAAAAAAGACAAAACAGGAGGTAAGGCGCAATAGCCAGTTATTAGAATTAAGGATGAATCAGGTGAAGTGCTGATTAGAAGAATAGATAAGAAAGCGTAACTGCGGGGGCAGAATGTGGATTAAACAGACAGATATGTGTTACTAAATGTAACTAAAATGACTTTCTGGTATTTGAAATTTATTTTTTAATATTGTCAGAGTTTATCTGATTAACTGCCGGGCCGTAGACCCGACAATTATTTTAGCCACGACGTGTCGCCAGCCAGCAGAGCAGGGAACCGCCGCAGACCATTAGCGCGCCTTGCCAGAACGAGAACGACAGCGGGGCGCTGAGCAGCACGGCTGCAAGCGCTGAGGAAAGGACGGGCGTAAAATACGAACCTACCGCCATTATGGTGACGTTGCCATGTAATATACCGACATTCCATGCAGCATAAGCAAATCCTAAGGTAAATGCCGCAGAGATGAGTTTAATCATGACGGGCGTGCTAAATACCATTTCTGGTTGTGGCGTAAGAAAATAGTAAACCCACAGACTTGCTCCCGTTAGCAGGACAAAAACGGTAATTCCATTAAATCCGCGTGCGTATTTATTCGTTACTGTGCAGTAGGCTGCCCAGATAAACGCCCCAATGAACGCCAGGAAATAACTCAATGGGCTGGTGGTGATATTATTGATAATTTCATCATAATGTAACCCATTGTCACCGCCTAACACCCAGCAGACGCCGACCAGGGCTAATAATAATCCTGGTACAATCAGCCAGTTGGTTTTCTGACCATTAAACAGAATGGCAAAGAGAATTGTCAGGCTGGGCCATAGATAGTTCACCATCCCCACTTCAATCGCCTGATGACGGGTCGCCGCATACCCTAAGGAAAGCGCCAGACAGATTTCATAGCTGACGAATAACAGACTCCCGGCGAGTAAATAGCCTTTCGGGATCTGCCGAATACGCGGAAATCCAACCGTGAAGATTAACAGCAGCCCGCTTAATGAATAGATAGCAGCTGCGCCGCCGACCGGGCCGAGTCCCTCACTGACACCGCGAATCAATCCTACCATCGTGCTCCACAGGACGATCGCTATTAGCCCTATGAGCGTTGCTTTTTGTCGTGTCATGCTCGCTGTTTTGTCTCTCTTGCCGTTAAAAATTAAGCTGAATTTTATAGCATTTTTTTAACTGGCCTGTCAGGCAGTGGTGCGTTTTTCTACCGCTATTGAGGTAGGTCAATTTGCGCAGGCGGATTATTTTGTGGCAAACACGTGTTCTTTTTGATTTCGCGCAAAAAGATTCAGAATTTTACTGTTAGTTTCCTCGCGCAGTAATACCCCTGAAAAAAGAGGAAAGCAATGGACGTCAGTCGCAGACAATTTTTTAAAATCTGCGCGGGCGGTATGGCGGGAACAACAGTAGCAGCATTGGGCTTTGCCCCGAAGCAAGCACTGGCTCAGGCGCGAAACTACAAATTATTACGCGCGAAAGAGATCCGTAACACCTGCACATACTGTTCCGTAGGTTGCGGGCTATTGATGTATAGCCTGGGTGATGGCGCGAAAAACGCCAGAGAAGCGATTTATCACATTGAAGGTGACCCGGATCATCCGGTAAGCCGTGGTGCGCTGTGCCCGAAAGGGGCCGGTTTGCTGGATTACGTCAACAGCGAAAACCGTCTGCGCTACCCGGAATATCGTGCGCCAGGTTCTGACAAATGGCAGCGCATTAGCTGGGAAGAAGCATTCTCCCGTATTGCGAAGCTGATGAAAGCTGACCGTGACGCTAACTTTATTGAAAAGAACGAGCAGGGCGTAACGGTAAACCGTTGGCTTTCTACCGGTATGCTGTGTGCCTCCGGTGCCAGCAACGAAACCGGGATGCTGACTCAAAAATTTGCCCGCTCCCTCGGGATGCTGGCGGTAGACAACCAGGCGCGCGTCTGACACGGACCAACGGTAGCAAGTCTTGCTCCAACATTTGGTCGCGGTGCGATGACCAACCACTGGGTGGATATCAAAAACGCTAACGTCGTAATGGTGATGGGCGGTAACGCTGCTGAAGCGCATCCCGTCGGTTTCCGCTGGGCGATGGAAGCGAAAAACAACAACGATGCAACCTTGATCGTTGTCGATCCCCGTTTTACGCGTACCGCTTCTGTGGCGGATATTTACGCACCTATTCGTTCCGGTACGGACATTACGTTCCTGTCTGGCGTTTTGCGCTACCTGATCGAAAACAACAAAATCAACGCCGAATACGTTAAGCATTACACCAACGCCAGCCTGCTGGTGCGTGATGATTTTGCTTTCGAAGACGGTCTGTTCAGCGGCTACGACGCTGAAAAACGGCAATACGATAAATCGTCCTGGAACTATCAGTTCGATGAAAACGGCTATGCGAAACGCGATGAAACACTGACTCATCCGCGCTGTGTGTGGAACCTGCTGAAAGCGCACGTTTCCCGCTACACGCCGGACGTAGTAGAAAACATCTGCGGTACGCCAAAAGCCGACTTCCTGAAAGTGTGTGAAGTGCTGGCCTCCACCAGCGCACCGGATCGCACAACCACCTTCCTGTACGCGCTGGGCTGGACGCAGCACACCGTGGGTGCGCAGAACATCCGTACTATGGCGATGATCCAGTTGCTGCTCGGTAACATGGGTATGGCCGGTGGCGGCGTGAACGCATTGCGTGGTCACTCCAACATTCAGGGCCTGACCGACTTAGGTCTGCTCTCAACCAGCCTGCCGGGTTATCTGACGCTGCCGTCAGAAAAACAGGTTGATTTGCAGTCGTATCTGGAAGCGAATACGCCGAAAGCGACGCTGGCTGATCAGGTGAACTACTGGAGCAACTATCCGAAGTTCTTCGTTAGCCTGATGAAATCTTTCTACGGCGATGCCGCGCAAAAAGAGAACAACTGGGGCTACGACTGGCTGCCGAAGTGGGACCAGACCTACGACGTCATCAAGTATTTCAACATGATGGACGAAGGCAAAGTCACCGGTTATTTCTGCCAGGGCTTTAACCCGGTTGCGTCCTTCCCGGACAAAAACAAAGTGGTGAGCTGCCTGAGCAAGCTGAAGTACATGGTGGTTATCGATCCGCTGGTGACTGAAACCTCTACCTTCTGGCAGAACCACGGCGAGTCGAACGATGTCGATCCGGCGTCCATTCAGACTGAAGTATTCCGTCTGCCTTCGACCTGCTTTGCTGAAGAAGATGGTTCTATTGCTAACTCCGGTCGCTGGTTGCAGTGGCACTGGAAAGGTCAGGACGCGCCGGGCGAAGCACGTAACGACGGCGAAATTCTGGCGGGTATCTACCATCATCTGCGCGAGCTGTACCAGGCCGAGGGTGGTAAAGGCGTAGAACCGCTGATGAAGATGAGCTGGAACTACAAGCAGCCGCACGAACCGCAATCTGACGAAGTGGCGAAAGAGAACAACGGCTATGCGCTGGAAGATCTCTATGACGCTAATGGCGTGCTGATTGCGAAGAAAGGTCAGTTGCTGAGTAGCTTTGCGCATCTGCGTGATGATGGTACAACCGCATCTTCTTGCTGGATCTACACCGGTAGCTGGACAGAGCAGGGCAACCAGATGGCTAACCGCGATAACTCCGACCCGTCCGGTCTGGGGAATACGCTGGGATGGGCCTGGGCGTGGCCGCTCAACCGTCGCGTGCTGTACAACCGTGCTTCGGCGGATATCAACGGTAAACCGTGGGATCCGAAACGGATGCTGATCCAGTGGAACGGCAGCAAGTGGACGGGTAACGATATTCCGGACTTCGGCAATGCCGCACCGGGTACGCCAACCGGGCCGTTTATCATGCAGCCGGAAGGGATGGGACGCCTGTTTGCCATCAACAAAATGGCGGAAGGTCCGTTCCCGGAACACTACGAGCCAATCGAAACGCCGCTGGGCACTAACCCGCTGCATCCGAACGTGGTGTCTAACCCGGTTGTTCGTCTGTATGAACAAGACGCGCTGCGGATGGGTAAAAAAGAGCAGTTCCCGTATGTGGGTACGACCTATCGTCTGACCGAGCACTTCCACACCTGGACCAAGCACGCATTGCTCAACGCAATTGCTCAGCCGGAACAGTTTGTGGAAATCAGCGAAACGCTGGCGGCGGCGAAAGGCATTGCCAATGGCGATCGTGTCACTGTCTCCAGCAAGCGTGGCTTTATCCGCGCGGTGGCTGTGGTAACGCGCCGTCTGAAACCGCTGAATGTAAACGATCAGCAGGTTGAAACGGTGGGTATTCCAATCCACTGGGGCTTTGAGGGTGTCGCGCGTAAAGGTTATATCGCTAACACTCTGACGCCGAATGTCGGTGATGCAAACTCGCAAACGCCGGAATATAAAGCGTTCTTAGTCAACATCGAGAAGGCGTAAGGGGGCGAACAGATGGCTATGGAAACGCAGGACATTATCAAAAGGTCCGCAACTAACTCCATCACGCCGCCTTCTCAGGTGCGTGATTACAAAGCAGAAGTCGCGAAACTTATCGACGTTTCCACCTGTATCGGCTGTAAAGCCTGTCAGGTGGCGTGTTCAGAGTGGAACGACATCCGTGATGAAGTGGGGCACTGCGTCGGGGTTTACGATAACCCCGCCGATCTGAGCGCCAAGTCCTGGACGGTGATGCGCTTTAGCGAAACCGAACAGAACGGCAAGCTGGAGTGGCTGATCCGTAAAGACGGCTGTATGCACTGTGAAGATCCGGGCTGCCTGAAGGCGTGCCCGTCTGCTGGTGCAATCATTCAGTACGCTAACGGGATTGTCGATTTCCAGTCGGAAAACTGCATCGGCTGTGGTTACTGCATTGCCGGGTGTCCGTTTAATATTCCGCGCCTCAACAAAGAGGATAACCGGGTATATAAATGCACGCTCTGCGTCGATCGCGTCAGCGTCGGCCAGGAACCGGCTTGTGTGAAAACCTGTCCGACCGGGGCTATCCACTTCGGCACCAAGAAGGAGATGCTGGAGCTGGCGGAACAGCGCGTGGCGAAACTGAAAGCGCGTGGTTACGAACATGCTGGCGTCTACAACCCGGAAGGGGTCGGTGGTACGCACGTTATGTACGTGCTGCATCACGCCGATCAGCCGGAGCTGTATCACGGTCTGCCGAAAGATCCGAAGATCGACACCTCGGTAAGCCTGTGGAAAGGCGCGTTGAAACCGCTGGCAGCGGCTGGCTTTATTGCCACTTTTGCCGGGTTGATTTTCCACTACATCGGTATTGGCCCGAATAAGGAAGTGGACGATGACGAGGAGGATCATCATGAGTAAGTCGAAAATGATTGTGCGCACCAAATTTATTGATCGCGCCTGTCACTGGACCGTGGTGATTTGCTTCTTCCTGGTGGCGCTGTCCGGGATTTCGTTCTTCTTCCCGACGCTGCAATGGCTGACGCAAACCTTCGGTACGCCGCAGATGGGACGCATTTTGCACCCGTTCTTCGGCATTGCGATTTTCGTCGCACTGATGTTTATGTTTGTGCGTTTTGTGCATCACAACATCCCGGATAAGAAAGATATTCCGTGGCTGTTGAACATTGTCGAAGTATTGAAAGGCAATGAGCATAAAGTGGCGGATGTCGGTAAGTACAACGCCGGGCAAAAGATGATGTTCTGGTCGATCATGAGCATGATTTTCGTGCTGCTGGTGACCGGGGTGATTATCTGGCGTCCGTACTTTGCGCAGTACTTCCCGATACAGGTTGTCCGTTATAGCCTGCTGATCCATGCGGCTGCGGGTATCATCCTGATCCACGCCATCCTGATCCATATGTATATGGCATTCTGGGTGAAAGGATCGATTAAAGGGATGATCGAAGGGAAGGTGAGCCGTCGCTGGGCGAAGAAACACCATCCGCGCTGGTATCGTGAAATCGAGAAGGCAGAAGCGAAAAAAGAGAGTGAAGAAGGGATATAATCTCTTTTGAACTTTAAGCTGAAAATGGCGCTTTAAGAAGCGCCATTTTTTTGTGCACAGAAAACCCCCAGCTAGGCTGGGGGTTCCGGAAAGCTTTCAG